>Ga0315532_1001356_pt1 | contig 18328 bp, 16 predicted proteins | sample SalMarWE160370MG_FD_203082 | JGI IMG/M metagenome (GOLD analysis project Ga0315532, IMG submission 203082) | Salt marsh sediment microbial communities from the Plum Island Ecosystem LTER, Massachusetts, United States - Salt Marsh Sediment WE1603-70 ... | reverse complement strand
TCAGAATATCTCGACGCTTGGCTCCTACCGCCTTGCGCAGACCGATTTCCCTGATACGCTCGGTCACCGAAACCAGCATGATATTCATAATCCCGATGCCGCCGACAAGCAAGGATATAGCAGCTATGGCAACAAGGACGAGCCGGAGTATTCCCAGCACATCGGTAACCTGGTCTGCCACAGACGCTACGTTGAGCACTCTGAAGTCATCGCTTTCTCCCTCCCTGATGCCGTGGGTGTCCCGCAAAATATCAGTGATCTCCTGCATGGCAGAGTCCAGCTCGTCGCTGCTCTCTACCTGGACGCTGATCATGTCAACGCTATTTCCGCGGCCGGCCGCCTGTGAGGCTGCCACAGTGCTATAGAAGGTGGATAAAGGAACATAGACCCTGAGGTCTTCAACTCCAAATCCGGTCCCCCTGCTTTCCAACACCCCGATGACCTGGAATTGACGCCCACCAATCCTTATGCTCTGCCCAGTAGGGTTCAACTCGCCAAAAAGGGTCTTGGCTACCTCGCTCCCCAGGACAGCTACCCTTGACCTCGCCTTATAAGCGGATTCGGTAATGAAACTGCCCAGTGCCACGACGTAGTTGTCTACATCTTCGGCTTCGTGGGTCACCCCGGCAATCAAACTGTTGAGGCTCTCTCTTCCAGCTATAACCTGGGCGTAAGTCTGTGCTGTTGGCGCCACCCCCGCTACAGAAGGAGCGTTTTGGGCAATCGCCTTGGCGTCCTCCACAGTCAGTGTTGCCTCACCTACCATCCCGCCTACGCCGGCTTCTCTAGGTATAACGTATATCAGGTTAGACCCCAGTGTGGCAAAAGCCTCCTCTACTATAGTCGCCTGTGCCCTTCCCAGAGATAGCACAGCAATGACGGCAGCCACGCCAATCATGATGCCCAGCATGGTCAAAACTGACCTTAGCTTGTTACCAAGCAAAGCCCGTAGCGCAGTAGAGAAACAATCCCAGATTTTCATTCCTCTATCTCTGTTTGAAATTCAAGTGTCACCATGGCCCTTAACGAGCACTTCCTTCAATCTGGCCATCGCGAAGTTTAATAGTGCGCTGGGTATAAGCGGCAATATCTGGTTCATGAGTAACCAGGACGATGGTCATTCCCTGCTCGTTCAGTTTCTTAAAAATAGTCATTATTTCCTGGCTAGTCTTAGTGTCGAGGTTGCCTGTGGGCTCGTCGGCTAAAATAAGAGAGGGATTATTTATTAAGGCTCGAGCGATAGCCACCCTTTGTTGCTCCCCTCCAGCTAGCTCGCTTGGCCTGTGAGTGACCCGATGAGCTAATCCAACTGACTCCAGGACCTGTAACGCTCTTTGCCGTCGGTTGCTGGCACCACCGTAAATAAGTGGCAGTTCCACATTGGCTAAGGCCGTGGTCCGGGACAACAAGTTGAAGCTTTGAAAGACAAAGCCTATCTTTTTATTCCTTATCTCGGCTAATTGATTATCATTAAGCTTACTTACCTCGGTCCCATCCAGGCGGTATCGTCCTGAAGTCGGCTTGTCCAGGCAGCCGATTATATTCATCAAGGTGGACTTCCCCGAGCCCGAAGGCCCTATGATAGATACCATCTCCCCTGACTCAATGCGGCAGCTAATCCCCCGCAGAGCAGGAATTTCGGTCTGCCCCGCTTTATACACTTTGGTTATGTTTTCAAGTTCAAGCATTGGCTACATCGTGAAGAAGAAGCTTGGTTGCTCCCCAGCAGCAGGTAATTCCACCTTTTCTCCCTCCTCCAATCCCGACATAACTTCAGTGTTTGTCCCGTCGGTTAAGCCTAAGGTAATTTCCCGTTCCTCAACTTGCTCATCTACGAGCACTAAAACCTTTGGGTTTTCCCAGGTACCTCGAATAGCCTTGTTTGGTATAAACAATACATCATCACGACGCTCGATGATGACTTCAGCAGTGGCCGTCATTCCATCCCTGAGCTCTTCGACGGGATTTTCCAAAGTTATGGTGGTGTCGTAAGATACTACCCCTGCTTGAGTTGTGCCTACCAGGGAGATAAAAGCCACCTCACCCTTTACTTCCTCGTCGGGCAAGGCATCTAACAGGATATTTGCTTCCTGGCCGAGCTGCACCATGGCGATATCTATCTCATCAATGAAGCCGCTCATCTCTATCTCACTGGTGTCAACCAGGGATATTGCCGGAGTGACTAATGTCGCTGTCGAGACTTCCCTTCCTTCAGTTATGGTGATGTCAGCTACCACGCCATCAAAGGGAGCCACTATGACCGCCTTTTCCAGGTTAAGCTTTGCCGCGTCTAAATTCGCTTTGGCTATATCTGCCTGCAGCTCAAGTAGCTTGACCGACCAGGGCAACTGCAACGTTCTAGCTTGAGATTTTTCTTCGGCTTTGCTTATATTTCCCTCGATTAAGTCCAGCAAGACTTGTGCCTCCTCAATCCTTCCCTCATTTAGAAGATCCTGAGCCTGTGTTAAGTTATCCTGGGCTTCGTCCAGAGCTAACCATACTCCAGGCATATCGGTACCCCACGTTTTGGTATAGTGAGGATAGATTGTTTTCATCAAGTTGATCTGAGCAGTTTCATATTGTGCCTGTGCTATTTCTACACTTAATTCCAGGGAACGTGCATCGAGCCTGGCTAATATTTGGCCTTCTACCACACTATCCCCTTTGTCAACCAGCACCTCTGTCACTGTACCGGTGGTGCCAAATGATAAATCTGCCTTGTGAGGCATTTCTAAGTTGCCGTCCACTAAAACGGTTCTCACTATATCGCCTCGAGTAACCACAGCAATCTCTGACGGCGTGGCTTCAGGGCCAGCGCATCCGGTAAGTTCAGTACCGAGCACTATACCGATACCGACCAAGCAGATGGTTATTATTGTTAGCCTTTTTTTCATTTTCCTTCGCCTCTCTTCATTTTTCAAAAATTTGCTTGTTGTAACACAGCAGGTATTTGCTTCAACGCAGAGCCGAGATGTCTAAAAGTTTAGCAGAAAGATTGTTAATCTCGTTCGGCCTCATTTTCTAAATTTCCAGTTCTAATTTCCCTTACTAACTTAGTAAACTCATTCACATGTTGGGTCATAATATTGACTAACTCCTCAACTGCCTCCACTTTCACAAAGACCAGACCCCTTCCCTCGAATAGCTTAAAAGTTAGCAGCCTGGTACCAACATCCATACCCAATTCCTTTCTGGCTTCCACGGGTATGACTATCTGCCCTCGCGGGCCAACAACCGTTGAGCCAAAACACTTACCGACTACTTGCATGCGTTCGTCTTCCATTTTTCCTCCTAGAATAAACTTGGCGTCCAACTTAGAATCATATGATACATCATACTATTCGGAATTGTATTATTTTTCTTATTATTGTGTCAAACAGTATGTCGGAGGTTGTTTATTAACCGCTCGTGGTGAGCGGAACCATGAGTGGCAGGCATGATAAAATTAAGTTGCCCTCCGACAGGCTCGAGGCGAACGGGTTGCTGAACAACCTCCGAATTTTAAGCGTGGCTAGCGATGAAAAAACTTATTGAAGGAGCCGGCAAGCTGGGGATAGAGTTCAATGCTAGGCAGGTGAAGCAATTTGAGCTTTACTACCAGGAGCTAATTGAATGGAATAAAAAAATTAACCTCACAGCTATAACAGATTACGCCTCGGTACAGGTAAAGCATTTCCTTGATTCCCTGTCCATCACTCTGACTTTGTCTGAGAAAGAGGTGGAAGGCCCCGATTTCAAGATTATAGACATAGGCACAGGGGCCGGCTTCCCGGGAGTGCCGCTCAAAATTCTTTTCCCTCAGCCCAGGCTGGTGCTCATTGAACCCACAACAAAAAAGGCAGCTTTCCTCCACCACATCATCCGCAAACTGGAGCTGGAAAATGTAGAAGTGCTGAATAATAGAGCTGAAGAAGCGGCTCATTTACCACTCTATCGTGAGCAATTTGCCCTGGTTCTCTCCCGTGCTGTAGCCTTGTTGCCTACCTTGGTGGAACTAACTCTGCCCTTTTGCCAGATCGGGGGAAGATTTATCGCTCAAAAAAAAGGGGAGGTCGACCAGGAGATAAGCAGAGCGAAAGAAGCCATTGCTGCTCTGGGAGGCAAATTAGACCAGATAAAAAAAATAGAGTTGGATGAATTTGACGATGTGCGTTATTTGGTATTTATTGATAAAATATACCCGACACCAAGTAAATATCCCCGTCGTCCTGGCCTGCCAAGGCGGCGGCCAATTTAAATCATCCCAACGAAATCTTGCTATTTTCTTGGGAACCGTGCTTAAATTTAACATTAGTTTATATTCGGGTCCCCAAAAAGTCGCAAGACTTTTTGGGGTTAGTTCAGGAGGTGAAATAGAGATGTGGAGTCGGAGATCTCGGAGGTTTTATTTTGGCCTTCCTCCCTTCGCTTTCTACTTCCAGGGATTCAAGCCCTTTCCCGACAGAAAGGAATATCTGGACATGCTCGAGGATTATAAGAAAGACCTGGAGGAAGAACTCAAGGAGGTAGAAAGGGAGATCGAGGAAACAAAGAAGAGCCTCTAGCGATGAAAATCCAAAGTCCGAAATTCTAAGCCCTAAACAAGCTCAAAATTCAAATCTCCCCGATGTAATCGGGGTTTAAAACGGTTTTGGGTTTTGAATTTAGATATTAAGATTTGTTTAGGATTTAGTGCTTAGGATTTTAAAGATTTACGCTGTTTACTATAATTATCGACCTGTCATCAGCCCTTGTAGCAAGCGATATCGTTCCAGTTTGTCAGCTTGTTATTATGGGTTGGTATGAGAGCCGGCGCTCAGACTATATCACCTGATTTAGTGACTTCTTGCCAATCCGCCGAAATTTTTCAAAAATCTCGAAAAAACCTATGGAGGCTGAGATACATGGGTAACACTCATAGTATGTTTAGTGATAATAACTTACCATGGGAGTTACTGGAATGAGAAAGTCAGCCAGCACACGGTATTGACTTTTTTTTGAAGAATTGTTACTTTTATATGAAGTGTCCCCGTAGGTGGTATCCTTATATTACTGTAGTATATAAGATTTCACTTATGAGTGTGGCCAGGCAGAGGAGACCGACCCAGGTGGCAAAGGGGCTTGGTAGAGGCAAGAAACGGTTGCTGAAGAGGGTGAGGTGTGGGGTTTTATCACCGCTGAGCTTCACCGATAACAGCGACGTTCACTACTTCGACCAGGTATGGCTGAGGAAAGCCACGGATATTGTCGAGGGAGGAGAGGGAATGTGAACTAAACATAGGAAGAGACCTGCGGCAACAGGTCTCTTCTTTGATTTTGGCGATGGTCGGTTAACCACCATCGCGTTCATTATATCAATCAGTCTCTGCTGCTGGCAAGGGATGAGAAGGCGGGCCGTAGTGGCCGACCCACTGGAGTGATTATGATTGCCCGTGGAGAGTCTCCTGTGCGGGGAACTGGGTCGATCTCGGGCGAAGAGTGACAGCTCAAATACTTCTGGGGTGAAGCGACAAAATGAACAAAACAGAGGCTGTTTCCAAATGTAGTTGCCCCGTTTATTGCGCGCAGTGGATCTCGGGGCAACGCCCCAGTGCAAACTCGATGAATCAGGCGACTACAAAAGTCCGGGGCAGATGGAGATCGATGAGCGAGACCCTTACGATTGCACTTGTACTTACGCTAATTCGGGGGTGCTTCATGGTGCCTGCCCGAGCGAATAGGGGGTCTAGAATGTAGGCCAGGAACTGCGGTTCAGGAGAAACCAAACTGTTACTAAGAACTTGACTAATGTATGCTATTGGAGGTTAGTATGATGAGAGATATAGTAAGAAACATCAGCATAGCTTTGCTTGTTGTTTGTCTTTTGTTGGCAAGCTGTGGGGGTGAGGTTGATGATGAGGTTACTGAATTGCCACTCACACCTGTGTTCCTCATCCCGCAGCTGAATTTTGAGCTTGACGACTTTATCGGCGAGAAGGTCTGGGTCTCCGGCTACTACGGAGATAGCAGTATCAGTGGCGGTGGTTACGGTTTTCTTGTTACCGATTCTTATATGTTGCTCGTTGACGAGAAGCTATCTGATCACTGCTGCGTCCTGCTTGATGGCGATTTGCCTAGCGATGTCGGGACTGGCGCTGAAATCCTGGTTTATGGTGAGGTCAAGGACTTTGCTGAGACCTATGATGCCTTCACCCTGGAGCCCACACCCTTAATTACCGTGGAGCAGCATTATGTCCTGAGCCCGCCCGTGGGAGCGATCAGTTCCTTCGACTCCCTCTTTGACGTCTCCTTCGACACAGCAGTGCCTCAAAGTTTCTCTGTGGCAACCGAGGCTTATACTGAGGGCGGCGGCACGCAAGCCAAAGATTGTGACCGGGCACTAATCCTGAGCGGTGGAGTGGATGCCAAAAACAACCACGCTCGCTACCGGGACAATGTCATCATGAAGTATGAGAAGCTCAGGGAACTTGGCTTTACCGATAAGCAAATAGTAGTGCTCTACAATGACGGTGCGGCGATAAATGTGACAGGTGTTAATAACATCACCGACGCCAAAGCCTCAAAGCAGAAGGTGAACGAGACCCTGGAGAAGTTCAAGAACGAGATGACATGCTGCTGCACCCTCACCATCTTCGTCACTGACCACGGCACCGGCTATAACCAGGAGCAGTGCTACCACGGCGCCCGCCCTGTCCTTGATCCGGCGCGGGAAAGCGGTAAGACCTACGCTGAAAATATCACCTGTGTTGACTTACGAAGCAAGGTCTACCGGGCGACCCCAAAATGGACCACCAACGGCAAGGAATTCTTTGCTATTAAAGACGAGACCGGGCGGGTTAAGGTCTACATGAAGGAGGATGGTAACTGGGTATATAAGGGGTATGATAAGAACGGCAGCGGCTGGATTACCGAGGCAGAAATAGGCGAAGACCTTAACGGAAACGGTGTGAGCACCGATAACTTCGGCTGGCCGGTAGCTGGGATAGAAGGCTTGTTAGCCGGTCCTCTAAAGCACCAGAACAACGAGTGGGATACCGATGGCGACGGCAATATTGATGTTAAAGCCACCTGGAACAGCACAGCGCGGAAGTATGTTCTGGAGAGAAAAGTAGGAAACGACTGGAAGGAGATGGCTCGTGACACAGACGGCGACTATATTATCGATAAGGACGACGGTGGTATTGACTGGAATCTTGACGGCGATAAGGATGATCAGATTGGCTTCCACGAGGGGATAAACCTGTGGGGGCGGGAGGTTCTCTGGGATGATGAGCTTGCCGACTGGCTGAAACCCCTCAACGATAAGGGTATCCACATCCTAGTGGAGATGGTCTCCTGCTTTGGCGGTGGCTTCGTGAATAACCTGAAGGGGGTCGTGGATAAGATTGTTACCTACTCAAGTGAAGACACCAAGCACTGGAACCGGGTCGCCGCCGACGGCAAAACTGTCTATGCCGCTGACCAGAAGGCATTCGTAGAGAACCTGACGGGTATTGACCTGGAAAGCTGGAACGCGGCCTTTGAGAAAGGCAAAGAAGCCGATGGAGGCCTAAACGAGTACCAGAGTTGGGAAAAAACGTGGGACCCCACGTGGCTTGACCACTTCAAGTGCTACTTGACGGAGGGCGTGGAGTTCATGGGCGAGGCTGTGTACCTTGAAGACCAGTGGGGCGGCGTCGAGGCAATGGTGGGGTGGGACTGGTATTTCTGCAATCCTGTCGAGATGTGGCACGACGAGGTGCTGACGCCGATTTTGCACCCCGACCACCACCTCACGTTGTACGGCCTAGACTACGAAGAAGAGCCTCAGACTTGGTTTGTGACGGTCGATAACCAGTTTGGGATCCAGGAGCTGACCGTGTACGGTCCGAGCAAGCTGGGTGTACCCACACAGAAGGTGGAACCGGGGGCCCACGAACCGCCGGTGTGTCTCGACCACTTCTTGTTCTACAAGGTCGTCGAAGGCCCGTCCGTGGATGTGGTTGTCGGTCTGTACGACCAGTTCCATGATGAACCAGAGGTCCTGGTAGCCCGGCCTGTTTTCTTCGCTAACCCCGTCCGGAAGACACACGGGGGTATCGTAACGGAGATCAAGAACCCGAAGGTGCATCTGGTAGTCTATGAGATATTAGGCGGCGAGGTTTACTATCCGCACGTACAGGTTGTCAATCAGTTCGGCGAACAAACCTTCGACGTGTCCGACCCAGCCCACCTCGCCGTGCTGTCTGAGAAGTTAAGCTGTGGGCTACTGCCACCGCAGTTGTAGATGTAATAACAGAATGGGAGGTGAAGATATGCACTGACTACGCAAAGACAATCAACTGGATAGGTATAATTTAAGAAGGAGGTAAAAATGGGAAATAGAGGTTTAAGAAGGCTAGGTCATGGATGGCGGGGGAAGTTGGCTGTCGTTTTAACCCTTGCTTTACTCATCAGCTTGGTCATAGTCCCGGGGATAAGCACCGCTCAGCAGGAGGGGACATACCTCTCTTTTGGAGGAGCGAAATATCTCGATGCCAATGACCCAATTGACCCCACTAACCCAATCGACGCGCCAGTCTGCACTGATTGGCACGAGCTTTATCCGGACTTCTGTAATGGGTACCACCTGAGTGACTGGGAAGATAATGGTGATGGAATTCTCAGCCGTTGCGATCAAATCGAGCTAACCGATGACGTGACCGGAGAGAAGGCTTGGTACCATGTGGACGCGGTGACGATCACTATCTGGGTAGTGCAAATCTACCCGGTACAAGGAGTAGATACCATCTATCTTGATTGTAATCCTTTTAGCTATGATCCAGACAACCCGGTTCCTCCGGGTTATCCTGTTTATAATCCGGTGTGCACCTATTGGCATGAGATTTACCCGTACTTCTGTAATTGGTACCACTTGGCGGACTGGGAGGATAATGGTGATCAGGTTCTCAGCTATTGCGATAACATTAATTTGAAGGATATAAGGACTGGAGAGTGTGGTTGGTACCATGTGGAGGGGGTAACCACCGATATGGTTGTCAGTCCGAAGCCTCGCCCCCCTGATCCAATCCCTCACCCAGTCTGCACCCTTTGGCATGAGATTTTTCCGGAGTTCTGTAAGTGGCACCACCTGAGTGACTGGGATGATAATGACGATGGGGTTCTCAGCCCTTGCGATTCAATCGAGCTAACCAATCAAGCGACTCAAGAGGCGGATTGGTACCATGTGGACGAGGTGACGCTCACTATCTGGGTCACTAGGTGGGTGGGGCAACCTCTGGTGCCGGAAGAAGAGCGCATCACTCTTGAGTTTGAAGCTGGCTATGACTATATGGAAGAGGCTATGGTTCAGCCGATCTGCACCGATTGGCATGAGATTTATCCGGACTTCTGTAATCGGTACCACATTGATAACTGGATTGATAATGGGGATGGTTTTCTCAGCTTTTGCGATTGGATTTTGCTAACGGATTTGGCGACTCAAGAGACGGCTTGGTGCCATGTAGATGAGGTAGCCACCAATATCATTGTCACTCCTACGACCGCTCCTGTGACCGAGTATACCCTGACCGTCTCCAGCACTGCTGGAGGTTCGGTAACTAACCCCGGCGAAGACACTTTTACTTATCAAGCAGGAACCATTGTCAACCTGGCGGCGGTTGCAGATGATGGCTACGATTTTACCAAATGGACTGGAAATGTGGACACTATTGCCAATGTCAATGACGCCACAACTACCATTACCATGGACAATGACTACTCCATCACCGCCAACTTTGAGGAGGAGGAGCCATCTGACGGCGGGATGTGCTTCATTGCCACCGCAGCCTACGGCACCCCAATGGCGGAGGAAATACAAATTCTCCGTGAGTTCAGAGATGAGTACCTGCTGACCAACCCCCTGGGACAAGCCCTGGTAGACCTCTATTACACGGTCAGCCCACCAATGGCTGAGTTCATAAACGAGCATCCAAGCCTGAAGCCGATAGTGAGGGCTGGACTATTGCCCGCTGTGGCCATGAGCGCCGTGGCCGTCAACACTAGTCCGGCCGAGAAGATGGCCATAGTAGGCTTGGTGGTGCTGGTTTCCGTGGCACTGGCTGTCTGGGCGACGAGGCGGCGACGCAGAGGTCCTGAGTATACCTGAGGGTGAAATTGCACATTAGCTTGGGCTGTTAATTCAGAGGCAAAAAGATAGGGTCGAGGAGTTAACTCCTCGACCCTGTTCAATTTGAGGGTAACGCGAAGACAAGCTCCGCCGCCTCGCGATGTCATTGCGAGCGAAGCGTGGCAATCTCATTGCCCCGCCACTAGATTGCTTCGGCGCTATTGTGCCTCGCAATGACAGGGTAGACGCTCTCATTTGACATTTGTGATTTGACTGGCATAGCGGTATAATGGAAATTGATGGAAAAGGGTACCTGGAAAGTTAAGACAGGACTGGCCCAGACGCTGAAGGGTGGGGTGATTATGGACGTGGTCACGCTGGAGCAGGCTAAAATTGCCGAGGAAGCCGGTGCCTGCGCTGTTATGGCACTGGAACGTGTGCCAGCAGATATCCGCGCCGACGGCGGGGTGGCTCGCATGGCTGACCCTACTATAATTAAGGCAATAATGGCAGCGGTCAGCATCCCCGTAATGGCCAAATGCCGCATCGGTCATTTTGCTGAGGCTCAGGTGCTGGAAGCGTTGGGCGTTGATTTTATCGATGAGTCCGAAGTGCTCACTCCTGCCGATGAAAGCCATCATGTTTGGAAACATGATTTTAAGGTTCCTTTTGTCTGCGGCTGCCGTGACTTAGGCGAGGCATTACGTCGTATTGCCGAAGGAGCAGCGATGATTCGCACCAAGGGCGAGGCCGGAACGGGCAACATCGTTGAAGCTGTAAGGCACATGCGGGCAGTCCAGGATGGGATTCGCAGACTTCAGGCTTTACCTGAGGAAGAATTAGTAGCTGAGGCGAAAGTTCTTGGTGCTCCTCTGGAGCTGGTAATGGAAGTGCATAAAACAGGTAAGTTACCTGTTGTGAACTTTGCCGCCGGCGGTGTAGCGACACCCGCCGATGCTGCTTTGATGATGCAACTGGGAGCCGAGGGGGTATTTGTGGGCTCGGGAATTTTTAAATCCAGCGACCCCGCGACCAGAGCGCAGGCCATTGTTAAAGCTACCACCCACTACCAGGACCCGGCTATTGTCGCTGAGGTATCCAAGGGTTTGGGAGTCGCTATGCCTGGTCTGGACATAAAAGCTATACCCCAACAAGAATTGCTGTCCCCCCGGGGTTGGTGAGGTGAAGACAGGTATTTCACAATATGCGAAGGGTAGTTACTGACGATTTAGACGCACTGCTTGATATCTTGCCACTCCATATCCGTGAGCCGCTCTACCAGCAGCCCGACCACAGCGAATTGTTGGAGGTAATCTTAGATTTAGGACGTCTCCCCGAAGCCCGTTTTCCCCATAGAGAGCTGGTCCTTAACTCCATGGAAGTGAGCCAGTCTGATATCGATTATGTAGTATCACGCATTGGCGAGTTCACCGGGGATAACCGCGCCGGCATCAACCATACCCTTCACCGCATCTCAGCCATACGCAATAGAAATGGCTATATAATCGGCTTGACTTGTCGTGTGGGCAGAGCTGTGTTCGGTACCGTAAAGATGATTCAAGACCTTATTGAATCAGGCAAAAATGTTCTGCTCCTAGGGCGGCCCGGTATAGGCAAAACCACTATGTTGCGGGAGGTGGCGCGAGTGCTGGCTGATGATTTCAAAAAGCGCGTTATCGTAATTGACACCTCCAACGAAATTGCCGGGGATGGAGACATTCCTCATCCTGCTATCGGGCATGCCCGGCGAATGCAGGTAGCTGCTCCCACTGAACAACATGCGGTAATGATTGAAGCAGTGGAAAATCACATGCCCGAGGTCATCATTATCGACGAAATAGGTACGGAACTCGAAGCCCAGGCGGCTCGTACCATCGCTGAACGTGGAGTGCAGTTGGTGGGCACGGCACATGGAAACACTCTGGAAAACTTGATAATGAATCCTACCCTTTCTGACCTCATCGGAGGTATTCAGACGGTTACCCTGGGAGATGAAGAAGCCAGGCGACGGCACACGCAAAAATCTATTCTGGAGCGTAAGGCTCCGCCCACCTTTGGTGTGGTGGTGGAGATTGTCGATTATTACAAGGTAACCATACATCCTGACGTGACCGAGGCTGTTGATGCTCTCTTACATGGGCGACCCCCCAAGGCCGAATTGCGCTGGATGGATGAAGATGGTGAGGTAAAAAAGGAGGCGATAACTGCCCCCCTTATATGGGAAAGTAAGGAAGAGAAGCAGCCGGAAAAAACGCTGCGGTTCTATCTCTTCGGCGCTAACCGGGCTCGACTGGAACAAATTGCCAGGGAAGGGCGAAAAGAGGTGAAAATTGCCTCCGACTTTAAGCAAGCTGATATACTCCTCACTACACGAAGTTATTACCGCCGCAAGCCGCAGAAGATACGGGATGCCGAAGCTCTGGGTATACCGATTTATGTCCTTAAAAGCAACAATTCCGCTCAAATGAAGCAATGCCTGGACACCCTCTATCCCCGTGACACTCAATATACCTATGTCCATCATTTACAGCGTCTCTTGGCCGGACGCCGGGATTTCAACTCTGGTAGCCGGAGTCTGGAACCCGGCGGCAAGAGGAAGTCGAGGTAATCCTTGGGACTATTCATCGCCTTCGAAGGTGGCGAAGGCTGTGGCAAGAGCACCCAATCTAAGCTCTTGCTGAAGAAGTTTGAGCAGCAAAACATCCCGGCGGTATTGACCCATGAACCTGGGGGCACAGCTCTGGGCGACGAATTAAGGAAAGCGCTTAAACGGGGAAGGGGCTCCTCTATTTCGCCCCAGGCTGAGCTTTTTCTAGTGGCTGCTTCCCGTGCCCAATTAGTAACTGAGGTAATTCGTCCTGCTTTAGAAGAAGGTAGGGTAGTCATCTGCGACCGCTTCACTTACTCCACCCTGGTCTATCAGGGCTATGGGCGGGGGCTTGAGTTGAGCTTCGTGGAGACGGTCAACAATATAGCAACAGGGAATCTTAAGCCGGACCTCACTATCCTCCTGGATATTTCACCGGATCAGGGACTAGCGCGAAAGCGAAATTTACGAGACCGTTTTGAGCTGGAAGACTTATCGTTTCACCGGCGGGTGAGGGAAGGTTACCTCAAGACAGCCGCCGCCGAGCCCGACCGCTGGTTGGTGATAGATGCCTCTCTACCTAAAGCGAAAATTGCTGATATTATCTGGGACAGGGTGAGCCAGTTATTGCCTAACTTATCATTGTGAACCGAATTTCCTCTCCCTTGACCTGCTCGCCGTATGACTCCAGCAGGCGAGAAGAAGAGAGTAGAGCTTGTCTTAGATTTGCCGAAAGAGTGGTGGTGGATTTCCCCCTCCCTCTAACTCCCTCCCGCTAGGGGAGGGAGGATTGTGCAACTTGAAAATTTCCTCTCCCTTGATGGCAGAACATATTGAGACAAGTCACTTCCCCTCTCCCTTGATGGGAGTCCCGATTAAATCGGGAAAGGTGAGGGTGTAAAAGAAAAAAGATTTCTTTGCTTCTTCACTGTACTTCATTTTGTGCGATATACTTATACAATACCTATGACTAAAGGTAAGGTCGCTGTGGCATTGAGCGGAGGGGTAGATTCTTCCGCCGCTGCTTTGTTGCTCAAAGAAGCCGCCTATGAGGTAATGGGCATACATATGCGCCTCTGGGGTTCTCAGCACTCCGAGTACCAGGCACGTCGGGCGAAGACTATCTGCCGCATTTTAGACATTCCCTACCATCAGGTTGACCTGCAAAAGGAATTTGAGTCCTGTGTAGTTGACTACTTCTGCCAGGAATACCAGCAAGGGCGAACTCCCAATCCCTGCGTTGCCTGCAACCAGCACATAAAGTTTGGCCTCCTCCTCGATAAAGCACTCTCCCTGGGCGCCGACTATCTGGCTACAGGCCATTATACCAGGGTAGAGCATTCCAGAGACGGGCATCGCTTGCTTAAAGCAGCAGATACCAGTAGAGACCAATCTTATTTTCTGTATACTCTAACCCAGGAAAAGCTCGGGCATGTCCTTTTTCCGTTAGGCGAGCATGGCAGAGACGAGGTTAAACAGGTGGCAAAGCAGGCGGGATTGCCCACCGCAGCCAGGTCCAGCCAGGACATCTGCTTTATCTCCCAGAAGAACTATGCTACCTTCCTCAGCCAGAGATTTTCCACTCAGCCTGGCGATATCGTAGATACGCAAGGAAGGAAATTAGGTCAGCATCGGGGAATAGCCTTTTATACCATCGGGCAGAGGCATGGCCTGGGATTAGCCTCTGACAAACCACTCTATGTCATCAGGATAGAGCCTGAAAGCAATAAAATTGTGCTCGGTCACGAGGAAGAGCTCTACAGTCAGAAGCTCGCCGCCCGAAAGCTGAACTGGATATCAGGCAAGGCACCGGGGGAGCCAATTACAGCCAAAGCCAAGATACGCTATAAGTCAAAGGAGGCAGAGGCTGACCTCTCTTTCAGGAATGACTCTGTGGATGTTAATTTCGCTCAGCCGCAAAAGGCAGTAACCCCGGGACAGGCCATTGTGTTTTATAATATGGGCGAGGTACTGGGGGGTGGGATTATACACAAAACTGAAAAATAAAAATGCAAAATGCAAAAATACAAAGCAAAAATCAAATTTCCATTTTTAAGAAGGTATGTGACAATCCCGTTGGTCAAATTCCAAACACGATTGTAGTGCGACCTTTTAAGGTCGTGCGGTCTTGTCTCGGCACGAGGCTAAAGCCTCGCACTACATTTTTGCGTTTTGAGTTGTGATTTTGTTTTTACCTTTTAATTTTGGCAGAGTTATGTCGCAGCTACCAAACCTCCCCCTCTTGAGATAAGAGGGGCTAGGGGAGTTATAAAGAACGCAATGGATGCCGAGCAAAGCAGCAAGCAGGGTGCTGGAAATAACCCCCTTTATCCCCCTTATTTTAAGGGGGAGGAAGAAGGAAATAATCTCTATTTTAAGGACTCCCCTCTTAAGATAAGAGAGGCAAGGGGAGTTACCCAAATCTGCCCCTCTTGGGATAAGAGGGGCTAGGGGAGTTATGAAGAATGCAATGGGTGCCGAGCAAAGCAGCAAGCAGGGTGCTGGAAATAACCCCCTTTATCCCCCTTATTTTAAGGGGGAAGGAGACAATCTCTATTTTAGGGATTCCCCTCTTAAGGTAAGAGGGGTTAGGGGAGTTATGAAAAGGAGAGTCTTGTCTCAGTTTCCAAATCTTGATGAGGAAGATAAGCTTAAATCGCAGGGCTATGAGCTTATCGCTGGCATAGATGAAGTCGGGCGGGGAGCTCTCGCCGGCCCGGTAGTGGCCAGCGCCGTTATCCTGCCCCACCCGGCCAATTTGCCCTGGTTTGGGCTGGTTCGGGATAGCAAGGAATTGAACTCCAGGAAGCGTGAGTCCCTCTTTGACCTGATTACCAAGGAGGCTGTGGCTGTGGGCATCGGCATTGTTCCCCCTCAGGTGATTGACTCCATGAATATCTTCAAGGCAACCAAGCTGGCTATGATGCAGGCGGTGGAAAAGCTGCCCAAACAACCGAGCTTCCTCCTTATTGACAGGCTGAGCTTGTCTCAATGTCCCATCCCTCAAATGGGGATAACCAGAGGTGATAAATCGTGTCTCTCCATTGCGTGTGCTTCTATAATAGCTAAAGTCACCAGAGACCGCATTATGGAAGAACTTGACATAATGTATCCTGGCTATGGGTTTGCCCAGCATAAAGGTTATGGAACGAGGAGACACCTATCTAGTCTGCAAAAGCTCGGCCCTTCGCCGATTCACCGTCTATACTTTGCCCCTGTCAGGAACATAATCGCAAGCCAAAATCCTCCTCCCTTGAAGAGCAGTGATGTTGTGCAAACCGAATTTCCCCTCCCATGAAGGAAGAGAATAGAGCTTGTCTCAGATTTGCCAGAGGAGTAGGGGGTGAATTTCCCCCTCCCTCTAACTCCCTCCCGCTAGGGGAGGGAGGATTGTATAATTTTTGAATTTCCTCTCCCATGATGGGGGAACATATCAAGACATGTCAATTTTCCTCTCCCTTGAAGGGAGTCCCGATTAAATCGGGAAAGGTGAGGGTGATGGACCGCCAAGAAGTTGGTAAGCTAGGAGAGAAAGAAGCCCGGAAATTCCTCAAAAAGCGGGGCTACCGCATTCGTGAGACGGGTTTTCGCTGCCGTCATGGAGAGATTGATATCATTGCCCAGAAGAAGGACTATCTGGTCTTTGTCGAAGTCCGCACCAAGAGCAGTCTGGACTTCGGCACTCCTGAGGAGTCAATAACACAATCTAAAAAGAAAAAGCTCATCGCCTTAGCCCTGACCTATACCAGTACTCACCAGAATCTCCCCCCGCTATGGCGCATAGACGTCGTAGCCATAGAACTCGATGACAAAGGCAAGCCCAGGCGCATCGAACTCATCGAAAACGCCGTCGAGCAAGTCTCCCATTTTAATTGCTAACTACTCTTAGAATTTTAAAGGCGTATAATCTGATAGCAAGGAGTTGTGAAATGAAAAAGTCAAATGAAGAACGATTAACTGATATTGGGAGCAGCATTACTAGACTTGCCAAAATGCAAGGTTGTGTGTTTAAAGCTTTATTAATCCTGCACAAAACGTCTGGGTTGTTTGGAAAAAGTGAACAATTTTTTACTGAGGCCAATGTGTCTCTAGAATCCTACCATCGACATGGAGACCGTTCTCTCACATTAATGTTTGGTGCGATAGCTGTGATGGGTATTGCTACTTCGATGTTGGCCGTATATTTTACTACTCTGAACTCTAACTTTGTAGTCATGTCCACAGTGTGTTTCATCTCATTTTTTATTCTACTCTTCTTTGGTTTTTTAGAGCACCGCCACGCAAATAGTCAGTTTCAGATAGCTAGACGGGCATTGACCGAAGCAAAAGAGATTGTAGTCATTGTTAGAGAAACAGTGGCGGCATCAGACAAAGACATGACACATGTAGTAGCTGAATGGAAAGAACTAGTTCCTGATGATTTAGTAAGCGAGCCTAAATTGGAGGATTGATTGACTTTTGAGGAGGGATTTCATATTTTCCAAATCTTGTTGTAGCACAGGTCCGCTAGCCAATTCGTCCTCCGCTCAATTTGTTGATTCGCCCAAGATGAGTTGGAATTAAGTAAATTGTCAAGCTTCACATTGTGTTCAGTCAATATTTTCTTTTTTTCTGGGAATGTCTTGTCAGCAAGTTTCTCATTCAGCCCTTCGGGTACTAATATCAGATTCCCTAATTGAGCCATGTGCTCATGATCAATTGAGCCAGTGGCAAATTCACCTTGTGGAGTAATGTGCTCAATTGTCATCCTGTCATAGTCAGCAGAAACACCTTTGTTGTGGTATTCGTGTACCCGGCGCAGGATGTACTTAACTAGCTTTTTCTGCTTCGTATAGTCATTTGAATATTTTATTTCTTTGAAATTAAGCTCAAATTCCTGGTAGATGGGAACTCTTTTCTTGAGCTTATCATGGAGGTCTTTAAGGACATCCAACTTCTGATCCCTAGTAGTTGCATTTACAAGTGTCCTGGCCGATAAGGCATACATCTGGGATATGCCGCCAGATGACCTTTGAGAAGTGACAGCAGTAAAAACAAAGTGGAAGTTTTCGATGTCCGCTAGCATACCTTCGACTTCCCTCTTTTTGAGTTTGTCCGCCTTATAGTCGCGCATTAGAGATAAGACCATAGGTACTTGTTGTCTTATGCGAAATACTGCAAATGCATCAAGAGAATCTCTGATATGCTGTTGCTCGATTCTCCAGTTACCATATGTCACTTCATGGATTTCCCTGTAAGTTACTGCATCCTTAACAAGTTCATCTAAGAAAGCTTGTGCTTTGTCTTTTTTGACTCGTTTTTTGATTTCCTTAAAAAGTTTTTTGACCGTAGTGTATTCGTACTTAGAAAGCCAGTAATGATGGAGAAATCCAGCCACATCTATCTCCGTAGATGAGCTCTCTATAGTGCCCAGTACTTGTTCCCATCGTATTTTGGGAGTATCAACACCGACGTTCTTTGCCGGTAACAATCTGGTCAAATGTGCTTTAACTAGGTCAGCGACATTTAGGTCTTTTCCACGAGTATTGAGAGTCTCGAAAATAGTGTATGCATCATCTTCATTATCCAGTTCGATAAATATAAGCTTAAGGTTCAATAGTTTGTCACGAATTGATGTCAGCTTGTCTTGAATTTCTCTTTTCTTGCGTTCATCATTCAAAGTCGGATCACTTTTT
>Ga0315532_1001355_pt1 | contig 18340 bp, 16 predicted proteins | sample SalMarWE160370MG_FD_203082 | JGI IMG/M metagenome (GOLD analysis project Ga0315532, IMG submission 203082) | Salt marsh sediment microbial communities from the Plum Island Ecosystem LTER, Massachusetts, United States - Salt Marsh Sediment WE1603-70 ... | reverse complement strand
TAGCGAAGCTGTTATATGTTGTGAGACTGACGGAGCCTAAGGACTTTGCCTTCGAGCGTATGATTGTTGATTCGTATATCAGATCTGATAACCTTCTTTTTGATGTGTTTGATTTGTCAGGTGAAACGGTAGCTTTTCACGGCTCAGGCTCGATGAGCCTGAAAAATGCAAATATCAATCTGAACCTTACCGCCCGAGGCCGACGACTGGTCGGTAATGAGCCTACGTTTTTAGGATCTCTTACTGAAAGTCTCGGCCGGGCTGTTGTGCGAATAGAGGTAACTGGTAATGTCCAGGACCCAAAAGTGGAAATCAAAACTTTGCCGGTCGTTAAGGATTCATTGAAAATCCTCGGCACACCCCGTTAAAGAACTCGGTGGTGCAAGCACTATTCACAATTTTCTTCCTAAGTAGCTCCCCGCTCTGCGTAGTGCCATAAGGCATCTTGACGACCGCTACGCAGGGCGAAGCATAGTTGCTACGTAGCACGAGTCAGCCCATCGATCTGACTTTATTTTTTTCTCACAGCGAAGGGGTAGATTCGTCTTTTATCTTTTATGTATTTTCGTTCGTAATTTGTTCCGGTTAATTCGCCAGGTTCAACTCCCGCAGCAGGGAGAAATTCGATCTGTTCAAGCCTGCCGCTTTGCTCGGTTATTAGTCTCTTTATCTGTTCAAAATATTCAGCATGGTCAGTAGCGATTCTTAAAATGCCGCCGGTCTTTAAGCAGCGAATAAGATTCTCTAAGTTGGCAGGACAGAAAAAACGCCTTTTATGGTGACGCCTCTTCGGCCAGGGGTCTGGGAAATAGATATGGAAGCAATCGACGGAGTTAGATGGCACCCCCGCTCTTGCTTCGCAAGAAGCTGCGGGGGCTAAAAAAGCGGCGGCGTCCGTGCGGATTATCCGCACGTTAGTCACGCTCCATCGGCCAATGCGGTCAACAGCGTAACGGTAATATTTGTTGGCCCGCTCAATGCCGAGAAAATTAATGTCCGGATGAGTAATAGCCTGGCTTAGCAGAAAGGTAGCTTTACCGGTACCGACCTCTATATGCAGGGGACAAGAACGTCCGAAAACTTGATTAAAATCAATTTCACCACACAAATCTTCCGGCTTCAACACAACCGAAGGATATTCCTTTAATTTTCGAGTCATCCGTTAAATCCCGTGCATAAAGCAGGTCAAAATAACAATATCAGTCCAATCCGCATTTGATGGATTATTCTACATAAAAAGGTGTGTTTAGGTAAAGATTCAAAAATTAGTTTTCATTATCCGTTGCTTTTAAAGTCGTTGCTGGCACTATTCGATAGAAGGATGTGAAACCCGTTAGAAATAAATCGCTAAGCCGTGCGAGCTTTTCTAATGAGGTATAACACAGTAAAGAAAAGCTTCTAAAATCAAGCTCGGGCTTCTAACGGGGGCGAACCTATTATAGACCATGGCGTAGCAATTATAGGACTCCAGAAGAGTTTATGGAAGGACCTAAAAAGATGATTCTACAAATGGTCAAAACACGGCGTAAACAGGTTATTATAGATATCAATACACAACGAGACTTCCTGTTAGCTGATGGTAAGGCCTGCATAAGAAACCACAGAAGAGTTCTTGCGCACATCCGAAGAGTAATGGCATGGGCCCGAAGGAAAAATATCCCTATAATTTCGACATGTGATATCCATCCGAATAACAATGGGGATGAAAATTGCTGTTGCGTTGACGGCACCGATGGGCAGAAAAAGATCCATTATACATTGCTGGAAAACAGGGTGACTTTTCCAGCGGACGGGAGCACCGATTTGCCAAGAGACATGCTGCGGCAGTACAATCAAGTTATTTTTCACAAACGATGCGTTGACCCGTTTGACGAGCCTCGAATCGACAGGTTGCTGAGCGAAGTGCGTGTCGGCGAATTTGTCCTGATAGGTGCGTGTGCGGAAGACGCTATTAAAGCGACAGCACTTGGACTTCTGCAGCGAGGAAAAAAGGTGGCGGTTGTGGTCGATGCGGTAGGCTCGCATAACAAAAAAGATGCGCAAATGGCACTTCGCAAGATGCAGGCAAAAGGAGCCAGGCTGATTGAGACAAAGGCTCTTGCCGGCACAACACATCTAAGAGCAGTGGGTGTTTGTCACTGTGAGAGCTGCATGGGACGGCCAAGGAAAACGCAGGCAGGCATACCCGAAGAAAATTAGCAAGGCCTTTTAAAATTAGCTCCATCGGTAAGTGTCTCTTTTGTAACCCATCCATATTATATCATTTTCCTAATCTTTCTTTACATAAAGTGTTTGCGTTGGGAAGGCGAATTCAATACCTTCGGCTTCAAAACGCTTCATCATCTCCAAGTTGACCCGCTGGTTGACCTCGTGATACAGCCAATAATCGGGTGGCTTAACCCAATAGCTCATATATATGTTCAACGAGCAGTCATTAAAATCACTAAAGTAAACCCTCGGCAGTTTTTCGGGATCAGTATTTACTTCCGGCACATCAGCAAGGATTTCTTTTATAATCTCGACTGCTCTCTTGGCTTTTTTATGGCCGGAATCATAAGTTATAGTAATATTCGATGTCCTGCGAATAAAAGGACGCTGGCCGACATTTTCCACAATCGAATTTGCAATCACGCTATTAGGAACGGTAACAAGATGTCCATCGAGCGTACGGACCCGTGTGCTTCTAAAGCCGACCTCCTCGACGGGGCCGAAATGGCCTTCAATCTTCACCAGCTCGCCTATCTGAAAGGGCCTGTCTGCAAAGATGGTGATAGAGCCGAAGAAATTGGCTATTGTCTCCTTGGCTGCAAGAGCGATAGCAATGCCGCCGACGCCAGCACTGAGCAGAAGTGACTTTACATTCGCTCCTAAGATATTCTCGCTAATCAGGAGAACCGCGACAATTGCTATTGTCACTCGCATGGCCTTACGCACTACCGGCACGAGCATATCGTCGAGCTTGGTTTCCGTTTTGCCGACAATGCGATTCAGATAGTACTCAATGACATCCACAAGTCGATAAAGGGCATAAGCCGCGGCAATGGCAGTTATCACACGAGCGATTTTTGTCCATCCATCGCCGAGTGCGGTTCTAATCCCATTTTCATCATTAAAGAATAGAGGGACTTTCGCTAAAAATATGCCGGCTGCGAATACCGCCACGTATATCGGATTTGCCAGCGATGCAAGTAAGATTGCCAGAGGGCTGTCACCTTTTTTCTTTGCCAGCCGCTGGGCGTAGCTCTTGACGGAATATTGCACGATCCGCCCTGCTGCCATTGCGACCAAAAATACGAGTAAAACAAGGCCGAACCGCCAAGCAGGATTGCCTCTGATAAGCTCATAGTTGATGATATTGGCTACCTCTGTCCACCAGTTACTCGAAGCCAAAATTTTTGTTAATGCTGACGCTGTCATCTTGAACTCCTAAGCTCATAAAATTCTTTTTGCTTGTTTAAGGTCCTGCCCGCCGTACACTCTGGGCAGGCGGGTCTGCTTTTTATATATTATTAGCCGTAGTTTTTCCAGTGAAACAAGCATTTTACGGTTCATCCAACTCTGTCATCTGTCTTTCCGTCTTCGCCAAGGCTACGCCGGACAAGCTGTCCTCTGCCATCTGTCTTCCGATTCGATATTGGCTTTGTTTGGGTTTGTTTTCACCAAATGTCCAGTTCGATTTTTTCTCATAATCTCTTGTCTTATTTAACTTTACATCCATTTAACTTTTTCGAAAATTGGCTTTGTTTTGCAAAATCGTGCTTTTTCAAATGCGCTTCGTGCTGTATAATTTAGAATACATTCATCTCGTCTCGGATCCATTCGACTTCGCTCAGGACAAGTTTAGTATTTCGTCCTTGGGACTCCTTATGGAGTGCTTAAGATTTCCAGCCAAAGGCCGGCGATTGTCTTTGTTTTGCATAATTAGTCTTTTCTTCATAATTTCTTGGCGAGCATTGCTCTATAGTCAGTTTTTTCATCGCCGGCCCTGAGTGGGTCCAGCTTTCGCATGATGTGGAGTCTTTGAAGCTCGAGTACCGTTTTGTAAAGGCTGTGTTCTATTCGGCGTTCATACATCAACAGCCGTTCGAGCACCCTTGCATTTGAGAAATCCTTTATAGCTAATCGGCCGAGAGCCAGTTCGCCATCCTCCGCTTGGGGATGCCTAACGGCAGAGACAGACACTCCATCCTGTGGTCGGTCTGTGCCTTTGAGAAATATCGATTGGGCAAATCTGGCTAATGGGTTGGATTTACCATCTGCGTTCATCGCGTCGATGGCTTGGTTCTGCATGCGACCAGCCCGTTTGAGTCGCCATGACAGGCTGATTATCCGCTCGGCTAACATAGATTCCATAGGGCTGGCCGGGTCCAGCTCGCTTAACATCTGGTCGCGGTACAACTCAAAATCAGCCTGGCTTTCTGAGCTTATTATGTCCTGACGGACTGTAAGTCCATGTTTGATAGCGTTTTGTGAGATGGTTATCTTGCCCTGCCAGCTGCGTGGGCCGGTCGATTTTTGAGAGTTACGACGGTTGGCGAGGATTTGCGCTTCAGTAGCCATATCACTTGTGCTCCTATATTCTGTCTTCTGTCTCCTGTCTTCTGTATTCTATTAACTTGTTAGATATATATTATACAATATTATTTGTTTGGTGTAAAGTGAAATTTCTAACCACGGATTGCGCGGACGCCGTCCCTTCGACAGGCTCAGGGCAGGCTCCGAGCGCAGCCGATGGATCTATTAAATTAGCCACTAATTAACGCGGATTGGTTAGCTTTTTAGCGTAGCACAAGCTTCCAGCTTGTGAAAATACGATTTTATACGCCTCCAGCGTATTCAAGCAAGGATGCTTGAACTACGCTACTTTTTGTTTTGATAATACCGACTTCTGTGGGCATTTGGCTGCATTTTCGAGGATGTACTCCCGAAACTTCTCTAACTGCTGGTTGCTACGCACAATATGGTCAAAAGACTCATGCTGCCAAAGCTGCCCTTTCCGGCCAAGGCATTTGTTTATAATTTTAGCAGTGTAAGATTTAATGCTGTGAAGAATGTCGAATAACAAATATGGTTCTATTGGCACAATCAACATATGGACATGATTTGGCATGATAATCCAATGATCCAGCCGATAGCGTTTCCCTTCAAAATGCCCAATAGCATTGGCCACAATACTGGCGCATTGCTGATGTGCAAGCACACACGTACCAATATTATTATCGAGCCAGTCTTCTATACGTTTGGAAAAAAGCCGATGATATTCAAGCCATTGCCACTGAGAATAGGGCTGATGGTTACATTGTTCCCACACCCGTCGTTCAGCCCTGATTTGTTCGATACGTTCGTGAGGCAGTGAATCCGAAAGCCGAAAAGTTACAAAATACATCCGTCCATGCTGCATCCAGTGAGGTAAATTTCGGCTGTGTATTTGTTTCTCAGCGTCTGGATCGTAAAATATATCCATCGTTGATTATTTAATATAAAACTTGACACAGTACAAGCTTTCAGCTTGTGAAAATGTAATTATAACGAGCGTAGCACAAGCTTCCAGCTTGTAGTAGAAATATAATCACAACCAGGATGGTTGTGCTACTTTGAATCACTTTGCCCGACTCATTATCTGGCTCGGTGCGATTTCATCGCACCCTATCGACTAAGGATTCCCGACAGAGGATTTACAGGATTAAATTAGTAATAAATCGATAGGCCGTTTAGACATAAACGAGCTCCGGTTCAATATATTTCATTGCCCTGGGTTTAACCGCCCGGCTTGAGACAAGATCGACGGATACACCGAGCAGTTTCTCGATTCTTTCCGCTAATGTTACAAAATCCAGGCCTATTGATGGGTCAACCTCGACGAGAATATCCACATCGCTACCGGCTTGCTGGTCTCCTCTTGAGTATGATCCGAATAATGCCATTTTGCTGACCTTAAACCGCTTCTGCAGTTCCGGCTTGTCTTTAGCTAACACCTTCAGGATTTCTTCTTTTGTTATCACGATATTGCTTTCCGGGATACCAGATTTAATTTAATGCTTTTTTCATCAGGTATTATAAATCCTCTCCTCTCTTCGGTCAATCATTGCCGCGAAAGAAATTGGTAGTGTGTGCTCCACACACCAACTTACTCTGAAGGTGCAGGCGGACAACTTTAATTACCCCTTTGTTCCCCCTTGGATTAGCTACTTTTTTTGCCTTAAAAATATGCCAGAATAGCCTTTAGCTGGTGTGCCAAGAGTCATCTCAAAGATTAACTGGCAGATTGGCATACCGGGAGTCAAACGGATACTAACCGGGCCATGATTATATAACTCCAGCTGGAGAGGCCCCTCAAATCCAGCGTGTATTGTTGGTGCAGTAACATGCACCGCTAGACCGAGTCGAGCTAATGAACTTTTTCCCTCAATTCTCGCAGCTATTCTTGAATGATTTGGAAGTTCAATCGTTTCATGTGTCCACGCCAGAACAAAAGCCTCAGGTGCTAATACATAGCCTTTGATGGATGGAATATTTATGCTTTTGGTATATTTATCCCGAAACTCAGGATACTTAAACTCTGGCCCTGGGGCAATGATTTCCCCCCGCGTTTTATCAATTTGATCGAACGACCAAACTCGAAGCTGTTTTGCTAAAGTTAGATCGACAGAAGTGGAGCTATACCGTACCGGGTCTGGTTTCGGCTTTATATTAATCTGCCGTTTATCTAAAAATATTTGGATTTCACGGTCTGTTAGTATCATTCTATTCGCGGAGTATTCGGTTTTTGTTCACCCAAACTCTCCAATCCCCCGAAGATGTCTCTTGAGGTAACTCAATTAAAACATTGTTATTATCTCTTGCTACCTCAGCAGCTAAAACATGATCGGAACCAGTTTGGGCAGCGCTTAAAAGAACTTCAGCGCGAACCCCTCCTGCTGTTGTAATATAAGCAATACGCTCAGACCCAATAGCCCCCCGTACAATTTTTGCTTTTACTCTGCTCATTAAAATTCCTTTTCTCTTATAGTCCTTTACATCTCAAGCCAGTAACAATCCAGTTATTTCTTCAATTTACCAAACTCGATGCATACGTTGCTATTTTACCTCTCTATATATAATACCACAACCCTCAATTGCAGTCAAAGCATTTTATTAACGATATAGGTTTCGATATTTCGCACCATTCTAATTATATCGATTTGTTCTCCTACTTACTCACAATACACTTTAAGCTATACGAATTTCCTTGCAGCTTCGGCCTGCCCGCCGTCGCTTTCGCTAAGGCGGGCCTGCTTTTTCTTCTTCGCACCTTGGGCCTATTTTACTTTTCGGTCGGCTTACTGGTTATGAACGAAACCTGAAATAGTAAAAGTCCCCAATCATTCCTTGTCTTTATTTTTGTATAGCTCTTGCCACATGGCACTGACCACTTTTATGCTCTCTCTAACGTATAGCTCGGATTATTCAGGCCAGCCACGGTTTTCTGTGCCCTTTTCCACAGCCAATATTGAAAAGCCCAAATCTAAGCTGCCTCGCTTCGCCGTTCGCCTGCGCGGAATCTACAATATTGAGGCAGAGTTTTCAAGAAAAAAGATGAAAAGTGCACAAGGCACAAGTGCATAAGTGCATACAGCCCATGAGATAAATGAAAACATATCTCATGGGCTAAAGAGCACAAGACATAAGCGGTTAATTCTTTTCATTCCGGCTGGCGAATTTTTCATCAGGTTCTTGTAGCCTCATTAACGGCTTCAAACCAGCCGATAGATTTATCGCTGTCTTTTCGCTCTATCGTAAAGTCCTGGAATTGGCTGACAAGTTCATCAAAGGTAAAAAACGGCGGCGTGAAGAAACCGTTGCGGACCCCGAAGTGCCGGATGAACCAGTCGGAGAGCCACCGGTCGCCTTTGACATAACCGCAGGCGATGAGCCTTCCATCCTTGCGGAGAACCCGCTTCATCTCTGCTGTCGTATGTCGCTTGTCGGCAAAGGCATGCCAGCCGTTCATCGAGAGCACTATGTCCACAGCAGCGTCTCGTATAGGGAGATTGGCCGCATCGGCCTTGAGAAGATGTACGTTGTTCACACCCTGTTCCTGAAGGCGCATCTTGGCCTTTCGTAGCATATTCATCGAGCTGTCCACTCCTATAATCGTGGCCTTGGAGTAGCGGCGGTAGAGAGGAATTGTGAATACTGCTGTTCCCACCGGCACGTCCAACAGAACTCCGTCAAACCGGCTCGGTAACAGTGACAGGACTTCCTGCATTGTATCACGGTCGCTCTGGCGACCCCAGATGATTCTGCTGATGATCTTTGCCGAGATCGAGGAAGCAGTGATATAGGGATCATATCGTGAGGCTACCTTGTTATAGGACGCGGAGATCCTGTCGTGTGATTGGGGGCAGAAATCGACAATGCCGTCGGTAATGGGATAGGTCACATCTGAATGTTCCACGAGCAGGGTTGAGGAGGGCTGTTCGAATTGCAGCTTATTACCTGTCTTCGGGCATCGAAGGATTTCTGTCAGCTCCACCGCTTATCTCCAAACAAATCTGGTGACACCTTAGTTATTTCTCCCTTTTATTGAAGTTCTTTCGTACGAGGAATCTACATTATTGAGGCAGAGTTTTCAAGAAAAAGGATAAAAAGAGCATAAGGCATAAGCGCACAAGAGCATAAGACATAAGTGGTGAATTCTTTTTATTCAGCATGGTCAAACTTCTCAGCTATACCGGTTATAGTTTTCCAGTGAAAAAACTATTTTGTGACTTTTGAGTGAACCAATAATCTTAAAACTATGTATAATACCTGCATGAAATGAAATCCAGTAATGAATTGCGGGGCTAAAAAATTATTGTATTTCGGGGTGCCAGATGAAACGTGTAACGTTGAATTTTATAGTTGATTTGATTAGCTTTATTGTTTTTGCGGGATTGGCTATTACTGGCTTTATTATAAAGTACATCCTGCCGCCCGGCAGTGGCGGACATGGCCGAGGTTTTCGCGGAGGCCGAGGCCAAGTAGAAGAGATCAAACAGCTATGGTCGATGACCCGCCACGAATGGGGTGATATACATTTTTACTTGGCTGTTGGATTTATTGCCTTGATAGTTGTTCATATTATTCTGCACTGGGGCTGGATAAAGCGTTATTTCAAATCGATGTTCGGTACTTTATACGTAAATCAAAACGATGAGACCTGTACCCAATAGACGGCTTAGCAGGCTAAATCGAGTTTATTGCGTAAAGATTATATCGTCAACACTTACCGGCTCAGGCGAGTAGCTGTACTCGTCAGGCTGATAGTGGTAATTGTCTGTGGAGGAAGTGTCAGCGGCTGCGACTGATCGAAAGTGCCGACATAAGCGGTATGCTCTGTTTCGCTGGTTCGGTACACTTCGCAGCTTTCAGGTAAAAAATCTCCCAATGAAAGCGATAAGTCAATACTAACGTCCGAGGCGTTGATGACTATAATAGCCACATCGTTGGCATCGGGGCTGATAAATGCTGAGATACGCAGGTCGCTCGAATCAGTCAAGGCTTCGACGCGATGCCAGCCGGGGTCGGTAAATGCAGAATACTGCTTAAAGGCGTAATAGGTAGGGTTTATTGTATAGCCTGGATTGGCCTGCCAAGGATTGTCGAGACTTACAAGGCCCTTCGGCTCACACCAGAACAGCTCCCAGTAAAGATATGCCGATACTCCTTCCACAGTGAGAGAGTTGTGCATCAAAAGTGCCAGATTCATTGCATCTGAAAAAGTGAGCGGCTCTGATTCGCCTTTGGCGAATTCCGTCTGTAGCAAAGGCTTGTCACCATACCGAGCGGCAAAGTTTGTCATTGCAGGGATATAATCATCCGGTGCATCGTGGCTGCCGCCGCCGTAGAGATGATGGGCGTAACCATAGACATGATTGGGGTCGATAAGCGCATCGATAAAGCTGTTGGAACCACCGCAGTTGCAAGATTCGGGTGCAAGCAGTTTGGGTATCTTATCCATCCGAGCACTCAGTTCCTGATACACGGCCTCGAAAGCCAAGTTATAGCCCGCCCATGCTGCTGTCTCTGTAGGCCTGAATTTGCAGGTGTCCCAGTCGCTCAGCCAATCCGGCTCATTCTGGATACTCACATAGTTTACGTCTATGCCGTAATTGGAATACTCGACCAGACTGTCCGCCCACCATTGAGCAAATTCATCGTACATGTAACCGCCGTTGGGATATTGAGCGAGCGTCCCGCGCACCGTACTGTTGTTGCTTTTGAGATATGCAGGCGGTGACCATGAGGAAACCATGACCCTTATGGGATGGCCCAGCGAGTCATCCGCGGCCTGAATGATTTTAGCTGGGCTGCTTATATTGCTGGTGGAGATATCGTAAGTATTTCGTAGCCTGTAAATATCAAGGCCTAACTCTTTAAATAAACAATCGTAAATTTCGTTTCTCAAAGGGTGGGCTGGCAGCCAACCCTCGTACCAGGCGCCGGAGGCACCGAAACCTTCAAGCTCCTGATAAACCGTATTCACATCCACGACTCCGGCGGCATGAGGTTCTGTTGGCTCAGAAACCAATTCCACGAGCTCTGCATCGTCAAGGTAGAAATTAATCCCCGGTGCCGGACCTTCAAAGTAAACGTCCATATCCTCTAATGTTCCGGTCACATCCAGGGTAAATTCACCGCAGACCCAAGTCCATTGGTCATCGGATACGCTTGACGTACTCGCATTAATATAGCGAATGCCGCGTCCGTCCATTTGCATAAAGGTTATCATGATCCGTGCGCTTTCGGCATTGTCGAGCTTGACCCAGGCGGAGATGGTGTATGTCTTTCCATTTTCCATTTTCCCGATAACAGAGTGAACAGGCCCCTGCCATGACTGGCTTCTGTTATATACCCTTACACTATAGTCACCGGAATGTGCTTGATTCTGTACGGCTGTCAGACTACAGCCCCAGGTTTTCCATCCGGAAGTATTTCCAAGCTCGAAACCAGGATTAGTTAGGAGATTTTCAGCAGCTTGGCCCGAGACGGCTATTAGTGATGTCAGCAGCAGCGCAAGAGAAAACCACCGCCCTGTGATATTTTTATGATTTGTCATTTTAAACCCACCTGTTCTTTCAAATCCCCTCAATTTAATTATACAAAATTTGTATAGAGACATCAAGCAAGTGGCAGAAAATAAAATTTGTGTCACTTGCAAAATCGCAAGTAAACCCGCCGTAGGCAGGAAAAATTGAGTAGCAAACGACTTTATTTTAATTCGACAGACCAGTATGCGTGGTCGAGAAATTGCTGCCAGCTACGATAGCGCTGTTGGCCGAGATGGATATGTACAAGTGGATTGTGTCTTGGCTTGACGGGCTTCTGGATAAGTGTAATACCAGCTTCTTTAGGAGTTCGTCCGCCTTTTTTGACGTTGCACTCTGCGCAGGCACAAACTATATTTCCCCAAACGGCTTTTCCGCCCATGCTCCTTGGGATAACATGGTCGAGTGACAGCTCGCTGGTTCGCCGGCGCCTGCCGCAATACTGACAACGGTTTTTATCGCGAGCAAAGATGTTCCGCCGATTGAACTTGACATCGGTTCGCGGCAGACGGTCATAAAACAGCAGCCGAATAATCCGTGGTACCGCAATATGAAAGTTGACCGTGGAGACCCAGTCATGTCCGTCCGGCTCGAAATTGCGTTTGAACTGGCTTACCTCGCACCAGCTCTGGAAATCATAGTTGGAATACCTGCCCTGCTCAAGGGAGACAACTTCAGCAAGATCACGAAAGAGGAGTGAAAAAGCCCGCCTGGCTCCGACTATACGAATGGCCATATAGTGCTTATTCAGCACAAGAACATTACAATCCAGCCCGGATTTGACCTCAGAAGCAAACATAATCTGCAATTAAAAACGTTATTAAATCCACCATAACAAATAACAGAAAGTTTCTTAAATTGCAAGAAAAAAGCATAAACTTGCAAGACAGATACTACTTTTGCGCCAAATAGTAAATTAAGGCGGGCGATTTCGCGTTACCTGCTGGTAACACTGAAGTGATGAGCCATTCAGCAGCCGCTTATATTCAAGAAATGCCGTGCAAGCTCCTCGGTCTAAGACCGGACAGCTATAGCTGGAAGATTTACAGCCGAAAAGCTGAATGGCATATTATAGAATATTTATTTAGCATCTGATGGTTCTGCTGCAGGGACACAAAGATTCTCTCTCATCAGCCGCCCCATTTTGAACTTCACCGTTCGCTTTGCAGGAACCTCAACACGCTCAAGGGTTTTGGGATTCTGCGCGACTCTCGAGGCTCTTGTCCTGGTCTCGAAGACACCAAAGTCCCGGAATTCCAGACGATTGTTGTTCCTGCAAAGTTCTTTTGTTATCTCGTCAAGAAAAGTTTGGATTATACGCTTGACTGTCACTCTTTTTGCTTGGGTACGTTCCGCAATCCGGTCGATAAGTTCTTTCTTTGTAACTGTTGCCATAGGTTACCTCATTTCAGGAAAAGAGCTATTGAGAAATTAAGTTCCGGTTATATTACTCGTACCCGTTTCACGAGTAGCACGAGTACGGGTAACAGAATTGTTATATGACAATCTATCCTTTCCCTCGACCCCTCGACTTGGTTCGACTTCGCTCACCACAGGTCGCTCGGGGGCAGGCTTCACTCTCCACAGTCCGAGGGACTCCTGACGGAGGACACCATCGCCGTGGACAGGCCTTTGTTGAGGCCATAGCCGCATATTAACCTATCCATTAATCTGACTCACGCCCGCCATCAAGCAAGGTCGATGGGACAGGTTAAGCAGCACTACTGGACAATAGATTCCTTTGTTATCTGAAAACCAACTACGAGAATAAAAACTCCACGATATTGCAAGGTACTATACAATAAAGACTTCGAGACGGCAAGCAATTTTTTTACAAAAATTTTCAGATTATAAAAAAAACTTCGGTCCTCCGAGGGATGGCTAACGCCATTGTGCCTCAGATGCTGTGAAACAACTGACTCTGTCCATGCTGCAGGATTTTGCTGCTGCATAATTTCTGTTTAATTCCTGGTTTTAATGGTAAACAAATAGATAGTCTATTGACCAGTTAAAGACTTGTCGGCATAATTAAATGTCTTATACTTACTCAATTTAATGTAAGAATTGATATGTGAGCCGAGTTTACAGCAGCAATGGCATTTATGTCTGCAGATAAAAGCAAAAAAACTCGAAAAAGAAAAGATATAGCCGCTGAAGTTGCGAATACCTTCGAGTGGCTGATAACCGCCTTTATATTGGCCTTCGTCTTCCGGGCGTTCATAATGGAGGCATTCCGCATACCTACCGGCAGCATGGCTGATACGCTCAAAGGAGCTCATTTCCGACTGTGCTGCGAACAATGCGGATACAGGTATAATCATGGTTTTACGCCCGAAAGATATCGAATGCCCACGGATACTATCCCGTCTGGCAGTGTCCAGCTACCTCACACCCGCTGCCCAAGCTGCGGTTATGAACAGGGAAACAACCGATTTACCAGGAAAATGATGCCTGTAGCAAATGGAGACCGTATCCTTGTACTAAAATGTATCTACCAGTTCGTTGAGCCTAAACGGTGGGACATCATCGTATTCAAAAATCCGCTGGATCCAACGGAAAATTACATTAAAAGGTTGATCGGCCTATCGGAAGAAACAATTGAAATCATTGATGGTGATGTCTATATAAATGGCCAAATCAGCCGAAAACCGCCCAAAGTTCAGCAGCAGCTATGGACACTCGTCTATGACCACGACTATCAGCCTGTTCGCCGGCGTGAAGGCACATTTGCCGGTCATCCCTGGCGGCAGCCACTTAAAAATGACACAGGTTCAAAATGGATAATTGATGACAAAGGAAATCCTACGCTGGCTCGTTTGGACAGTGAGCAAATCAACACTCTGGTCTATAACACGCCAAACGGTAAAGACTTTAGAGCCATGTATTCCTACAACGATGTGGATTTCAGAAGAGAAGAGGACATGCCGGAATGCAGCGACCTCATGGTGCGCTTCTACGTTGAATCGGGCAAAAGCGATGCGAGCTTCGGTATAACTCTCAGGAAATATCAAACCAATTATAGTGCCTGGATCAATTCGACCGGCGAAATGGTCATTGCAAAAGTCGGACCGGATAAGCAGCTAACGGAGCTAAAGCGTAAACCAATTCAGCCGCCGGCTGTGAACAAGCCGGCTCTTGTCAAATTTGCGAATGTCGACCATCTGCTGATTTTTGAATTCGGCAGTGAAAATTTGACTTACGATTTGGGAACTAGTCCAGAGGATGCAGGCCCCAGGCAGAACGATGCTGAGCCTTGGGTCAAAATCTTCGGAGCCGGTAAATTAACACTGTCACATATAGCGATTTTCAGGGATATTCACTATACCGAGGAAAAAACTGCCAACAATGACGACACAGGCAGAGCAACCGAGGGTAATCCTTTTACCCTTGCAAAAGATGAGTTTTTCGTTCTTGGTGACAACAGTCCTAACAGCGAGGATAGCAGATGGTGGGGCACTAAAGGCAAAGCCAATAATGGGCTGTTCTACCGAAAAGGTGTCGTTCCGCGTGACTATCTGGTCGGCAAAGCGCTGTTTGTCTATTGGCCCAGCGGATTTGAATTTCCTTGGCCGGGAGGCCTGAAAACATATCTTGCAAACAAGAGCCGCCGAAATCTTCCAATGAGAATAATGTATACTATTACTTCGCTGCGGTGGATACCGAATGTAGGCCAAATGCGCTTCATCTACGGCGGCTCAAGTAGCACAAGCCATGCTTCGCATAAAAAATCAGCAAATATGTATGGTGAGGAATAAATGAGTGATAAGCTGACGAAGATGATATTAGCGATGATAGGATTCGCTTTGACCAGTTGCGCCGTATTAAAAGATATAGGAATTACTTCGTCTATGGTGACTGTGAAAGAATTGCGTTGTGAGTACAGAGTGAATCCTTTAGGCATAGACGTATCTAAGCCGAGGCTAAGCTGGAACATGCAGTCGAATGAACGTGGCCAAATGCAAACAGCCTATCAGATTCTAATTGCCAGCACCGAGAGACTTCTTGACCTTGATGTTGGTAACCTTTGGGATAGCGGTAAAATCGATTCGCAGCAGAGCAATCAGGTAGTTTATGCGGGAAAGCCCTTAATACCGCGTGCTCGCTGCTATTGGAAGGTGCGGATTTGGGATAAGTCGGGAAAAATATCAGCTTGGAGTAAGCCTTCATTTTGGACTATGGGTCTGCTCAGCGCATGGGACTGGCAGGGGAAATGGATAGGTCATGATGCGGAACGGTCGGACTCGAATATCGGTAAAGACAAGGTAAAACCAATTTCAGATGATAAGCTGATTTTACCTCCGCCGTCTTATCTGAGGAAAAACTTTGCGGTTGACAGGACCGTTAAAAACGCCATGGTTTATGCCTCCGCTTTGGGTCTTTACGAGCTACACATTAATGGAAAACGAGTAGGAGATGATTATTTTACGCCCGGCTGGACCGATTATCCAACGAGGGTGTACTATCAGACTTATGAAGTTACCGACATGATTAACAAGGGTGACAACGCCGTGGGTGCAATCCTTGCCGACGGCTGGTACGCAGGGTATGTGGGTTTTGGCCAGAAGAGGGAAAACTATGGTAGTGAGCCACGGTTGCTCATGCAGCTTAAAGTTGAATATGCCGACGGCGGCAAAGAGGTCATTTCGACCGACAAGTCCTGGAAGGCAGCATACGGCCCGATTGTCGAGGCGGACTTTCAGATGGGTGAAACATACGATGCTCCTAAAGAGATGCCCGGCTGGGATACACGCGATTTCAATGATTCAATCTGGAATGCTGTGGCAGTGACAGAAAATGTCAATACTAAAGTGCAGGCCTACCCTGGTGTGCCGGTGAAAAAAATCATGGAAATAAGACCAATAAAGCGAACGCAGCCAAAGGAGGGTATATACGTTTTCGATATGGGTCAGAATTTTGCCGGCTGTATCGAGCTAAAAGTAAGAGGCAAAGCCGGCACTAAGGTAGTGCTGCGATTTGCCGAGGTGCTCAATCCAGACGGCACTATTTATACCAAGAACCTGCGTCTGGCACGCTGTACCGATACTTATATTCTAAAAGGTAATGGCCGGGAGGTTTGGCAGCCGCGATTTACTTTTCACGGCTTTCGATATGTGGAAGTCACCGGTTATCCTAGCCAGCCAGGGCTTGACGATATTACCGGCATTGTCATACATTCGGATACGCCACAGGTCGGCTCATTTGAGTGCTCCAATCCGATGGTCAATCAGTTGTACAGTAATATTGTATGGAGCCAACGGAGCAATTTCATCGAGGTGCCGACGGATTGTCCGCAGCGTGACGAGCGTTTAGGTTGGATGGGTGACGCTCAAATTTTCATACGCACTGCAACGTATAATATGGACGTTGCAGCGTTTTTCACCAAATGGCTTGTTGATATTGAAGATGCTCAGAGCGAAAAAGGCGCATTTCCAGACGTGGCTCCTCGCAAAATCGCTCTGGGAGACGGCACTGCTGCTTGGGGTGACGCAGGCGTAATATGTCCCTGGACGATTTATCAGGTTTATGGTGACAAACGCGTCATCGAAAGACACTATGACTCAATGAAAAAGTGGATCGCATATCTAAAAGCCAACAGCGAGAATTTATTGCGACCTGCTACTGGTTATGGTGATTGGGTCGCCATCGGTGAAGAGACGCCTAAAGACGTAATTGCAACAGCTTATTTCGCCTATAGCACAAAGCTGCTGTCGAAAATGGCGGATGCCATAGGCAAAAAAGAGGATGCAAAAGATTTCGAGATACTTTTTGAACAAATAAAAGAGGCTTTCAGTAAGGCTTACGTCTCCGAAGATGGTAAAATTGAGGGCGACACCCAGACCTGTTACTGTCTGGGGCTTTACTTTGATTTGTTGCCTGCTGAGAAACGTCAAGCAGCCGCTGAACATTTGGTAGAGGCTATCAAGAGGAGAAACTGGCACTTGTCAACGGGATTCGTGGGCTTAAGCTATCTTCTGCCGACTCTTACCCAAACAGGCAATCTCGACATCGCTTACCGTTTGCTCAACAACGATACATTCCCGAGTTGGGGCTACAGCATCAAGAATGGTTCTACTACCATCTGGGAACGCTGGGATGGCTGGACCGAGGAAAAAGGATTCCAGGACCCTGGCATGAATTCATTTAATCACTATTCTTTCGGCTCAGTCGGGCGTTGGCTTTTCGGAACAGTCGCAGGCATAGATACTGAGGGGCCCGGCTATAAAGCAATATCTATTCGTCCAAGCCCCGGCGGTGATTTGACCTTTGCTCGCGCAAGCTATAAGTCTATTTATGGCGAAATTGTCAGTGATTGGAATATTAAAAACAATGAATTCACGCTGAACGTCGTTGTGCCCGTGAATACCACTGCCACTGTATATGTCCAGCCAAAAATGTAGAAAGTGTTACTGAAAGCGGACATCCAGCGAGCCAAGCAAAGTGTGTGCAATTCCTCCGCATGGAAGATGGTAAAGCGGTCTTTGCTGTAGGCTCGGGGAATTATAGATTCATGTCAAAACTGTGATGAAGGGTAAAACCCCCAGTGAAACTGGGGGCCAACAAATACAAAGAATTAGTTATTTATATGCAGGATTTTTGCTCCTTCAAATCCATTGAATTTTGTTGAAGAAGCTATGCTGTAGGCCCCGATATTTTCCGTGTAAAGATAATCTCCTATTCCCAGGTTACAGGGAAGATGCTCAGCCAGAGAGATTTTGTCAAAACTGTCGCAAGTCTGCCCGACAACGGCGCAAATCTCTTTTTTTCCTCTTTTAAAAGAATGGAAATTTGGAATCCAGTGGTCGTAAACAACCCCTGAAAAAGTGTGGTAGACCCCATTATTGATATGATAAAAAACCTTATTTTCTCTTTTTGCCTTTCCTATTATTTCAGAGACAAGTGTTGAGGATGTTGCTACAAAAAATCTTCCCGGCTCTGCAATAATTTCTGTCTCTTCCGGAAAAAGCCTGTTTAATTCTTTACTTAGTATATCTGCAAGTTTCTCGAACCTGGGAACATTGGAGTCATAAAGCACAGGAAATCCTCCTCCAATGTCAATTATATCCAACTCATATCCCCGTCTTCTTGCTTCATTAAATATCTCGGAAGTTATGCTTAATGCAGAGATGTAATTTTCAAGATTAGTGCACTGGCTTCCCACATGAAAACTCAAGCCTTCCACCTTTAATCCCAGATCAAAGGATTTTTTTATTAGATTTAAAGCGTCTCTTGGCTCTGCACCAAATTTTGAAGACAGTTCCACCTGCGAACCT
>Ga0315532_1001349_pt1 | contig 18370 bp, 24 predicted proteins | sample SalMarWE160370MG_FD_203082 | JGI IMG/M metagenome (GOLD analysis project Ga0315532, IMG submission 203082) | Salt marsh sediment microbial communities from the Plum Island Ecosystem LTER, Massachusetts, United States - Salt Marsh Sediment WE1603-70 ... | reverse complement strand
AACGTCAGGTTTCTTTTCACCGTGTTACCTCCTTGACCATAAGGCCTAGCCTCCGCTAATGAAAGGCTTCCTTGGCTCTCCTGGCCGGGGCCTTGGGCCATAATCAATAGAGACCTTCTCTATGCTGACACGCAATAGCCCTGCGGTCAGGACCTATAACTTACACCTAGTGGATAGGCATCATCAGTATACAAATCCGCTTGCGGAATGTCAACCACATTCTTGACATAGGCTCACGCCTGAACTATAGTGCATTATAGGGCTATCGGGCCCATAGCTCAGCGGCAGAGCAACCGGCTCATAACCGGTCGGTCCCAGGTTCGAATCCTGGTGGGCCCAATTGTGAGTATGAATAAGCTGTTCGTTTATGTGGACGGTGAAACACGCGGCGAGCCTGGTGAGGCTGGAATTGGGATCGCGATCACCGACAAGGATGGAAACATCATCGAGGAGGTTTCGCGCCTGATCGGAAGGGCCACCTCCCAGGTGGCTGAGTATCGTGCACTGATTGAAGGGTGTCGGTATGCCCTCCCCTACTCGCCTCAGTCGGTGATCTTCTTCACCGATAACCAGCTCCTAGCCAATCACTTAAATGGGGTCTTTGAAACCCGCGAACCGCACTTGAAGCACTTGATAGAGACCGCCAAGGGCCTATTGAACGAGTTTCCTCAGTGGCGGGTTAACTTCATCGATCGCAACGCTAACCGGCATGCACCACACCTCGTCGAGCTGGCATTTCACAACCGCGTCCAGACACGGATAAAGCAAAAGCACCTCGAGTTACGCCTATTGTCATGTGCCGCTTCGTTGAGCAAGGAGAATATGGAGCGGCTAATCGATTACGCAGAACACCTACAAGGCGAGGACTGAGATTGCGCATTGTTCTGCAGCGGGTAAGCCGGGCCACGGTCCGCGTCGAGCAACAAAAGATCACCTCCATCGACAAAGGGATCCTGCTGTTGATCGGAATCGGAAAGGGTGATGAGGTTCTCGACCTCCTCAGATTAGCGCAAAAGGTAGTTGAGCTGAGAATCTTCGAGGATCAAGCAGGGAAGATGAACCGCTCTTTGCGCGATGTGGAGGGAGAGATCCTCGCAGTCTCTCAGTTCACCCTGTATGGAGACACGAAAAAGGGGCGCCGACCAAGCTTTAGCAAAGCGGCTTCACCGCAGGAGGCAAAGCCCCTCTTCGATGCCTTCATCAGCGCTCTTAAGGCAAAGGGGGTTCCCGTAAAGACCGGCGTCTTCGGAGCAAGGATGGAAGTGGAACTGGTGAACGATGGCCCGGTTACCTTCATCCTTGAGCTTGCGTCCCATGCTTAATGCGGCTAAACTGTCCGCCTCGCTTAAGATCAAAGCCTACTGAAGTGTAAGGAGGAAAGATGCCAGTTCCTAAATATCGAACCTCGCGGTCGAAGGCGCGCATGCGCCGCTCGCATCAGAAACTAGCACCCCAAAAAGTGAGTGAGTGCCCACACTGCCACGAGCCGAAGCTACCTCACCGAGCTTGCCCACACTGCGGCTACTACAATGGAATGGAAGTAGTCTCGGTCACCAAGACCAAATAGCCCCCGCACCCGAGTGAGGCAATCATTTCAGGGATCAGTCCTGCATTTCCTTCTTTTTCTTTGTTTTTTTCACCTGCGCTTTGGCGCGCTTTTTCTCCAGCTTCACCAAGGCCTTAACCTCCTCCTGGTTGAGGAGGAACTCAGGTGATGGAGTCATCCCTCCATCGGTATTGTTCGCTTGAGTGTCCTTTTTTTTGCGGCGTCGCGCGATCAAGCGCATGGCGAGGACACGACCAAACTGGCCGATAAACCCAGCGGCTAGTGCAGCCAGGACCCACTTCAATACGTGCCAAACCGAAGAAACACTCATTTCCTACTCCTCCCGATGATAGAGGATTGCCCCTCATCCGGCAAGACCACCCGCATCCCTGATCACGCGTCCTTGTTGACTTTTCTCCCATATCGATAGAGAATGATGCTAGGAGAGAAGAAGATGTCAGAGAAGGACTATCAAGAGAGTTTATACCAGGAAGGGGGGTTGCGGGAACGCTGGCGTGAGGTGCTAGAAGCGATCGAAGACCGCATCCTACAGGCGTGTCTGCCCAAGGATCCCCAGGCGATCACCCTTAATGACGAACAGATCACCATCGCTGTAGACAGCAAGTTCAAAAAGGAGTACTGCCAGCGCAAACAGGCCAAACTGGAGGAGACGATCGCCCGGGTGATCGGACCGCGCCGCCTCGTCATCGGCGAGCCCCCGTTGGTCGAGCGGGCACAGGAGCAGCGCCTACAGCGAGGAGTAAACGCGCGTATCGCGGTGCTTGGGGTCGGCGACGGTGGGGTGAATGCGGTCGGTCGGATGCACGAGGAGCACCTGCAGGGGGTGAGACTGATCGCGGCCGACACCGACAAACAAGTCCTGGGGATCTCTCGCGCACACGAAATTCTCCAGCTCGGCCTGGATATCACCGGTGGCCGCGGTACTGGTGGAGATGAGGCAAAGGGAAGAAAGGCGGCGTTGGAGTCTCGCTGGGAGATCGCTTCGCTCCTTAAAGGGATGGACCTTGTGTTCATCACCGCCGGATTGGGAGGCGGGACAGGGACAGGCGCCGCACCGGTGATCGCCGAGATCGCCCAGGAGAACGGGGCGCTGACGATCGGGGTGATCACCAAGCCGTTCTCATTCGAGGGTACGGTCCGCCAGGCTCGCGCACAAGAGGGGCTTACGCAGCTGCGAGAGGCGGTAGACGTACTGATCGTCATCGCCAACGATCGTCTCCTGGAAACAGCGGCCACAGGGCTGGCGATGACTAAGGCGTTCGAGTTGGCCGACGGAATCCTCCACCAAGGGGTACGGGGGATCTCCGATCTCATCACAGTTCGCGGCTTGGTTAACCTCGACTTCGCCGACATCCGCAACGTCCTCGCCGATGCGGGAGAGGCGATGATGGGGATGGGAGAGGCCCGTGGGGAGCAACGAGCCCTCACCGCAGCGAAGCTGGCGAGCACTAATCCGCTCTTGGAAGGTGGATCGATCCGGGGAGCGCGGAAGATGATCATGAACGTCACCGGGGGGGAGGATATGACCCTGAGCGAGGTGACGGCAGCGGCCGACCTGATTCGCCGAGTCGCAGCAACGGAGTGTGACCTCGTCTTCGGCGCGGTCGTACAGCAGGGCTTGACAAACGGGATCAAGATCACCGTGATCGCTGCCGACTTTCAGGAGTCAATCGAGGAGGAGCTAAAAAGAAAACGCCTACCGCGCCGAGAGCGGATCAAGCCGGGCGAAGACCTTGAAGTTCCCACCTTTCTGCGAAGAAGCCGCGAAGTAGAGAGTGAGCAGGAGACGCACGAGTGACCTTTCGCTCATGCTATCTCCTTCCGTGGGGGGTCTTAAGAAAAAACTGTGACAACAGATGTTTAAATGATGATGAAAAGGATGGAATATTTTCAAATGTTTTGATTCTTCTTGTATGCTAGTAAGATTACTTAACAAACGTTTATCAGATCTACTGCCAAGGACAGTTTAATGAACGACTTAAGCACGAGGGGCAAGCTCAAAAAGAAACTTGCGGGGTTCCACCGCCAGATTGCCACTTTGAAGAGACTTCGAGTCCTTAAGATCCCGGGCTCCTCCAAGGGCGTTCGCAAAACAAACCAGCCGATGAGCGCTACAGAAGAACGGCTAAAACAACAAAACTTGTTAAAGACAGTTTTCGCTGGCACGCCTTACCTTCTCGTCCTAAAGGATCGGGATTCTGTCTACCAGGTTGTAAATCCGGCTTTTTGCCGGTTTCTGGGTAAGCCTGCAAAAGAAATCGTCGGGAAAACAGACTTCGATCTCTTCCCCACTTCCGAAGCTAAGAGACACCGCCGAAGCGATGTCAAAGCAATGAAGACGGGCAAACCACAAACTCAGGATTGGGAAACCAGGGGAACAGGAGGTAAGAGGTGGTTGCATCTCTCTAAGACCCCGGTTGTTGATGAAACGGGGACATGTACGGGGGTCCTCTGTCTTATTCGCGACATTACGCAGGAGGAGCGTGCAGCGGTGGAGCTGCGTCGATTGCATGAGTTCAATGAGAAGCTCCTTCAGTTGGCGGACTCTTTGATTTTTGTCTTGGATCCGGAAGGGAAGGTGTTCATCTGGAACGATGAAGCGGAGCGAATCAGTGGTCATTCACGTGAGGAGGTTCTCGGAAACGATAAGATTTGGGAGCGGCTCCAGCTGAATTCCATCTTGCAGAGAGAGATGCAAGCGATGTGGCAGCAAAAGCCCGTCAAAGATAAGTCTTTTCGGAAAATCGAATCGAACATTCAAACCAAAGCCGGCGAAGAGCGCGTCATGTCATGGTCCGGCCGAACCCTGGTTAACAGCGGCGGGAACTTAACAGCGGTGATAATAGTGGGGCACGACGTGACGGAGTGGAAGCAAAATGAGCAGCAGCTGCGGGACTACACCACTCAGGTAGAGCGTCTGAACCATGAAAAGAGTCGCCTTTTGTCCACGACTTCGCACGAGTTGCGGACCCCGCTCACCGCGATCCGAGGGTTCGCCGATCTTTTAATAAGGGAGAAAGGCCTGAGCGCCGAACAGAGGATGAAAGTGAAAAGAATCCATGCCCAGGCTGAACGGCTGGATAACCTCCTCACTGAGCTGCTTTCTATTTCGCGAATCGAGTCAGAGGAGGTCCGCCTTTCCGCAAAGGAGGTTGACCTGGGGGCAATCTTGAAGAAGGTCCTCCAGACGCTCAAGCCGCAGATGGATGAGAAGGGACAGAGCCTGACCTGGGATCAAGAGCACCTTCGGGCGACGGTTCACGCCGATCCAAATGCGGTCGAACAGATCTTGATAAACCTCTTGGCAAACGCCATGGCCTATACCCCATCTAGGGGAGGAATCGCGATCACTCTCAGTGACACGGGCGAGTTTGTGCGTGTGGACATAGCAGATAACGGAATCGGCATCCCCCTGCAGGAACAGGAACGGATCTTCTATGAATTCTACCGCACCGAGGCCGCGCGGCGAGTTGAAGACGGTGGAACCGGCCTGGGGTTGAGCATCGTTAAGCGCTTAGTAGAAGTTTCGGGCGGTTCGGTATTGGTGAGTAGCCCCGGAGAGGAGAAAGGGAGTACCTTCTCCTTCACTTTGCCCAAAGCGCTGCCCGTGCAAAACAAAGGCTAGCCTTTTCATTGAGGATGGCTTTGTGGAGGTAGGAATGCGGATCCTGGCCATTGAGGATGAGTCTGACATTTTAGAGATCCTTCGCGCCTTCCTCACCTCACAGGGGTACGAGGTGATCACCACCACTAGTGGAATCGAAGGACTGCGGCAGTTCACCGAGGTGGAGCCAGACTTAGTCCTGCTAGATGTAATACTTCCAGGGAAAAACGGATGGGAGGTTCTTAAAGAGATCCGCAGACAAAGCGATACACCGGTGATCATGCTGACCGCTCTTGGAAGAGTAGATGACAAAGTCAAGGGACTCTCTCAAGGAGCCGATGACTACATCAAAAAGCCGTTTGACCTCGAGGAGATGAAAGCCCGTATCGAGGCAGTCCTGCGCCGTTACAAAACGCAGTTAAAGCAGGTGGGACTCTCGATCGACGATGTTCGTAAGCAGGTATTTGTGCAGGGGGAGACAGTCTCTCTCTCTCCGAAGGAGTATAGCTTACTGAAGCTACTCTCTTCCAAACCAGGGAAGGTCTTCTCAAGTCAAGAGATCCTGGCGCATCTGTGGCCGAAGAGTACGTACGCTACCTCACAGGATGTACAGAAGTACGCCTATCTGTTGCGCAAGAAACTAGAAGAGGATCCGGCCCATCCTAAGATCGTACTCACTGTGCGTGGGTTCGGTTACCGCCTCGCTGTTTAGACCTCGCGCACATCGCGGTAGGGCAAAACACATTTACCTTTCTACTCTTTTACCCTAAGTGTCCGCGAAATGTTGCTCAGTGCACCCTCCTCGTCGATCACGATCAGGGTTACGGTGTAGAGGCCGGGGACATTGTAGATGTGAGTAGGAGAGTGGATATCCCCGTCACCGCAGCAGCCTGGTAAGCCTGGGCAGCTCGTTCCATCTCCGAAGTCCCACGCCACATGGATGATCGCACCAGTGGGGCTCGGATCGCAGGAACGATCAATAAAGTGCACGGCTTCACCGACCCGTGGCGAGGAGGTGGAAATCCTGAACGCCGCAAGCGGTGAGGCGTTGCCAACGGTGATCCCCTTACTTAAAAGTGGCGACGCGGAGCCGTCATCGTCGCGCACTACCAGAGTGACCGTGTACACGCCGTCGTCTAGGAAACGATGCGAGGCTGGCTGATTCGTTGCGGTCTCACCATCACCGAACTCCCAATGCCAACCGATGACCACGCCGTCCACATCGGTTGACCTATCGAAAAACACTGCCTCGCTTGAGTCATCAAGCAACCTCGGGGTCCAATCAAACGCGGCATTTGGCGGCCGGTTCTTCACTTTAATGATCAGGCTGGAGCGCGCAGTCGCACCGTCATCGTCAACCACTCGCAAACGGACCTTATAGTTGCCGTCGTCGAGGTAGCTGTGGGTAAGGGTAGGAGAGGTCGTGCACTCCTCGTAAGTGCCGCCGCCGTTTAAGTCCCACTCGTAACGGACGATCTTCCCTTCTGGGCTTCGATCCTCGGACTTTGAGGCGTCGAAGGTGACAAGATCCCTTGTTAACACCTCCAATTCATCTTCCTTCCCGTTGGCGGTGAACTTGGCACTCGGGGACAGGTTTTTAACTGCGATCTTGGCGCTCATCTGATCTTGAACACCGTTTTTATCGGTGACAGTCAGGGTCACCGTGTAGGTACCGTCTGTCTGATATATGTGGCAAGGGGAGGGCAAATCCGAGGAAGTACCATCGCCAAAGTCCCAACGCCACATCTCGATCGCACCCCCTGGATCACGCGAACAATCGGTGAAGGACACCTCTTCCAGCTCGTTTAGGGAGAAGCTTGTAGCCCGGAATGCGGCAATAGGTTTCCAGTTAACGTCGATCATCGTGGAGAACGGGTATGAAGTAGCACCTTCCGCGTCAATCACGCGCAGGCTAACCTCAAACTCTCCACCTTTTGGAAACGTATAGCTGACGGTCGGCTGCTCGGTACAAATATCGATCAAACCATCCGTGTTAAAGTCCCATTCATAACGGACAACAGCGCCATCTTCGTCGTAGGAGACCGAGGCATCAAACGTAACCTGCTCTCCCTCATTGGGAATCTTAGGAGCAAAATCAAACCTGGCCACCGGCAATCGATTCTCTATCCGTAGCGACTGTGTTTGAGACGCCGTCTCTCCATTGTCGTCGATGACGGTCAATGCGATGATGTACTCTCCGCTATGTCGGTACGTGTGTGAAGCGGTATGACCTTCGCCGAACTCACCATCCCCGAAGCCCCAGCACCAAGCCACGATCTCACCGTCGGGGTCATAGGATTCGTCGATGAACTCGATCGCATCAAGGCTCTGCAACACCCGATTCAAGGACAAGGATCTAACGCTGAAATCGACACGCGGTTGGTAGTTAACGATGACTGGCACTTCGCACTTTGGTTGGGAGACTGCTCCCGCATCATCCGTGACCACAAGGGAGACCATATACGTGCCGGATTTGACATATATGTGACTGGTTTTCTGTCCCTTGCCTGCCGTTTCATCCCCAAAGTCCCAGACAAAGGAGGTGATTTCGCCATTCGGGTCGAACGAGGCACTGGCGTCAAAGAAAAACGGCTCACCCGGATGAGCGAGCATTGGGCTAACCGAGAACTCGGCTATGGGACTGATGTTGAAAGCCGATTTAGGGGTCCCACAGATGGCATCCTCTTCCCCATCTTCACTGAAAGTAGGTTGGTGAGTTGCCCAGTTCACTGGTATATCAGGTCCAGTGGGGTCAATCCGCTCCATGGAGCACCAGGCAGGAAATCCTAATTCGTTCGTTCCCGCAGGCCAGCGGTCTTCCTCCTGGTTCGCCGTATCGATGATCCTCTTGGTCGGGTCAAGGAGACGGAGGGCCTCACCGCCGTCTCGCAGCGCTCCACAATAGATGAGATCAGCGTCAATACTAGGCACAGCCCCGTCATCGTCCCTCTCGAGGAGGTAGAAGCCAGACGAGGGGATCGTCCCTCGTAGAAGGATGTCCGGACTCCCGTCCGAAGAGACCAGGGACCAACCTTCAAGAGAAATAGCGTGATCGGTCGAGTTGAAAAGCTCGATCCACTCGCCGGTTGGGTTCTCTCGAGACCCGCCCCACGCCACCTCATTTATCACTACCTCCCTCTCCTGCGCCAAGCCGGTGACAGTGAGGAGCGCCCCCGCGACGATCATTAGCACAACCTTAATCCCTGTCTTCACGTGTACCTCCTCCCGTCTGCGCCCCCTCCCTCGAGTACGACAGACGTGTTCTTTGCGGTTAATAGAGTAGCACATCTACAGGGTTTAACCAAGGTCGAACATCCCCATAAAGAGGGGAAGAGGAGACCGAATCGACGGGTTATCGACACTGATCCTGGGTGATCCGTCCGTCCTCCAGGGTGAGGAGGCGGCTCACCTGGTCGTGTAAGCGTCGATCGTGGGTGGCAAATAGGAACGTCGCTGGGGATGCCGCCACAGGTTCCGCTAGGCAAGGCGTACGTTCGTCAGGTTCATGCGTTCTCCTTTTTCACCCGCGCCTGGCAGGTCAGCCCATCGGCGATCACCTGTGGAGCGAATTCGAGCATGGCGTCGTACAGATCCCTTGGAATCCGGTCGCGGTTGACGGGCAGGAGTTTTATCAGGCCAAGCGCGTACGAGATCTGAGCAACATCCGCCTCGATCATCTCCCCGCGCTCCTGCGCCCTGCGGATTTCCTCATACAGCGGTGCGAACATCGCCGCCGAGCTCTGCAAGATCGCTTTAAAGTCGATGCCTGCTGCGAGGCGTTCAAGTTCCATCGGATCATCGAGCAGGATGCGGGCCATCTCGTTTGTCTCGATCTCATGCACGATTTCCTTGAGCAGAAGAATCAACGCTTCCCTCGTGTCGTCTGTAGCTCCAAACGATGCATCGATGAGTCGCTTCAACATCGTTGGCATCTCCGCCATCATCACCTCGACGAACAAGGCCTCCTTAGACTCGAAGAACAGGTAGAAGCTCGACTTGGCGATCCCCGCCGGTTGCACGACATCCTCGATCGTCGTCTTCTTCAACCCATAGCGAAGGAAACAAGCACGACCTGCCTCCAGCAGCTTCGCGCGAATCCTCTCTTTCTCTTCTTTCTTGAACGCCCTTGGCATTTTCGATCCTGTGAATCAAAGATCTTTATGGTCATAGAGTATACAGAGGCGGTGAGGCTTGTCAAGTGATGCTTGAACCCGTACCGGATCTTCCATTCCAGAAGGCGATCGGCGAGTCAGACCTATCAGCAACGACGCTCTACATACACGTCTATGGTCAGGAAGTAGAGCAGGCCTTGAAATCGCTACGGAATGGCAATCAGTAGCTCTCCTGAGGCGAACTCGTCCTGTGCAAAGTTGCAGGTCGGGCGCTGAATCGCTAGTCTACTTATGTATGTAGTTGCAGGAGGCTAGCCGTGGAATCCTTCGAGAAAAAGGGGATCTGGTGGATACCGGGCCAGGAGGCGGCCGAGGTCGCTGGAATCCTGAGTTTCACCGAAGAGGACGGGCTGCATCTGGATCTGTTCGGTGCATTTCGCGATGACTTGAGCACGCCGTTCACTATTCTTCCCGTCCTCTTTGGCCATGCGGACGAAATGGGCATGATAACGTTGGGACACTGCCTGCCAGCAGGTACCCGGATGTCCATTCCGGGTCCCATGTATGAAGCGTATCGTCCGTCAATAGCGTTTGCTGGTGCGCACATCGCAGATCCCCTGACTCAGCGATTCCACAAGACTCGTCTCACGTTCAGGCATCTGTTGGAGTGGGTGCATGAAGGCGGCATATCGGCCACATTCGCTCGACAGCTCAATGCTGCGACACCGATCAAGGCAGAGTACACCCATCCTGAGGAGAAACACGCAAGCCTGAGCTTCGGCACGCTCAAGATCAGATTCACGGGCAGAACCAGTGGCGATTTGCTCAATAGCTTCACGATATCGCAGGGTGTCCACATCGACCTTGAACCACTCGACCCACTTCCGGTCCATGATCTACTTGAGACGCTTGTTTCGCCAATGCAGGCGTTCCTGACCTTCGCAACCGAGCGAGCCGCAAACATTACGACATTGACACTGTTCTCAGATGATCTGCTTATCGACTTGGGCAATGGTCGAACCCAAAGGGCCCCGATCCAGGTCTACATGACAACCCGCCACGGCCATGAAGAAGCGGACAGAAGGCTGTTCAATCATGACTTCTTGTTCACATTGAGCGATGTAGAGAAGCGGTTCGAACAGGTGATTGAGAAGTGGTTCAGCTTCTACGCGGATACTCCCCACTGTGCGAATCTATTGGTGGCGACACATTACTCACCGCGCTTGCACCTGGATCGGGTCTTCCTCACGCTTGCGCAGGTAAGCGAGATATTCCATCGGAGCCGCTTCAAGAGGACGAAGCTTCCACCAACAGAGTTCTCGCGGCGGATGACGCTGATCGACAAACGTGCTCCACCCGAGCTCGCAGCTTGGATCAAGGATCAGGCGAGCAATGAATTGTCATTTGCGCAACGGCTTGAGGAACTCGTTCGATACTACGGGGAATGCGTCCTGCCGCTGCGATCAGATCCTCAGGAATTCATCAGATCCGTCGTTGATACCCGCAACTTCTACACGCACTACTCGAGCGGACTGAAGAAGAAAGCGGCGAAAGGCAAGGAACTCTACCTCCTCAGCCAAGCGCTATCCACCCTCGTAAGGGGCTGCCTCTTGGCTGAGCTTGGAGTGTCCGCTAAGGAACGGCGGAAGCTATTCCTGCGCAATCAGGCATTCCTATCTCTCTTGCAGGAGAGTAAGAACTCAGAGGCACGCGATCTGTTCACGAGTGCGGGGACCCAAGAACGGAACGCCAAGATTCTGGCTGCTTATGAGTCGGGCCGAATGACGCAGAAAAGGATCGCGGCGCTTGTTGGCCTGGCTCCATCCTCGGTCTCAAGAATCGTGAAGAGTGGTAGGGCGCTGCGTAGCGCGGATGCTCGTTGAAGCCGGTAGCGGCTGTACAGGCTCCAGTGGATGAGTACAGGAAAACGGGGACATCTCTGAAAGCGCGGGGTCTGTCAAGGGGCGGCGCACAGCGGTGAGTGGAGAGTAGGGGTAGGGAGGGTGGAAGTGAGGAGTGATGAGTGAAAGGCGCACAGAGAGAGGTGCAATACGTGCGGGTTCGATGCTCGGGCACTCGACATCAGGGTAGAACGGCAGACCGTCAGAACGCCCGATCGGCTTGATCCATCCATTGCACAGGAGTAGGATGACGTGCGTGGATAGAAAGGGAAATATGAGAGAAGCAGAGAGACGAAAGGACTGATGAGAACGCGGGAAGCCGGACGAGGTACGCTTCGATGCTAGTGTGCACGTACGCACACTAATCATTGTTAGGTCCGGCGGTTGGGAGGCCCATGAGCAGCGACGGCATTGAGCGAATCCCCGGGTTGATGGAGAGTCTCTACGACGTCGTCGACGAACTCGAGCGACTGTTTCCCGGGCGCCACTTCACTCCGGACGGCCACCTGGTTGGCAGTCTTGGCGAGGTATGGGCAGCCCACCTCTACGGTCTGGAACTCGACACAGCCTCGGCCGAGACACACGACGGTACGGCGCCCGATGGTCGTCGTGTTCAGGTGAAGGCGACGCAGGGGAAATCGATAGGGATTTCGTCCCAGCCGGACTACCTTCTCGTTCTCAGGCTCAATCGAGGGGCCGAGCCCGAAGAGGTCTACAACGGTCCGGGTGCTGCTCCTTGGTCAATGGCCGGCAAGCTCCAGAAGACCGGGCAGCGGCAGCTGAGTCTGCCGAGGCTCCGTCAGCTCATGGACGACGTGGACGAGAGTGACCGCATTCAGCAGCTGCGGACCTAATCATTGTTCGGGATGTGAACGATGAGACCAAGTGATGAACATCCGATCTCGGCACTGCGCCGGCACTGCCGGATGTATCTCTACGGTTCCGGCGGGTCATTCGAGCTGATGGGGAATGAGGTAGCGCGGGATTTCTTCTCCTTCGCGATGCTCCACCTCACGTGCACCATGTTCATCACTACCGACCGTGGGAACCCACGCCAAGGCATCTTCCATCGCACTCTCGACCCGATCGGTCAGTCGCACCTCCTGACTGAGGTTGACGACATTCTCGACTCCCCACTCGGCAAGACGACACTCCGCCAGTTCCTTCGTTCCAAGCGCAACAAGCTGGCAACGCATGGAACCGTGACCTTCAGCAGTCAGCCTCGCGAAGTCCAGGACGTCACGTTTGATGATGAGTCGCTGCAGCAACACTACGATGCCATGACGCGACTTGACGCAGCGGTCTTCAAGCTTGAGGAGGAACTGCGTCGTCTCGAACTTGCACAAGGGAATCTCGAAAAACTTGCTCCCGCGGACCTCGCTAATTCGGCCGCAAAGCAGTAGTGTTGGGCAGGGAGATGGTTCATCCCCATGACGATTAGGAAGAGGCCAAAACAGGCAACCGAGGCGGAGGTACTGACTCTATCTCGCCGGCGTTGCTGTATCTGTTTTGGTCTGAACCGGGATGTGGAAGTCAAAGCCGGCCAGATTGCGCATCTTGATGGTGATAAATCGAATAGCGCCCTAGACAACATGGCGTTCCTCTGTTTCGAGCACCACGACCAGTATGACTCCAGGACGAGCCAATCGAAGAACTTCACAGTCAAGGAGGTCAAGAGGTACAGAGATGAGCTTCACGAGAAGGTGCTTCCGATCATGGAGGCGGGAACCGTCAGGCAATCTCTGAATGGCCTCGCCCCGCCCAAGGTCAGCGGTACGGCCGAGTTCGACGAGAAACGCCGGCAGGAACTGAAAGAGATCACTCGCGAAGTGCTTGCCGACACAGCAGCACCTCTACGGAGCATTTCCCACCTCGCGCACAAACTACGTATCTCGAGCGCAACGGCCGAGAGATTGCTCTTCCAGTTAGCACAGGAAGGCACGCTGCGTGTTGACCGGCCAAGAGGAAGCAGGAATAGGACGTACTCTTTGATGAGTTCTTGGGAGAATCGCCTACTAGATACCTTTGTAGCGACACTTGGTGAGGATGTAGAGAGCGAAGAGCGATACCTCCCAGGATGGGCGAAGAACTGGATTCGGTCATCCGAACGGTCAAAGGCCCGAGCTACGCTGTGGAAACCATGTTTGCACGGAAGGGCCTGAGACGCGATGCGGTTGAGTCGCACCTCAAGCGCCTCGTGCATGCCAAGAGCGTTCTGGGAGTCGAGGACGCATTGAGTGTCCTATTGATTGGTATTACTGGGAGAACTCGAGCACCCCAGCAGGATCTGAGCGCTCTAGAGAACGAAGGAGTGCTCATCAGGTACCTGGAACTGGACGAGGGAGCCCAACCAAGGGCTGAAGCCAACGGCGTGGACGTGGACGCACAGCCCAGCCCTAGCGCTAGGCACCTCTCAGGAGGGGATAGCGATGGAAGACAAGATGATCCTCGAGAACGACCTCCGAGAGGGATTCCGGGGACATAGTACGAAACTGGCTCCTGCAGCCTCTGGGATGGGTATTGCGTCTCAGGAACTCCCCAGCGGGGAGTAGCGCTTCGTGAGACACCTGCTCCGGCAACGCGGCGTCTTGTCGAGTTGCCCGAACAGCTTCATGGCTGTAGGATGGCATGCGAAGTTACCAATGTCAATATATGGGAGTATGAGAGGTGACAAAGGCGACGTGATCGGAATTAGCGCTTCAGGAGAGGCGGCGATGCTAGTGTGCACCGCTGCACACTAAGCATTGTTATGCATCAAGAGTACTTATAAAACAAAATGACCACTCCAATACGTTACAAAGAGTATAAGACCGGAACTCAATGCAGTGTCGATGACTGTGCGAATCCCGCCGAGTACGAGGTCTACCTGTACGATTACTATCCATATCAACCTAACGATTTTGAATTTTTCGAACAGGATTTCACGTGTCCATTCCTCTGCAAGAAACACATGGAAGAGAACGAGGCCCGAGCTGATGGCGAACGCAGACCGCGCGGTTTTGTGCACTATCCGTATTCCAATAGACACATGGCGCAAGGATATACGAAGTATGCCCCATTGGCTTCTTTGTTCCCGATTCTTTATGACGCTACCGGTCAGCCTCTAAGTGGCGAAATTGTTGTCGCGTATCAAACAGTCAACGATGAGGTGATTCAATATTTGGCCCGACACCCTGAATTGCTGCATGACCTCAATCCACGACGCTTCGAGGAGTTAATCGCGGAGCTGTTTGCGAAAGAAGGGTTTGCCGTTGCACTCACTCAGCGTACTCGCGATGGCGGAAAAGATATCTACGCGCTAAAGAATGATAAATTTGGCAAATCGCTCTATCTCATTGAATGCAAACGCTATGCAACAACAAATAAGGTGGGCGTCGAAACCGTTCGCGGTCTTTACGGCGTCGTAACAGCGGAAAATGCAACGAAAGGAATAATCGCAACGACGTCTTCGTTCACTAAGGGAGCGCTCGATTTTGCATCGCCTCTTCAGTACAAACTAAGCTTGCGCGACTTTGAAGCCTTAAAGGAATGGTTGGCTGAATATAATAGGAAGGGTGCATAACAATGCCCTGCACACGGATTGCCTACAGCGCTGCCGCGCTTTCGGCAACCAGTGAGGGCTTGCGTTAGGCGAACACCGCCTCTGACCCTCATCCATGCCTCTTCAACGCCGTGGTTCCTTTCCCCTACGATCTTCACAGAGGTCAGGAGACATTATGCCTGATTCATATCATTCTTCGCTTTCACCAACCATGAGCGTAAGATGGGAATGACCTGGTTCGCTTGCATCGCCTGCATATGGTCTAATCCTTCAAGGATGCGCACGTCCCAACCGAGCTTCTCGAGCTCCGCCCGCCGGCGGATTACAGGACCCGTGATGTCGACGCGCACATTATCCCAGCTTTCGTCGTAATCGAACTCGTCCTTGGAGCCGACGAAGCAAAGGCAAGGGCATTTGATCGATTTGATCGAGTTGATTGCGGCGCGGTCGTCGAAGTTCTGCAACGACGCGTAGAGCGTGACGTACTGGCGCGTCTGCGCTTTCGAGAGCGTCACCTGGGCGCCACTCCGCGCATGGGCGATCTCGGTGACTCGCAGCATCTTGCGCCAAGGACCATCGATCGGCGGGCAACCGCCCATGACAAGCGCGGTCAGCCGATCCGTCCTCAGAGCGAACTGCATCCCGGCCATGCCGAGCCAGGAGTAACCGTAATAAGCGAAACGGCCGGCTTCGGCCGCGTCGGCCACGGCGAGGAAGTCGGCCGCGATGTTGGAAATCGAGGGACATAAACCTTAATTCCTACAAGCGAGACTGAGAGGGACATCTCTGAAAGCGCGCGCCATTTCTGATAGGTATCTCTCGGTTCACCTCCATAGTCGTCATCCCGCCTTCGAACCCGGTCTGCCGGAGTCATCTCGTTGCTGTCCACGCAGCACGGGATTTCCCCGAAGACACGTTGCGGGAGAGCAGGCGTCGGCCTGGCCGGAAGCGAAGAAGGTAGGAATAGGTGTTATATCCACCGCTTCCCTGGAATGCCATCATTCACAGGAAGTGAGAGTGACGCTCCTTGAGGAGACAGCCATCCCAGATGCGGACGTGGCAGTGGCGGTTACAGTGACGGTGCCGCCATCCGGGAAAATCAGGCCGAAGCTACCCGTTCCCTGAACTGCCTGCGCTTCATGGACATAGGAGGATCCGCCAGGGCCCGTGATCTCGATCTTCACATCTTGCAGGGTAGCGCCTCCGCTGATTGCCCATGAGATCTCAAGGACGTGGCTGTGCGTCGTCTCGCAAACTGCAATGGCGCTCGCCTCCTCTAGTTGAGGAGAAGCAGGGGTTGGGTCTTGCAATGCAACATACGCGCAGTTCGGGAGAAGCAGGGGAGAAGCAGGGGTTGGGTCTTGCAATGCAACATACGCGCAGTTCTCACGACCCAGTCTCGTGCCGTCCCAGCCTGCGACTGACGGTGGAATAGTGCACGCCAAGGTGTTTAGCGATCTCGCTCAGGGTGTATCCGTTAAATAGGGGGACATCTCTGAAAGCGCGCACCGAGACAAGTGAGTGCCTCTCAGTTCACCTGCCTGGCCGCCTTCCTCTCATCCTGCCTTCAAATCCGGTCTGTCGGAATCATCGCTTCGCTCACCACGCGGCATAGAGCGGGCCCGCAGAAATGCCGGGTTCCACAACGAAGCGTCGGCCTAGGAAGAAGCGAAGGACCCAGAAATAGGTGATATGTCCCCCGATTTCCCTCAGCGCGTCTGCAATGGCTAAGCCAAGGAGACAATATGTGCAAACGACGCGGTAGAAAACGCAAAAACACGACCCCTCCGACTGAACGTTTTCTAGGTTCCTCCAACGACTGCACTCCTTGCGCCTACCTATACCGCCTTATCCTTTTCCTGATATAATGGGTTTACGATAGGGTTTGTAAGAGACTTTCTGAAGGGTCTGTTCGCGTTCTATTTAGGGGCAGTCCTTGTTACCCCATTCATTTTGTTAATTGCCTTCCACAAGCCCTGGTGGGTAATCCTTCTCTACGTACCGGCTGTCCTGTTCCTTGTAGGTAGAGTACAGCTCGAAATCGAGCAGATTAAGGTGAAGAGGGAAACGACCGTAATCATGGTAGGCCGTGAAATGATCCTGAACGGCCTACGAACAGAAGACGAATCTAAGAAATTCATCAAGACCTTCAGGGAGTACATTGACTCGTCCCGTGAGGCGAAATACTGGCGCAAAGTGCCATTGCGAGACATTCTCGGTGGCAAGGTGGAGTACAACCGGCGGAAGATAAGTAAGGCAGAGGACGACTACAGAAACGCCACAGCGTACTTCAATGAGAGTCTGGGCTTCATAGCGAAGCGGACACCAAGTAAACCGAAGGGTAAGGCCTTTCCCACAGTCTGGACCAAACTACTAGCAGGCCTCCTAAATGCCTGTGGCTTTCGCACGTACAGAAACAGGATACTGCTTAGCGCATTCAAAGAATACTTTGATAAATACATTTTGGATGATGAAACAACAGCAGAGGACATAGACGAGTTAATAACAGCGTGGCGGAATGACTGGGATCACCGTCAGACAGTTAGGCTTGGAAATCGAGGGAAATAGGGGTACATAAACCTTAATTCCTACAGGCGAGACTGAGAGTGACATCTCTGAAAGCGCGCGCCGTTTCGGATGGGTGCCTCTCAGTTTGCCTCCATGCTAGCCTTTCTGTCATCTTACCTTCGAATCCGGTCTGCCGGAGTCATCTCTTCGCTGTCCACGCAACAACCCCGCTGCTTGGGGGCACCGATGCGGTGATGGGTCCGCAGCTCATGGGCTGATGGCGCCGTCTCACTCATGCCCCTTTTGGGACGAACTTGACCTCTTCCAGCCCCTCGAAATCCGCATCCTGTGTCCAAATGGTGGATTGATGAACGCGTGCGGTGGCGAGGATGACGCTGTCTGCCATAGGAAGCGCATGCTCGAGGCTGAGTTCCGCCGCGAGAATGGCAATACTCTCTGTGAGATCCACAATGGCGCCCTGCCGCATCAACGCCACAGCTTGAAGAGCGGCCGACTCGCCCCGTTGCCGACTGACAACTTTGAATACCTCGTAGATGCAGACCGTCGGAACGATCGACTCTTCGGGATGTTCAACGGCCTCGGTAAAGAAGGAAGCGTTGGGACCGTCCGCGAAATACTCCAACCAGCCGGACGAATCGACGAGGTTCATACGCGATTCGATTCCCGCTCAACCGTCGTGTCAATCCCCTTGAGGAAGCCTCTCATGTCCGAGATCTTCTTCACAGGGATCATCTCGATCCGGTCTGCGTAGGCGATCATCTGCACTTTCTGTCCCGGCGCAAGTTCCAACGCCTCCCGGAGGCGTTTCGGGATGACGACCTGATACTTCGGCGAGATCTTCACCGTCTCCATACCTATCCTCCATCGATCGCTATTCGACATACGATAACCCGATCGATCAGAGATGTCAACTCGACAGCGGCCCGTGTGGGGAGCGAATCGCATAGAGGTTGTGAGGGTCGCATCTTCACTTTTGCTGTTTTATGACGGGGGCATCCCTGAAAACGCGCCCTGTGTCAAGCGAAGATCTCTCGGATCACCTCGATAGTTGTTATCCTGCTGTCGAACCCGGTCTGCGGGATCGTGGCGAATCCATGACGCTGAAAAGAAGTGACA
>Ga0315532_1001348_pt1 | contig 18378 bp, 15 predicted proteins | sample SalMarWE160370MG_FD_203082 | JGI IMG/M metagenome (GOLD analysis project Ga0315532, IMG submission 203082) | Salt marsh sediment microbial communities from the Plum Island Ecosystem LTER, Massachusetts, United States - Salt Marsh Sediment WE1603-70 ... | reverse complement strand
AAGAGGTTGCACAAAGGGGGCAGGTTCGGCAGATTGCACAGTGAAGGGCCGACCATGATTATCATCGAACACAAGTTGCCAGAGTTGATGAAAATAGTTGACCGCGTTATCGTGCTCGACTTCGGCGAGATGATTGCCGACGGCGCTCCAGAAAAGGTAGTCAAGGACGAGAAGGTGATCGAGGCTTACATCGGCAAGGAGGTTATCTAAGTTGCTTCTCCAAGTTGAGAATATATCGGTCCGTTACGACACCGCTCTGGTGCTAAATGACCTGAGTTTGGAGGTTGATGAAGGGGAGTTGGTAAGTCTGGTGGGCCCAAATGGTGCTGGAAAGACGACGCTACTGCGTACTATAACCGGGCTGGTGAGATGGGAAAAGAGTACGATGAAGGGAGCGCGGGGTGGTGACATAACCATTGAAGGCATCGTCCACTTTGCCGGGGAAAGGATAGACAAGCTGGCAGCACATGATATTGTAAAGAGGGGCCTAGTTCATTGTCCAGAGAGAAGAAGGCCCTTTCGAGAGATGACAGTTGCTGAAAACCTGAAGGCTGGCGGTTACCTGTGCAGCGATAGAAAAGAGTTTCACAAAAGGCTAGAAATGGTGTATCAGCTATTCCCGGTGCTGAAAGATAGGGGAAATCAGATATCGGGTAAACTATCCGGCGGAGAGCAACAGATGCTCGCCATTGCAAGGGCTTTGATGCTCCAGCCTAAGCTACTATGTATCGATGAGCCTTCGACCGGGCTTGCGTCCAAGCTGAAACAGGAATTGTTTGAGCGCATACAGGAGATTAAGAGTTCGGGCATTGCTATGCTCCTGGTTGAGCAGGATGTCAACATGGCATTTAAATTGGCCAGCAGAAACTACGTTATGTCTCATGGAAAAGTGATCTCCGAAGGAACGAGCGAGGAATTGCTCAAAGACGAGGCCATCAGAAAGACATACTTAGGCTTATAGCTTTATAATTCCTAATCCAGATCCGCCCCACATATTCGGCATGTCTTGCGGGTAGCTATGTTCCGTATCTTGCATCTGGGGCATTCTTTTTCTATCTTGTCCCTCACCCAGGTGGTGATTCCCTCAGGCATAAACAACAGGACTAGCAGTACTATGATGGCAAAGACCAACATTCGTATCTCAGGCATGGCACGCAGCAATTCTGTAACCGGGACAAGGATGAAGACCCCGGCTATTGGCCCGTAGATGGTTGCGATTCCTCCAAAAATGGCCCATATGATGGCCTGAAATGATACCATGAGCGCCAACGTTGATGTTGGACCAGCAATCCTCATGAAATGGACAAAGAGCCCTCCAGCTATCCCGGCAAATAGTCCGCTGAGACAAAAGGCCAACAATTTATACTTGGTTGTGTTTATTCCAGACGCCCTGACCGCAACCTCATCCTCCCGTATGGCGTGAAAAATGATGCCAGTCTTGGAACCGGTGATCTTCCACATAATAAACCCCAGGCCGATCATAAGGGGGATGCAGATATAGTAATCGATCAGTCGCGAGCCAGAAAGAGGGTCTATGCCATAGACACCCAGTTCACCACCTGTTATATTTGGGAAAATATAGATTATTCCAGTCAGGATTAAGGGAAATGCCAGTGTGGCAAGGGCCAGGTAGGGACCCCTCAACCTAAGACAGGGCACACCGACAACAAGTCCAGCCAGTACCGCAGCAACTGCTCCAATAGGTATAGTCAGCCAATGCGGTAGTCCGATGTGCAGATTTAAAAGAGCAGATGTGTAGGCAGCGACCCCGAAAAAAAGGGCATGGCCAAAATTTATCTGACCAGTGAAGCCAGATAACAGGTCCCAGCTAGCAGCGAAGATGGCAAATATGCTCGCCAGTATCAAGATACGAAGAATGTATGTCTCTGACGTTATGAGGGGCATTAGAAAAAGGAGCAAACAGAAAAGCAAAACTATTGTTTTGCTGGGAAGTACCAGTATCTCTCCCCTGAACTCCTTATATACCCTACCAATGTAAGCTCTTAAAATGCCAATCATCTCTCTTCCTCGAAGGATACTCCAAACAGGCCCTCAGGCCTTATCAAGATGATGACCAACATGATCGCCAGCGCCACAGCTCCCTTCAAGAATGCACCCATAGGCACCAAGAAAACAACCAGCGTCTCGGTAAATCCCAGGATAAGGGCCCCGACGAAACTCCCTTTGATACTCCCCAGCCCACCGAGGACAACAACGGCTAAAACCATAATCAGCGGGTGCATCCACATATAGGGCGTCAAAGTGAATAGGGGAGCTACAAGTGCTCCGGCTATAGCCGCCAGCACTACCGCAATTGCCATGGTTATCATTCCTATTCTGGCGACGTTTATGCCCATCAAATTTGCTATCGCTCTGTCCTGAGCCGTGGCCCTGATAGCGATCCCCAACCTGGTCTTCATCAGCAGAGCCCATGTACCGAAAAGAATGATGGACACCGCCCCAAATGTTAGTAAATACTGATAGGTAACCTTGACCCCCAGTATCGTTGCATATCCTGAAATCAGGCTGGAAACCCCGCGAAAATGACCACCAAACGCCAGGAGAACTACCTCCTGGATGATAATAGCCAGAGCTATAGTCACTATCAGTACCGTGGCCTCATGTGCCCGTACGCGTTCGATGACAAACTTGTAGACCAATACACCGATGATTGTTACAGCTACTATCGAGATGATGATAGACAAAACGGGATCTAGATCGAAGGACCTGGTGAAGGTGTATATCAAATAGGCGGCTAACATGTAAAATGCGGTGTGGGTCAAGTTGATGATGCGGGCTGCCCCAAAAATGAGAGAGAAACCTATCGCCAATAGGGCGTACACGCCACTGCTTATTATTCCATTTATTATTATGCCTTCAATCATGCCTTATTTGATCCTCGCAAATAAACATAGTGTATACCCCCTCGGCAAAGGCACATGCCCCGAAGAGGGGGTATACTCCTATTACTGTTAATGCCATAGCCCAATCCATGGCAAAGGATAAAATTGAAACCATCTAGCCAACGGCTAAAGCATTACGGCCCCAGTGCTTCTATTACCCACGATGGCAGTTCATACTCTACAACGCCTTCGTAGGCTACGCCCTCCCACGACCCATCGGCAGGAGGCCAAACGGCCAGCATCTCCCCATCTCGCCACTGGACGCCGAGAGCGGTCACATAACCAGGGCCCCAGATTACATCATGGTTGCCATCGAATACCATTCTGCCAGCGGTTCCGGTGTAATCGGTCTTTTCAAGTTCAACAACGACGGCATCGCTATCCACAGTGCCTGCCGCCTCAATAGCGTCTTTCAATATGAACAGCGCTTCATAGGTGCCGGCATTATACGTGGGAAACTGCCCAAACCTATCCACAAAGGTATTAAAAAAGGGTATGGTTTGGTCGGTGATTTTAACACCTGAGGCATAGGTATTCAAAGCCGTCTCATACTCGCCATATCCATCCGTTGCATCCCAGAAGCCCTGCTTCTGCGCTTCTACATTAATCCCCACCGAAGCCGCAGGGATTTGCTTCTCGCCCCATTGCTTGGCGTAGACAATCCCCATCGGTCCAGATATTGTGGTAAAGATTATGTGTGCTCCAGCATCCTCTATGGCCGTCAACTCAGCCGTCACATCTGTAGCGGTATCGGAAGGCCGCCATGTGCCAACCACCTCCATACCCGCGCTGGGTATCAAGGTGTTAGCAAACGTAACTATAGTTTCCGCCCACTCCAACTTCTCGGCTAATATGGCCACCTTTGGCGTCTCGATGCCGCATTCAGTTCTCAGTACGTCAGCCACCCTTTTCAGAAGCTCCATATCGACTCCGAAAAGGTAAACGTCATTTACCGGGGTAACTCTGAACCAGTACTTATACTTGTCATAATCGTCCGCTACCCCGTCACACAGCGCCTTGGTGGCGGAACCACAGCCAAGGAAGATCGTCTTGTTTTCCATGGCAATCTCTTGCATCGGAAATACGCCCTCAGTCCTGAAGCCACCAACTACAAAGTCCACCTTATCAACGGTTAGCACCCTTTCCATTGCACTGGCAGCATCTGTAGGGCTGAGGATTTCATTAGAGTCAACTTGTACCAGTTGTATCTGGTATGCCTCACCCCCCATCATTATGCCGCCTGCAGCGTTTATCTCCTCGGCTGCCAACGTAGCCCCATACCAATGGTGCTCGCCCTGTATAAAGGTCATCGGTCCAACTACGCCTATCTTTACCACATTCCCCGCCGCACCCCCGCCACAACTTGTCACCAAGAGTACCAGACAGGTAACTAGCGGGATAGTGGCCCCAAATATCACCTTCTTCATCTCTTTAACCTCCTTTAGTCACCTAAATCTTGACCATTTTCTATTCTAACCCGGTAGCATCACCCCCTTCACATTACTAACTCCGCGGCGAACCTGTTCCGTTAAGGGGAATCGCCGCCTGCTCACAGGCCAAGCATGTCTTCATTCACGACTCCAGATGCCTTCAAGCTCGTAACACGCCTGTTCAATCACAATAAACTCAAGTTGTCTGACAATAGCATTAGGCATCGATGTTGTCAACCCTAGGACAGTTGATATAGCCCCTATCTATAAAGACTCATTACTGTGATTCGGTAAAAAACTAAAGCCCCTTTACAGCAATAAAGGCTGCCAGGTCAGCGAGACGACAGCTATAGGCCCACTCATTATCATACCACGAGAGCACCTTCACCATATTGCCCCCTATAACCATCGTGCTTGGGGCATCGACGATGGAGCTCGTCGGATTCCCCTTGAAGTCGATACTCACCAATTCCTCTTCGCAAACGTCGAGAATCCCCTTCATCGCACCAGCAGCAGCCTTTCTGAAGGCTTCGTTAACCTGTTCAACAGTGACCTCTCGCTTCAGGTCGGCGACGAAGTCCACCACAGAAACCGTAGACACCGGTACACGGTATGCCATGCCATGAAGCCTCCCCACCAGTTCTGGTATCACCACGGTTACCGCCCTGGCGGCACCAGTAGTGGTGGGGATGATATTCATCGCCGCCGCCCGTGCTCTTCTTAGGTCATTATGATACATGTCAAGTATCCTCTGGTCGTTGGTATAGGCATGAATGGTTGACATTAACCCCTTTTCAACCCCGAAAGCATCATGAAGGACCTTGACCACCGGGGCAATACAGTTGGTAGTGCAGGAGGCATTGGATATGATGCGATGCTTCTTGGGGTCATAGTGGTTCTCATTAACCCCGAGGACAATGGTGACATCCTCATTCTTCGCCGGCGCTGAGATGATTATCTTCTTGGCACCTCCCTCAAGATGGGCAGCGGCCTTGGTGGCATCGGTGAAAAGCCCGGTGGACTCCATCACCACCTCAGCCCCATAATCCCTCCACGCGATCTTTGCTGGGTCACGCTCAGAGAGCACCCTTACCGCCCGACCATCGACGATAATGCTATCCTCGGTGAAATCAACCTTGCTCGTGCTGACACCGTAGTTGGTGTCATACCTTAGAAGATGGGCGTTGGTCTTGGTGTTGGTGAGGTCATTCAACGCGACCACCTCGAGTTTCCCTGGGTAGTTTTCATTAATCGCCTTAAGAACTTGCCTCCCTATCCTGCCGAAGCCATTGATGCCAATCTTGGTTGCCATTTTCATCCTCCTTTCTTTTGTCCCTATCTTTTCCGAAAATAGCTTTATTCCGTTTGCCCTGAACTTGTCGAAGGGCTCTTCATGGTTCGACAAGCCTGTCCTGAGCCCGTCGAAGGGCTCACCACGAACGGTATCTGGCACAGCCTATTTTCATGATTCATTGATAGGCAATTGCCCATGAATGTTTGCTCTTAGCATCCCGTCCAGCATCCATCGCTACAAGCATCACCGACCCAGCAAGCTTAAAGATCAAGGATGGGACTGTTTTACCTTGCTAGCAACTACACTTGACAAAGGTAAATGACCATCACCCTCTCTTGAACTTCGGCGCTTAATCATGTCAATAAAAGCCTCAACCCTCGTTTGCAGGTGCTGGGTGAGAAGATAATCGTTGTTTCCTTCCAGGGTCAGAATAGGCAGTTCGATTCGCTTGCGAAATATAATGTCACCGATGCCACGGTGGCAAAAGGCTTGAACATAGTGAATTACCCCATCCACCCGGCGAAGGCTTAGCTGGGGAATGATATCGTTCAGCCTGTCGAAAATGGAGTACGGATAGGTATAGGCTGAGTACTGTTCAGTAAGTGTGTTAACGCTGTTGGGCATGGCGAACTGGCGCTGAATCTCGTTGAATACAATCCTTGCCCCCTGGGTTTCTACAAAATGGTACAGATCCTTGGCGAAGATCGGAGGCACGCCGATATAGGCGAGGTGAAGCATGTCATCAGGGTAGGGGTTCCGCCCCTGAGCGTCATGCAGAACGATGCTCAGTTGCCGCCCATATTCTTCGTAGTCCCCTAAGAAGTCGGAGCTTGAAACAAGCCAGTAGTGGTTCTCCCACCCACTGATGACGCCATCTCTCCAGGTAAGCCGGTCAAGCTCCTCGGCCAGGCTTCTCGCTGGCTCAAGCTTTTTCCGAACTTTTTCTGCCGCCCCTATAGTTGTTCCCAAAGTATCCGCGAGAGATTCCAAGGTACTCTGCATGTCCAAGGCATCGGGATGGTCAGGGTAGGCGAAAGGAATCACGTTGAGCCCTTTCAACTTGAAGACCTCCATAAGCATAATGGTATTGGAGCAATCGCCGGTGGTAACGCAGAGGAGGTTATCTATTCCCCGCTCCATAGCAACCCCGTATATACCCTTGATCCAGGTGCAGCAGTTTATAGGAAAGCCATCCCGCTCGGCAATGTTGACCAGCCTCTCTGGGTCAGGGTCGGATATAAACAGATTGTTTAAGTCAACCGGCATATAGCCCGCTGCCAGTAGGATCTCTATAGGGACTGTGGTTGTAATGCCTAGCTGTTTCATGTATTTTGGTCCTTTTACCCAGCGTAGCGCGACCCTTCAGGGTCGCCTATACTATTATCACCCTAACTTCGTTTGCACTTTGACATTCTTAAGAGTTGAAGCGACTGGAGAATCTCATCGAGATTCTTCGCCTGCGGCTCAGAATGACAAGAATAAGGTCACTTCTACTATGGCGAGGCTAAAGCCTCGCGCTACATTATACCAGCCTACACCTCCAGGCAGAGCAGCATAGCCTCTTCTATCAATCACCTTCACCTCCCCAAATTATGCAGTGCGTCCACGCCTGCGTAGCGGGCGGTATCGCCAAGCTCCTCCTCGATGCGTAGTAAGCGATTGTATTTGGCGACGCGCTCGCTGCGACAGGGAGCGCCCGACTTGATGAAGCCAGCGTTCATAGCCACAGCGAGGTCAGCGATGGTAGTATCCTCTGTCTCTCCAGAACGGTGGCTCACAACTTCCGTCCAACCAGCTCGCTTCGCCATCTCGATAGCCTCAACCGTCTCAGTCAGAGTGCCCACCTGATTTGGCTTGATGAGGATGGAATTCGATGCCCCCTCCTTGATACCGCGGGATAGGCGTTCCACGCTCGTTACGTATAGATCATCGCCAACAAGCTGGATCTTCTGTCCTATCCTATCCATAAGTAATCGCCAGCCATCCCAGTCGTCCTCTGCCATCCCATCTTCGATGCTGATTATGGGATAATCTGATACCCATCTGGCATAGTAATCCACCATCTCATTGCTCGAGAGGGAAACACCCTCCCTGGCGAGAACATATTTGCCATCCCTGAAAAACTCCGAGGCTGCCGGGTCGAGGGCGATAAAGCAGTCGGCACCCGGCTTATAACCCGCCGATTCAATAGCGGCAACAATAAGCTCTACAGCATCTCTATTCGAGGGAAGTGAAGGAGCGAAGCCGCCTTCATCACCTACATTGATATTTAATCCCTTGCCCTTAAGCACCCTTTTTAGCGCTTGATAAACCTCAGCACCCATCCGCAGTGCCTGGGCAAAGCTTTTTGCCCCGAGGGGAACGATCATAAACTCCTGCAAATCGGTGGAGTCATCAGCGTGCTTTCCCCCGTTAAGGATATTCATCATCGGCACAGGAAGGACATTAGCCGGGTTAAGGCCAGCAAGGTAACGATATAGGGAGACTTCATTAAAATGTGCCGCGGCATGAGCAACTGCGAGAGACACTCCAAGAATGGCATTGGCACCAAGCCTAGATTTACTCGGCGTGCCATCGAGCTCGATCATCCTCTCATCGATGGCCTTTTGTTCCAACGCAGACATACCGATAATCGCTGGTGCGATCTGCTGGTGAACGTTTTCCACAGCCTTGAGCACACCGCGCCCACCAAATCTACGCCTATCGCCATCGCGAAGCTCATGAGCCTCATGGGCGCCTGTAGAGGCGCCTGATGGAACCAAAGCTCGCCCCTTGGTACCATCTGACAGCATCACATCAACCTCAATCGTTGGATTCCCTCTCGAGTCGAGTATCTCTCGTGCTCTGATATTGTTAATAGGAGCTTTTTCCTGCATAGTCATGCCTCAATGCCCTTTCCTTCAATGATAGATTCTTACACTCTGTATTGGGTGTATTGGTCGCCTAAGGCGACTAATCAAGCCTAGAGAAGATGCTCTGGGCTAGCCTATCATTTCTTTGATTTATTCATGGGCGACCACCATGAGTATTTGCACCAGCAACCGCCTTCTCCACAGCATCAGCAGCATTTTCAGCAAGGATTATCGATCTATCCTCTTGCCCGCCTCTTGATAGCGACCAAGTGCCGAGGCCAATAACGGGGATGCCATTTTGCAAAGCATAGGCGACCTCGGAAAGCGTTCCATAGCTTCCGCCAATGGCAATAACCGCCTTGCCCGACTTGGCGACAATGGCATTTCTTGCATAGCCCATGCCGGTGACAATGGGGATTCTAACATAAGAATTGGCATCGTAGCGACTGTTCCCTGGCAGGATGCCAATAGTGGTGCCTCCTTGAGAAGCTGCTCCCCGACATGCTGCCTCCATCACTCCACCAAGGCCACCGCATATCAGGGTAGCGCCTCGTCTCGCCAGTTCCTGTCCCACCTCCTCAGCAAGCCGCTTCTCATCCTCAGAGCAATCACTGCCACCGATAACAGATATAAACATTTGCACTCCTCACCAACATGCCAGAAATTCCAGCCTTTTCGAAAGGTTAAGGCAAATTATAGCACTTCGGTTTGAGATGCTACAACTAAAGAGGCTATTAGAAGTGAGGAGAGAGTCAGTTATAGCGGTTCATCGCCGCATCAATCCCTTCGCTGATTATGCAATAAATAGCGTCAGAGACCGTGGTCATAACCTGTTTTACGACTTCTCTCTCTTCGGAAGTGAATCCCTTCAGAACATAGGAAATTACATCGCCCTCGGGGTGACCGATGCCAACGCGAATTCGGGGGAACTCATCGCTTCCCAAGGAAGCGATGATAGACTCGACCCCTTTATGTCCTGCCGAACTGCCTCGCTGGCGGATACGCACTTTACCCAGAGGCAGGTCCATATCATCGTAGATAACCAGGAGGTCGCCGGGTGAAACGCTAAACCGGCGCACCAGTAAGCCAACCGCCTGACCGCTCAGGTTCATGAAGGTCTGGGGCTTAGCAAGGACAACCTCCGTCTCCGCAATGTCGCCAGTGCCCAACTTAGCCCTCGACTTCCGCTCCATGATGGAGATACCGTTCTTTCGAGCAAAGTGTCCCAGGCAGCGAAACCCAACATTGTGGCGGTCGTTGGCATAATACCTACCAGGATTTCCCAGGCCAACAATCAGTTTCACTGTTTAGCCAGTAGTAAGCTTCTTACCCAACTCCCGGCACTCGTCCAGAATCTCAGGAGCAGGTTTCCCCTTGGCAAGGGGTCCATCCGCAACTTTCTTTAAACCAAAGGAACTAGCTATCCTCTCGATAGCATCAATGGCGGACCTTTTCTCTAAGGCCATGCTGGCAAAGGCAGCGAAAGGCTTACCATCAACCTTGCCACGGCAAGCTGGAAGAGTTCGATCGAAGAAGTCTTTTACCGCTCCGGACATATAGCTAAAGTTTGTTGGTGAACCAAAGGCGACAACATCGCAGGCAATGAGGTCATCAGCGGTGGCGTCAAATGCCCTCTTCACTGTGACCTCCTCCGCCCCCGCCCAGCTTGCCCCTTCGGCGACTGCCTCCGCCATCTGCTCCGTACATCCTGTCTGAGAGTGGTAGATGATGAGTAGCTTTGCCATATACTACCTCCTTTACTTGTCTAATTTTTGAATAATGTGGAGAAACTCATCTTCGCTTAGCAGCGCACTACCCAATGCTCGCGCCTTGTCCAATTTGGAGCCAACGTCAGTCCCAACCACTACATATGTAGTCTTCTTGGTCACGGTCGAACTCGTAGAGCCGCCAAGCGCTTTAATGCGAGCCTCAGCCTCGCTCCTTGTGAAGCTCTCCAGTTTACCAGTTATCACAAACTCCTTGCCAGCAAGGCGCTGCTCTTTTCGCTCTACAGACTCCTCCTCAAGTCTGATCCCAGCCCTCCTTAGTTTATCGATGACCCGCAGATTGGATTTATGTTGGAAGAAGCCATGCACGCTATCTGCTATCTTGGGGCCGATGGCGGGAATGAACGCTAAATCCTGTTGAGACGCCTTCGCTAGCCTATCTACGCTACCAAAATGGCTGGCCAAGAGCTCGGCCGTCTCGCTACCAACATGCCTGATACCCAATGCGAAGATCACCCTGGAAAGGGGGCGCTCCTTGCTCCTCTCGATGGCATTAAGGACATTGTGAGCGCTCTTCTCTCCCATCCGCTCCATATCGATAAGCTTCTGCTCATGCTCGTGGAGGTAGTAAAGATCGCTAACATCTTTCACTAGCCCCTCTTCAAGCAAAGCCGCTACTAACTTCTCACCAATCCCATCGATATCCATGGCAGGGCGAGAGACGAAATGGCTCAGGTGCTCCCGAATCTGAGCCGGGCAAGAGGCATTGATACATCGAGCCATAGCCTCTCCTTCAGGCTTGACCACCTCACCACCGCAGACAGGGCAGTGAGAATGCATAGCGAAGACCTCCTCCCTACCAGTGCGCCTAGAGACCATGGGGCCAACAACCTGCGGAATGACCTCACCAGCACGCTGCACCACTACTGTATCGCCAATTCGAATATCCTTGCGTCTGATGTCCTCCTCATTATGGAGTGCCGCTTGCTTAATGGTGACCCCCCCGACGGATACCGGCTCCAATATTGCATAGGGGTTGAGGCTGCCGGTTCGTCCCACACTGATTTCGATTCCCAACAGACGTGTAGTGGCCTGAATTGCTGGGAACTTGTAGGCGACAGCCCATCTGGGGTCATGCGCCACTGTGCCCAGTTGCTCCTGAATCTCGAAGGAATTGACCTTGATCACAATGCCATCAGCCTCAAATTCCAGCTTCTCTCTGTCCTTCACCCATTGCTGATAATATTGCTCAGCACCACTAATATCGAGCGTGTGAATATTATAGGGGTTTACCTTAAATCCCAGGGACTTGATATATTCCAAGGTTTCCCAATGAGTTGGAGGCACCGTTCCCTCAGCCCAACCCAAGGCATATATATAGATGTCCAATGGACGCCTTGCGGTGATACGCGGGTCAAGCTGGCGCACCGATCCAGCAGCAGCATTTCTCGGGTTGGCAAAAAGGGACTGTCCTTCTTGCGCCCGCTCCTCATTAAGTTTCTCAAAGCCTTTCTTAGATAGATAGACCTCACCCCTGACCTCAAATCTTCTTGGGGCATCCTTGGGAACAGAAAGTGGAATGCTCTTAATGGTTCTCAGGTTCTGAGTGATATCCTCGCCACGGTAGCCGTCGCCACGGGTGGCGCCCGTAGTAAGACGACCATCGGTGTAGGTTAAGGAAACAGCAAGCCCATCTAGTTTGAGCTCGCAAACGAAGTCTATGTCGCGCCCTGGCACCAGATTCGACGTTCTCTTGTACCAGGCGAGAAGCTCTTCATCTGAGAAGACATTGGCCAGGCTGAGAAGGGGAACAGGGTGCTCCACGACACCAAAGGCTTCCACAGGAGCTGCTCCCACCCGCTGTGTAGGGGATTCTAGAGTGATAAGCTCTGGATGCTCCGCCTCCAGCCTCCTTAACTCCGCCATCAGCTCATCGTATTCGGCGTCTGATATTTCAGGGCTATCGAGCACATAGTAGCGATAGTTATGGTAGTTGATCTGCTCCCTTAGCTGTTCGATCCGCCTTTTAACCCCTTCTTCCACCGCACTGAACCCCTTACCAATCAACCGAGCTTCCTTAGCTCCTTCTTCAAAACCTTACCCATGATATTCTTGGGCAGGCTTTCGATAAACTGCACCGACTTAGGTGTCTTAAAATTTGTGAGCCTTTTTTTGCAATGTTCGATCATCTCCTCTTCAGTGGCCTGCTCTCCAGGATTCAGGACTACAAAAGCCTTGATATCCTCGCCATAAACCTCATCCTTGATGCCCACAACCCCAACCTCAGCCACCTTTGGATGGGTCATAAGTAACTCCTCTATCTCCCGCGGAAAGATATTCTCTCCAGCCTTTATTATGAGATCCTTCTTTCGCTCTGTAATGAAGATATATCCATCCCCATCCTTGTACCCAATATCACCAGTTCGTAGCCAGCCCGCTTTCAAAACCTCGGCCGTCTCCTCAGGCAAGTTCCAGTAGCCCTTCATCAACATTGGGCCACGCATCACTATCTCTCCTTCCTCGCCGACAGGGATCTCGTGATCCTCATCATCGAATATCTTTATCTCGGTTCCCTTCATCGGCAGGCCGATAGAGCCAATCTTAGTCGTCCCATCCAAGGGGTTGACCGAGTTATTGGCACCGGCCTCGGTGAGGCCCCACCCCTCATAGATGGTGGCTCCAAATTTCTCCTTGAAGGCTCTGGCGGTCTCCAAGGACAGCGGAGCGGAGCCTGAGACCCAATACTTGATGGAGCTTAGATCATACTTATCCGCTTCGGGTGACATTAGCATAAGCGTATACATCATAGGGACCGCTGCGGTAATAGCTGGCTTATACTTGTCCACAAGTCTGAAAAACTCCTCCACCTGGAACCACCTCATCAAGATACCCTTAGCCCCCATAATAGAAGTAGTGTTCATGCTAGCTATGCCATACGAGTGACACAGTGGCAGAGAGCTAATCGAGGGCAAGGGCCCCATGTTAAGGGTTTCCTGCTGCATTTCAGCGTTATAATAAAGGGCGTAGTGAGATAGCATAACTCCCTTAGGTCTCCCTGTTGTCCCCGCGGTGTAGATGAGAATGGCCAGCTCATCGTCGTCAGTTGCTACCATCTCCAGTTCCTCCGAGCTTTCCTCCACAAGCTTTGGATAGTACAATGCGTTGGGCACCTCTTTGTCAATGAGTATCAGGTTTTTAACGTTTGGAGCCTTTGCCCTGGCCCCTTCCATTTTCTCTAGAAAATCTGAGCTACCAATCACCACAACTGCCCCTGAGTCCCGGTAGATATGAATGGTTTCTTCATCTCCCATCAGGAAGTTTATGGGAACGATTACAGCACCGATCTTCCACACCGCCTGGAAGCTCTGCAAAACCTCGGGACAATTGGAACTCTGGACAATGACCATGTCCCCTCTTTTAACCCCGATCCTCTTCAATCCGTTGCCGAGCTTCCTCGCCACTCGGTCTAACTCCACATTGGTAAATTCCTTGTCCTCAAAAACCAAACTTACATATTCACCGAACTTCTTGAGGTTGTCCTCAGCAAGCTGTGCTACATTCATTTTTATACCACCTTTGCAAATAACCTTTGGATTATTACCCGAAGCCTTACTACCTTCCCCACCGTTCTATCACAACCACCCCTCGCCAATCAGCCGAGCTTCCTTAATTCCTTCTTCAGAATCTTACCCATTATATTCTTAGGCAGGTCATCTATGAACTGCACCGACTTCGGCGTTTTAAAACTTGTGAGTTGCTTTTTACAATGCTCGATTATCTCGTCCCCGGTGCACTGCTCTCCCGGCTTCAAGGCCACGAAAGCCTTTATATCCTCACCATAGACATCATCCTTAACTCCCACTACCCCACATTCAGCAACCTTGGGATGGGCCATAAGAACCTCCTCCACCTCCCGCGGGAAAACATTTTCCCCAGCCTTTATAATCATGTCCTTCTTTCTGTCGGTTATAAATATATACCCATCCTCGTCCTTATACCCGATATCCCCAGTGTGCAGCCATCCATCCTTCAAGGCCTCCGCTGTCTCATTCGGCAAGTTCCAGTAGCCCTTCATTAACGTCGGCCCCCGCACCACTATTTCTCCTTCGTGGCCAGAGGGAAGCTCATGGTCCTCATTATCGAAAATCTTTATCTCGACATCCTTCATCGGCAGGCCGATAGAACCATTCTTAACCAGCCCACCAAATGGGTTAACCGAATTATGGGCAAATGCCTCAGTAAGGCCCCAGCCCTCGTAGATGGTGGCTCCAAATTTCTCCTTGAAGGCCCTTGCAGTCTCCAAAGGCAGTGGAGCGGATCCCGAGATCCAAATGCCGACAGAGCTCAAATCATACTTATCCGCTTCTGGAGACATAAGCATAAGCTTGTACATCATGGGAACCGCTGGGGCAATAGCCGGCTTATACTTTTCCACAAGCCTGAAGAACTCTTCAACCTGGAACCACCTCACCAAAACTATCTTAGCCCCGGTAGAAAAGCACGTATTCATAGTAGCTATGCCGTACGAATGGCATAGGGGCAGGGAGATTAGCATAGGAGGCAGTTGTATGTTACCGAGCCCACCCTGCATATTGGCGTTGGAATAAAGAGCATAATGGGTGTGCATTACCCCCTTAGGTCTTCCAGTAGTCCCAGCGGTGTAAATCAGGATTGCTAACTCGTCGTCATCGGTTGCTACCATCTCCAGCTCATCAGAGCCCTCATCCACGAGCTTGGGATAGTAGAAAGCGTTGGGCACCTCTCTATCGATGAGTATCAGGTTTTTAACCTCCGGCGCCTTTGACCTGGCCCTCTCTGCTTTTTCCAAAAAATCTGAGCTGCTGATAACCGCCACTGCTCCAGAATCTTGGTAGATATGGGCAGCTTCCTCATCCCCTATAAGGAAGCTTATGGGCACAATTACAGCCCCTATCTTCCATACTGCCTGGAAGCTCTGCAAAACCTCCGGACAATTTGGAAGCTGTACAATGACCCTATCACCACTCTTAACCCCGAGCTTCTTCAATCCATTCCCTAGCTTCCTCGCCACCCGATCCATCTCCACATTGGTAAACTCCCGCTCCTCAAACACCAGGCTTACATACTTACCAAAGGTGTTGATGTTGTCTTCAGCAAGCCGCGCCACATTCATTTCCGCATACCTTCAGATATTGTTGGTCCATTCCCTTAAAGCTTCACCAACTTCATAGTGGAGATTTCAGGGATCGCCCGAAGCTCGAGAAGTTGCTCCTCACCAACGGGCTCATCAAGCTCAAGGACTAGAAGCGCCCGCCCTCTAGGCTCAAGTCTTCCCAATTGCATCGAGCTGATATTGATGTCTGCGTTACCCAGCATAGTGCCCACAGTCCCGATAAGCCCTGGCCGGTCTCGATGATCACTAAAGATTAAATAGCCCCCTCTCGGCACTACATCGATCCAATAGTTGTTGACTCTGACGATGTGAGGCTCGCCCCTCATCACCGTGCCCGCTACGGTGGTAGTCTCAACGCTGGTGGTCACCTCCACTGTTATCAGATTCCCATAGTTTTCACAAACTGGATTCTTATGCTCCAAAACCTTCATCCCCCGCCTTTGCGCAATTATATGCGCATTGACCAGGTTTACCCTCTCCTCACTAATCGCTTCCAAAAGGCCACCGATAACCGCTGCCCTTAGCGCAGCGGTATCATTAATAGCGATCTCCCCCTCGTATTTGATGTTAATTGTACTCATCTGCCCCTCAGCCATTTGAGAGAGCAGTCGCCCTACCTGCTGCGCCACGCCCAAAAAAGGTGCCACCACGGTACGAGCCTCTGGTGTTATCAGGGGCGCATTTACGGCATACTTAGCAGGCTGACCACTAAGTACAGCGATGACCTGCTCCGCTATATCAAGAGCGATAGTCGCCTGAGCCTCAGCGGTGGATGCAGCGAGATGAGGGGTAACCAGAATTCTATCATTCTTGAAAAGAATGCTTTCCGTTGCAGGCTCTTTGACAAAGACGTCGATAGCAGCACCTGCCACACTCCCAGCCTCAACAGCTTTAAAAAGCGCCTCTTCATCTATGATGCCACCACGGGCGCAATTGATAAACCGCACTGTTGGCTTGACCATCCCGAGTTCCTTGGCACCAATCAGCCCCCTAGTCTGCTCATTGAGCGGGGTATGCAAGGTAATAAAGTCTGACATCCCAAGAATTTCCTCAAAGGAAACCAGTTCCACCCCTAGATTGCTGGCATATTCGACTGAGACGAAGGGGTCATAAGCAATAAGACGCATCTCCAGTCCCTTGGCGCGCCGAGCTACTTCAGAGCCAACATTACCCAACCCAACGATGCCCAGCGTCTTATTCCTTACCTCAATACCCATGAAATCCTGCCGACGCCACACACCAGACCTTAGTACTGCGCACGCCTGAGGTATATTTCGCGACATAGCGAGCATCAAGGCCACGGTGTGCTCCGCAGCAGCTATTGTATTGCCCGTGGGGGCATTGACCACGACGATGCCTTTTCTTGTTGCCGCCTCCAGATCAATATTGTCCACCCCCACACCAGCGCGCCCGACAACCTGAAGTTTCTCCCCCGCTTCGATGACCTCCGCTGTAACCTTGGTCTCGCTTCTCACCACCAAGGCTTCATACTGGCGAATACAACCCGAAAGCTCATGGAAATCCATCCCCAACCTGACATCAACAGTGGCATAGGCGCTTAGCGCATCGATACCCTCTTTGGCAATGCGGTCTGCAATCAGAATCTTCATTTCGTTACCCTTACCTTCCTTTAGCTAAGCCCTTTGCTTAGAAAAATGGGTTCTCATACTTTACCTTGGTTGGATTGGAGCATCTACTCCAATCGCGCCTTGAGCAGATGCTCAAGGCTACCCTCTTTTTCTTGATTTGTTGGCGGGCAGTTGCCCATTATGGTTTGCTTAGAAACCTCGCTCCAGGCCCTAACCTCCTCAGCCAGGGACCTATTGACCGCCTCAAAGACCTCATCCTTGAAGCACTTCAGGTACCACTTCTCGCGTATGTCTTTGCTAATAACAAGGACGAAATCATCATTACTAGGGTCATCGGAGACCTCCATCAGACCTCTATTCTTTAGCCCACACATCCCCAACCGAGATCCGACTCCTATCTCCGCGATTTCCATTTCAGCACACCTGTGCTATTTCACCCTTCGAAACCTGCCTGAGGCAGCGCAATTCTTAGCGCCTCGATCACCGCATCAATATCATCCTCGGTGACATATCCCAGGTGACCGATGCGAAATATCTTCCCCTCCAGCTTCCGCTGCCCGCCAGCGAGGACGGTATTATGCTCCTCCCTGAGGATATTCAGAAGTCTCTTTGCATCAACCCCATCAGGTACTTTGACCGCAGTCACCGTATTTGAGGCATATTTCTCATCAGCGAAGAGGGATAGGCCAAGCGACTTCATCCCCTCCCTCGCTTTTGCGCCCACACGAGCATGGCGATCAATGATGTTGGAGAGTCCCTCCCGCTTCAATGTCCGGAGGGCAGCAGAAAGTGCATAAATCACTGACAGCCCAGGGGTCCAGGGGGTCTGCCCCTTTTCATCAAGGTATTTCTTTGCCTTAGCGAAATCCCAGTAGTACCTTGGCATTTTTGCTTCAGCATTCGCCTGCCACCCCTGTGCGCTGACGCTGACCATAGCCAGCCCTGGTGGAGCCATCCACCCCTTTTGAGAGCCAGTGATCACTACATCGCAACCCCAGGCGTCTGTGGGGAGATCGATAGCGCCCAGTCCACTGATGGCATCTACCAAAAGAAGTTTCTCAAACTCCTTTACAACAGCGCTTATGGACGCCAGATCATTAGTTAGCCCGGTGGAAGTCTCATTTTGTGTCACCTGAACTGCCTTTATCCCAGAGTCCTGGGACAGCGCCTGGCGTACCGCCGATGGTTCAACTGGTTGCCCCCACTCAAAGTTAAGCCTGGAGACCTCAGCGCCAAACTGCTCAGCGATGTCGGCAAATCGCTCGCCGAAGGCCCCATTAACGAGGCATAGTACTTTGTCCTCTGGTGAAAGGGTATTAACAATAGCCGCCTCCATGCCACCGGTGCCCGAGCCGGTGAGAATGAGAACATCCCCCTTAGTCTGAAACATCTCTTTGAGGATGGCAGTGGCCTCATTCATCATCTCAGCGA
>Ga0315532_1001340_pt1 | contig 18456 bp, 25 predicted proteins | sample SalMarWE160370MG_FD_203082 | JGI IMG/M metagenome (GOLD analysis project Ga0315532, IMG submission 203082) | Salt marsh sediment microbial communities from the Plum Island Ecosystem LTER, Massachusetts, United States - Salt Marsh Sediment WE1603-70 ... | reverse complement strand
GAGAGTGTGCACCCGCCAAATGCGCCATCATGTTATCCACGGCTTTTACGGTCTGCTCGGATTCACGCGGAACGTCAACGGCGAGAAGGACGTATTTTTTCTTCGCGATATTTTTTGATTGTTTGACGTACAGCCAAATCGAACGTGCAGCCAACAGCGCGATGATGACGAGAACGACCCATCCGCCTTTGATAATCAGCCCGTACATCGCGAGAATGGGATTATCACCGACATCTGCAACGAATGACTGAAGAAATGACAAATCAAAATGAAACGGCCCTCCTCCCGCAGTCGGCTCATTAAAGAGGTAAATCTCTTCGTCCATATTGAGATTATATCACGTTCTCAAAAACGGGTGATCAAGCCAAGACTGCCACCCGTCCACTTGGCGCGGTCGCTCGCGAGCGGCGCGCCCGTACACGCATGCTCACTTCCTGCTCATCTTCTCCCACGACACGAGCAATGGGGACGCGATAAAGATGGATGAATACGTCCCCGCAATAATACCGATGATCAGAGCGAGCGCGAACGGCTTGAGCGTATCCCCGCCGAACAGGTATACGGCCGTGATGGCGAACAGCGTCGTAATTGACGTATTCAATGACCGAACGATCGTTTGCCGGAGCGATACTTCTACGATCTCTTCGAACGTCCCGCTGATTTTATGAAGATTTTCGCGAACACGATCCAGAACGACGATCGTATCGTTGATCGAGTACCCCAACACCGTGAGGACGGCCACGACGAACGTCGTACCGACTTCCACTCCGAAAAATATTCCGATAACGGAGAAGACGCCGATCGGAATAATCACATCATGAACGGCCGCCAAAAGCGTGACCACGCCGTACTTCCAGTTCTTGATCGGTGCGGATACTTTTCGAAACGCATAGGCGATGTACGCGAGGATCGCGAGGAATGCCACGAAGAGCGCTTTCAGGGACTTCCCCCGAAGCTCCGCTCCGATCGCAGGTCCGATCGCATCGAACCGGAGTTCCGTAACGCCCGCCGTTCCCTGTTCGGAATTTGAGAACGTCTCTTGAAGCTTCGAGACAACGGCCTGATGCGTCTCCTCGTCCAGCATCTTCATGCGGATATTCACATCCGTCTCCCCCACCGGCTGAATGGTCATGGATCCGACATCAATGCCTTCGAGCGACCGCTCGATCTCAACGGATGCCGGGCGTTCATCAAAACGCATAGAGAGGAGCGAGCCTCCCGTGAAATCAATTCCGAACTTCAATCCGTATACGCTCACAACGAAAATAGATCCGAGAACGAGGATGCCGGAAACGGCGTACCAGAGGCGACGAAGTTTTACGATATTCATAGGGATGGAGAGATAGACATTGGGACATGAGACATGGAATTCGAAGCCGCTCCGTTCCGTATTCCGTCTTCCATTTTCAGATTTCTCTGTTCCATGTTCCGATTTCTGATTACTTTAGGAATAGCCACGGCACCTTGCGGCTCAGCGGCGTGGCGATGAAAAGCTTCAAAATCGTTTTCGTTACGACGACAGCCGTAAACATGGAGAAGACGATTCCGATGCCAAGCGTGAGTGCGAAGCCCTTAATGAGCGAAGAGGTGAAGGTATAGAGGATGAAACAAACGATGAGCGTGGTTACGTTCCCGTCCCAAATGGATGTCCACGCGCGCTTAAACGCTTCGTCCACCGATGACATCATCGGTTTGTCCGTTTTCAATTCCTCTTTGAGGCGTTCGAAGATGAGCACGTTCGCGTCAACCACGATGCCGAGAGAGAGGATGAATCCGGCGATACCGGACAGGCTGAGCGTCACCGGAACGAGCTTGAAGATGGCAAAAATGAGCGCGCCGTAAAAGCCGAGCGCGAAAACGGATACGAGACCGGGGAGCCTGTAGAAGAGAATCATGAAGATGATGACGAGCAAAAATCCCAAAATCCCCGCTTCAACGGATGCGGCAACGGACTGTGCGCCGAGAACCGGTCCCACGGACTGCTGAGCGACGATTTCGATCGGGACCGGCAACGCGCCGGCCTGCAGGCGTTGAGCGAGGAGTTTAGCCTCATCTATCGTGAAGCTCCCGCTGATAATAGCCTGGCCGCTCGGAATTTCCTGCTGGACCGTCGGGATGCTGATTGGCTCCCCGTCCAAATAGATGGCAATGGGCTTCCCGATGTTCTCGCGCGTCATCGCCGCGAAGAGATCCGTTCCTTCGCCGTCAAACTGGAGCGTCACATGCGGCATGCCCGTCTGCTGGTCGAAATCGAGCACGGCGCGCTCAAGCTGCTTTCCCGTTAATTCGGTTCGAATCCACGGTTCGCGATTAACGATGTCCGATGCGTCCATTTTATCGAATATGGCGGCGCGGACGTGCACGTCGGATAATTCACGCTCATCCGTCTTCTTGATGATGTGGTACCCGAAATCCGTTTCAATGATATCGGAAATCTCTCCGGCCTGAAGGGCGAATACGACATTTTCGAACGACTCGACCATATCGCCCCTGCGAAACCATCCCAGATCTCCCCCCGTTTGGCCCGCGCCCGGTTCTTCCGAATACTCCTTGGCCTTCTCATCAAAATTTTCGGATGTAATCTCATCCCTGATTGATTGAATTTTTGCGAATGCCTCGTCCTTTGTCGCATCCGATCCGCTCTGTGCGGCTTCCTTCCATTGCACGAGGATATGCGATGCGCGAATCTCCTGGCCCGCATCACGCTTTTCCAAGAGTTCCGCGATGTAGTACCTCGCGTCATCTTCAATGACGTGGTCCGCCAACGCTCCCGGCTCCACGTCCTGCAGCGCTTCCACGAGCGACGGATAGGCATTCGTTTCCACGAGCCATCCAAGGTCGCCGTCCTTCGCCCGGCTCACGGGGTCTTCGCTCAATGCTCTCGCAATACCGCTGAGCGCTTCACCATCCTTCACGCGGTCGAACGCAGCCTGAACATTCATGCGACGCTTTTCGTTCTCCCGATCAATCTGCGCATACTCTTCATCCGTAAGCGACCGATCCGCTTCCGTATTCTCAACGCGGAATTCCAGAATCGGCGTTTCACCGATCATCTTGATCGCTTCGTTAATGTCCCTGACGCCGGCAAGCTCAACCGTCAGCCGATGCTGATCCCCGGCATTCGAGGTTTGCACGAGCGGTTCGGACACGCCCATTTGATTCACGCGCCGTTCGATGACGTCCCGAACGCCTTCCATGGCATCCGCCTGATCTTCGGAAGCGACATCGGAGAGATCCGCTACGTACTCCAGGTGCGTTCCGCCCTGCAAATCCAAACCGAGCACGATCGGGTATTCAACGTGTCGTATCTCAAAATTCGTTATGCCATTGAATTGGTCAATGGCCCAATTCGCTCCTTGCGGATAAGAAATCGATCCCGCGATCAGGAAGAGGAAAAGAATGAGCACCGTACGCTTTATGAGCGTCTTTCGGCTCACCTGGCCTTTCAGGCGTTTTTTCATTGTCGATACCATAATGCGGATCGGAGTGTAGCGTCTTTTTGCGCATGATGGCAAGGGATATTTTATCGTTCCGAAATTTCACGATTCGTAGACACGTGATGCGTCATACCCCTACGGAAAATCGTGAAATTTGCCATATTTTAGATCCTTTTCATTCATATTGCCAACTACTCTTGACAAAATCCTCAAATCGTGCTATATTACCAGCGAGTAAAAAATGGAAATTCGTACCTAATACACATCCATACAGAACCTTTGAAAAACGATGAGATGCGACGTGTTGGAATAAAAAAGCGACGCAGACGTATTCACCATACGTTTGAGGAGCTTTTTTACGAAACACGAGCATATCGCGTTTTTCAAAGGTTCTGCGGAACATAAGAGAGGAGAGAGACGACCAACACGGTGCATGGTCGAAAAACACCGTATGTCCCCTGTTTTTTATATAGGGACAAAAACGCCGGAATAGGTCTCTCTGTCCTCTTCCGGCGTTTTCGTTAGAGGCGAGAGGGGGTTACCAAGGGACGGGACCTAATCATAAATAAACATCCTTACTTTAACCGGCCTCGATCCCCTCCCTCTCGCCTTTGACTGAAACGGCATACAAGATTGATACGGGCAGACCATAGATGGTCGGAGAGAAATTTCGACAATGAGAGACCAAAAGAGACAACCCGCGCGTTGCCTCGTTCGGTCCGTACTTCTCACGAGGGAGGAGTAGGAAACAGAGCATCCGCTCAAGGAGTAGTGAATGATTCAACAGCAAACGGAACCTTCTCGCGTTGACGCAATCTTCACCGCCACCATGGCATCCGTAATCTTCGCCGGGGATGACGAGCGAAAGAACATCATCTACGTCACGCTCTACGCAAAGGGTGAGTACGCCGTATTCCCCTTGTGCATCGGATCCACGATCCCGCTCGATCAGAGCATCCATCTCGAACTTCACCGCAACAGCAGCGGCGAGGTGGAGATCATCCAAAACGGATCATGGGTCTGCGACCTCTTCCAGCTCAGATCACTGAGAGTCGACGATTTCATGATCGTCGTCAGTCCGAGCCGGAAGCGAGCCGAGCATTTCGGACAGACATGGGTGCGAGAACTCGCACTGAACTGACCAACGCGTCGTTCGCAAACGACGTACCCCGCAGCCCTTTCCCACTTCCCCCGAGACGATCATTCGTCTCGGGGCCTGAACAGAAATCTTGACCATTCAAGGCTTCTGTCCAGGCTCTCATTTCGAGAGTTTGAGAAACAAGGAGCAAGGATGCTTACGAGGAAAGAAATAGACAACAAAAAAACCGTGGTCCATGAACCACTCAAGACAATTGAGGATGCAGCTCTCGCATTCGTCCTCGATTCTGCAGGCGGAATTGCCGTCAACGTCGAAAAGAACAGCCTCGTCATGCGGCGAGGCGGACGCATGTTCCGCTACACAGGCACGACGCGCGAAATCGTCGAATTGCGGCGAAGGCTCCATTTGCTGAACTGACGAACTCCGTGCATGGAGGAAGACGCCTATCTTCCTCCATGCGAACCAAAGGAGATGAATCATCGCGCATTCATCTCATTCGGTTCGAAGCGATCCGATCCCGGATGGCTTCAAATGACGAACATTCGTCTGGAGGTGCCATGCCGCAAAAGAAGATTGCCGTATTCAACACGAGTCACTTGTACACGGATGACGAATCCGCACCAATCGTTTTCTCCAATCCGGATGGCAAGACACTGCGAACGAGCGGTTGTCTCGAACGGGCCATACGAGATGGCTATGAGGTCTATGTGATCTCAACGCGTTCGCGCGCAAGCCTGGCGGATCGCTGGTGGCTTTCCATGGTGAAGCTTGGCAACGTGAGCTTCTCCGGCTACGCCACGGGAGACGCACGCTGCCCGGTCTACATCGCGCAGTACCGCACGCTGTACGATCGCCTTGGCTTGCCGTGGAGCCGCTTCTCGTCATGGATGGAAGCGCGCGACGCCCTCAAGCGCCACAGAGTCAGACTCGGCTTCACGTTCCATCCGGAAAACGACGAACCTTCAACCTGAGAACGGACATCTTCCGCTCCCATTGCCCCCGAGACGATTCGTCGTCTCGGGGCCTGCACAGAATTCCTGATCATCATCTCTCTTCCCCGGCGTTTCAATATGATGCCGACGATCAGGAATTCCGTGGAGGATCTCCATCGTATCGCAATCCAGCGATACCATGAGGGTTCAAAAACAAACATGCAAAATTCACAAAGCGTCGAGTACATCCCGAGCGTGTGCGTCGGCCCCGTCACGACAGGCGATGTCGATCTCCCCGTGGATTCGTCTCCAAACTGGAGTCCGAAACCTCCTCCGGCGGAATACGTCGTGCGCGATGAACTCGACCGCATTTGCGCCTGTGCACACGGACAGGTGGAAGCCGAGAATCCCGAACACGTGCTCTACGTCGCCATCCTTTCGGTGACGACGAACATGAGCGTCACCTTTCCCGTATTTCCCGGGATCGAGCTCAACATCCGCAACCTGAAACTGCGGTGGGACAGCCGAAAACAGGATGTGGGACCCGTTCTTCTGGACGAGGAAGGAAGCGGATACCACCTGCTCGGCATCGTCCGGCTTCGCAAGCTCGTCATGCGAGCCTTCTCGGAAGAATGGCAGGCGATACACTACCTCGCTCTCGCCATCTCGGACATGTAGATCCGAGGCTCACCTCTAAGGCGGGGAGCGATTTCATCGCTCCCCTCCTCCACGGAATTCCCGATCGTAAGTCAGCGCAATGAAAACATTTACATGATAAGCCGCTGCAATCGGAAATTCCGTGGAGGGCATCCCTTCAAACCAACCAACGAGGAGGTCCGAATGACCATCGAGATCATCACGATCAAGACTGACGGAAGCCGCATATCCCGCACCATCGAACAGCTGAAGCGGAAGAGGGTCACGTCGGTCGCAACCCGAAACGGGTTCCGCACGTACGTGATGATGCACGATCATCGTTCGGATCCCGCTTCGGAAGCCCGTGAACGCATCGCCGAAGCGATCGATGCGCACTATGCGGCGATCGACGCGAGAACGTTCAAAAGAACGTTACGCGCACGGGACGATCGCCTCATCTTTCGCTCACTCCGTGCGATCAGAAAGGCGAAGAACGACGGACGCAAGCCTCGCCGCAAGACGAATCGTCGTCGCGGTGAGTCCATGCAATCGTTGGACGAGAAGCACTTCCATGAGCTTCTCATGGAGCAGAACCGCTACGAACGCGGACTTCGCCTCTTGCGAGCACAAGCCGAAGACGATTCGGAATACTGGGAGAACGACGTCCCATCCCGAATCGCCGCCTAACCGCAACCCTTTCCCCCGAGGTATTCACTTGAATGCCTCGGGGCCTGCACGGAAGGCTTGATCATCTGATCGAACCGTCCGTGGAGGACTCCGTCACGCCGCACGATGCAGCGCCACGAGAGGACGAACGACATGAACGAAATAGACGCCTTGAGATCAGCCGCGATGCGCGCGGCGGAAATCCGCGACTTCTACGATGTGATGGAAGAAGCGCAGCGCGAAGAGCCGCTGTATTCTGAAGCGTTTGAACGCGCAAAGTGCGCCTACATTCATGAAACCGCTCGCATCGCCACCATTCTTTGGATATGCAATGCGAACGCGTCCCCTGTCGAAATCGTAGCTTCCGCGAGATATCTCATTCGGAAGTATTGATGAGGACACAGCTCGGATGAGCCAAGCCCTCCCGCTCGACAGCCCGCTCCGTAAAACGCACCCGGATTCCATGAGGAGTCCGGGTGTTTTATTTGAAGAGCGCGTGGCTTGACAAGCCTTCATTTTTGTACTAACATCATACGCTCGCTCTTTCAACACATACGGAGGATCATGCATAAGGAACCGTATCCGGTTATCAGAGAAATCACGGAAGAGGAACGTAGAAAGCACTGCGTGAATCACGACGCCGTCGCCGTCCTCTCGGAACCGGAGATGAGAAAGCTCAAGCCGTACGAATTCAAGACGCTCGAGCTCCTCATGACCGAATCACGATACGTCATTTTGACGGATCAAGGCCACCGGGAGGCGCCCATTTCGAACGCACTCTGCACCATGGCCGCTCAAGCGCTCCCGTGGTTCTACGAACGGATACCCGACGGACTGAAATACGAGAGTCCGCCCGAAATGCAAGGAGGGTACGACCGCCTTCGCCGGTTCATCCTGAAAAACGCAAATATCGATCCGATGTCCTGAGCCGGCACTCTCGCGGCTCAGGACCTCAGCATGCGGCCGAAATCATTCGACCATGCGCCGAGGTACCAACGCGGAGGAGGAAGAAAGATAGCTCGATACCCGCACATTCGATTCCATGAGATAGACATGCGCAACAACACCCTTCAGCTTGATGAAACGCATGGCTCAAAACCCATTGATGCGCTTTCCGACATGACGCTCTTCTTGATGATTGATGATCCCGTGGGGATCGATAAGCGCTATACCGTTTCGGAAGAGCTTCAGAGCGCGGCTGCGCACGTTTGGCTCGAACGCTATGCGAACGGGAACATTTCCGAGAACCCGTATTTCAACGTAAAGAATATCTGCAACCTCGCATCATTTATCATCACCCGGGACCGCCCAACGCTTCCGCCGCCTCCGCCGGTCGCTTAGCGGGGAGGAAACCGTTCCTCCCCCGCTCAATGAAACGCCGATCACACCGATGGACATTTCATTGAGCGAGAAGTATCTTGCCTTTCGTCCGTAACGGTGCATGTTCGCACCCAAGCACTTTCACATGAGAGGATCATGGTCAGATGATGTCGACTCATGAGAACAGCGAGCCGTGTTCGGCGCGCAAAGTGGCCGTATTTGAACCTGAAGACATCCGCATGCGAATGCACGCGGAACGAAAGGAGCTCCAACTCATCGAGTTCATTCCCAACCGGGGCTACGTATATTCAACAGGCCGCCTCGAATGGGCGATCGAATCCGGGTATGACGTCTACGTGGTCACTCCGCAGATGGAATCGCGGGATGAAGACAGATGGTGGATTGAACTTCTCCCCTCTCGGGACGACTGCCTCTACTTCGGCTCGAGCGAAAAGGACGCGAAAGCTCTGGGCGTAACATCCATCGTCTCCCATTGGTTTCGACTCTTCCGGAAGCTCGGCTTTCCAACGGAAGGCCTTCATGTCGTCGGAGACTTCAAAGACTACCTGAGAGATCAGGGCGTCATACTCGCCGAGGACATTCACATATGACTTTCGTTGCTCCACAACACTAACGCCCCGCGAGGACTTCTCCGGGGCGTTTCAATTTGGGCGGTGTATGGAACGTTGGTGGCGTCGAAAGAGAATATGGAGAGGTGGTATTCCGTATTCAATCTCCAGCGTGAAAAATGTTGTTTCCTATCTCCTACGTTATCGCGTTCATGACTGATCCGGCGATCAGTCCTACGACTATGGCGGCACCGCCGATCAGGAGCATGCGGAAACCGCTTTTCAGTAAATCCCTCTTTGTTTTTGTCCCGCTCCAAATGCCCAAGATGAATAGCGCCGTCAACGATGCGCTCACCGAGAGCGGCAATGCATGCTCCGTTCCCAAAAAGATATAGGGACAGAGCGGAACGAATCCGGACACGAAGTATGCGCCAAACATGATAAGCGCGGCAACAAATGACGCACGAGACTCCCGGTTCTTCCCGGAAATATATGCCTCCCCGGATGATTCCGAGAGATAGCTCCCCACGCCCATCGAGAATGCTTCCACGAAAATAAGAACCACGCCGGTCAAAAAAATGGTCGCCTGATCCACATCCGCGATCGCCACGCCCGAAAGCACGCCCACGGTTGAAACGAGGCTGTCCTCAACGCCAAAAATAAAATTACGGAACCGTTGCGCCTTCATGGCGCGAAGGTAAGGTCTGCGCATGGAGGAAGTGTATCACGGGGCAAAGAAATCCGAAATTCGAAATTCGAAATCATCACTTAAACATTTTCTCATACTGCATTCGCTCCTCTTCTGGTAATTCCCGAAACAAATCCGCCTCGAAGATCATGCTTTTTTGATAGAGCTCGTCCTTGTCTTCTCTGGGAAGAAGATGGAAATGAACATGGTCCACTTTCACGCGTCCCTGCGGAATAAACGGACGATAGTTGTGGCGGACATCGCATCCCGAAGCGAACGAAACGATCTTCTTCTCAAACTCGACAAGCGTATCGAACAATTCCGCCCGCTCCTCCTTATCCAGTTCCGAAATCCGAAACGCGTGCCGCTTCGGAATAACGAGCAAATGCCCGGGCACGAGTCGCGGATTACTCAAAATGACGATCGTCCGTTCTTTCTCGACAATCAAACGATCTTTCGATATCACGTAATTACAGAAGGGGCAGAGCATGTTTTACGTATGATTAGAAGTATCTGCCATAACGTCAAAATAGCACTTCCCCGTCCTATAGCATTCCATCGCCATTGGCGCGGTTCCGAACAACGGTTCGGGAAGATGATCGAGATCATACCAATCCCACCCTTCACAGCTCTCCGGCTCCAGCACCTGCGGCTCTCCGCTCTTCCAGTCCGCGACCAGCCCAACGTGGACGTAGTGCTTTGGTGCATACTGCGTAAGGTTCGCTAAAAACTGAAATCGAACGTTCGTAATTTCGATACCGCACTCTTCTTTCGTCTCTCGCCGTACGCACTCCTCGAATCCCTCCATGTACTCAAGGTGCCCGCCGGGAAAAGCGTACTCGCCCGCGCCGTGCGAACCCTTCCGCTTTCCGAGTAAAACCTTGCCATCTTTAAGAATCATTACGCCGACTCCTGCCATTGGCTTCGATTGTTCCATATTTTTCCATCATCAATTATTTTATTATGATATTTCTTGTTACATCTTTCATCTGCATGCTAGGCTGTATTCAGCAGCGGTGAGTATTGGCCAACCTCCCGCTTCCCGCAAGGGTGACACGCTCGGCTGCCACGAGATTTCAGGGGGAGTGCTATCGCACTTCTTGTACACACCGCCCTGAAGCTACTCTCGTGGCTTTTTTATCCTTGAAAATACCGCTCTGCGGCCTCGAAAACATCTGCCAGCCGATGAACCACGATCACGCCGGATGTCATCACGTCATCGGCCGAGATCAAAATACCGTCAATTCCTGCATTCCTGGCACCAACCATATCACTTTTCATCGAGTTTCCCACCATTAACGCGGCATTCGGCTCCGCGTTCAATTCCTTCAGCGCCCGTTCAAAGATCTCTTTCCCCGGCTTGAATAATCCCAATTCATACGAAAAAATAACGGAATCAAAATAGTCTTTCAAGCCATTCGAACTTATCATATCGTAGTCCGGGTTCGGCGCGTTCGATATCAGCCCGATTCGATATTTCGCATCCTTAAATCTCTTGAGCACAGATTCGCAGTCCTCAAGGATGCGTTCCTTTGCGATCTCTGCGGCTAAAATCACGGACACGCGTTCAACATTCTCAGGAGAATATTCCAACCCTATCCCTTCGATGACTTTTTTGAGATAGGACGCTTGATCGGTAAATTTGGTCCCGCAAACGAATTTTTCAACAAATAGTTCATCAAACGACAACCCGTAGCTCTCGATGATTCTCGCTTCCGGATTCGCCACGCCGGTGGTCAGCGTTCCAAAAAGATCGAATAGGACCGTTTTCATAGCGGTACGTGTTTAGTGGTTAGCGGCTAGTTACTGGCTTTCCTCCCAATCACCTGAATCCAATTTGTGTTTCCGGTAAGTTTGACCTCGGTATGAACGATCTCAAGATCCGCTTCGCGTACATAGTCTACCACCTCATCCTGCGTAAAGTAGCTAAAGAATCTCTCATACGGATACCCGTAACTATTCTCCGTTTTAGTCTCTTCTTCGGCTTGACCCGAACGTATCTCTTTCACTGCAATGTATAGATACCCACCGTCATTGAGCCTCGTGACGACCTTTTTTATGATCGTGGCAGCGTCTTTCTTTGGAATGTGAAGCAAGACAGCCTGCATAAAGATTCCGTCAAACTGATCTTGGAGTTCGTCTACCTCTCCCAAATCGCACACCAGAAACGATGCTTCGGGAACCTCCCGCTTGGCAATCTCGACCAACTTCTCGGAAAAATCCATACCAACCACCCGTAACCCCTTTTCCGCGAGATATTTTGATTTCGTCCCTCCACCGCATCCGGCATCTAGCACGCGCGCACCAGACGGAAAAAGCGCAACAAACCGATCCGTTCCCTCGACCCACCAGTCATCCGACTGATGGTCTCGATGCCATTCTTCGGCAATGCGATTGTAGGTTTCTTTGAGGGTCATATCATAAGTTCCATCTTCTCCGTTTTGTTACTTTTTGTGTTTCTCCCACGCATGCGGCAAAAGTTCCGCCGCCCGGACAATCTCATCTTCGCCCACGACGATCATCGCGTCCGGGAAATACGTCAAATAGAACTCCCGGCACATTCCGCAAGGAGCAAAAATCTCATGATTGCCTTCTTTATCTCTATAGATCGCCACAGCCGCGTCGATCTCCGCCTTTGCCATCACCGCCTGAACCAGCGCGGACCACTCGGAACACAGATTGATTTTCTGGCCTTGCAAACTCACCCCTGTAAACAGCCTGCCGTCTTTCGCCCGCAACACCGCCCCCACCCGACACTCCGGACGGTAGTGTTCATCAATGAAATTCTTTGCCGCGTTTATGAGTTCTTGCATATATTTGTATCATCCGTTCATCCCACCAAATGCTTATCATCTTTCACGAACGGAGTGTGGATGACGAAATGCATGTAATCCGGCGAGCTGGAGATAAACGTATGAACCTCGCCCGGTTCAACCACGAGGATATCCCCGGCTGCTAATTCAATTTTCCGATCATTCACAACCGCGACACTGCTGCCCTTTGCGATCAGATACACTTCGTTCATTTTCTCATGAAAGTGCGCTTCATTAATCCCTTCATTTGCATACCCAATACTGATATCCAACTTGGAATTCCATGGACCGCAAAACCATCCTTTCGCTTCACTTTTGTCTATCCTCGCAAGAAACATACTTAAAAAAAATTTTACGTCGCTGCGTCGCCCGACGGCTTAAACCAGCGTTCGGGTTTGAGCGGCTCCTCCTTTTCAAGGATATCGCGGATCTGCTCGCCATCATGATCAAAAACGACAAGTTGAATCTTCTCGCGGCTATCGTCCGATGGAAGTACGGCGATTTCCGCTTTCGCTCCCTCGGCCGTAGGCCAAAAATCACCCAACATCGGTTGCTCTGACCATGTCACGGGGTCGATATTCTTGTCTGAACGCTTCTTGACCCACTCGACCAACACGCGAAAAGCGGCAAGCTCGTTCTCATAATTAACCACCTCCTGGCGGTATTGGCTCTCAAGCTTCTCGTAAACCCGTTTCATTGCGTCCGGCGAAGCCGTCAGTTCAAGTTTGACATCCTCCTCCAAGGGCTTGTCAAAAAAATGTTTATCCAATCCATCACGCTCGCTCGATTTTGCTATAATATCGAAAAGAATTGTGATCTTTCCGGTCTGCAAATTTTCGCTGGCATCTGCCAAAACCCCAAGGACTTGTATCTGATCGGATTCCCGTCCTCTCTGTAGTTTCAGGCACTGTGCCAGGTAAAAATAATCGTCCCCAGCAGACACATTATAATCCTCGCCGTAGCGCTGACGAAGCTGATCGGACAACAGCACCGACATTGCGCGGCATCTCACGTCATACCTGGCGTCACTCGCCTCTACGGCGTCTTCTTCATCGTCATGATAAGGCGCCAGCGCCACAAAAAGCTCGTCGACGCTCGCCTGTAAGGCCGCCTCGCGCTCTTTATGTTCACCCTTGAAATTTGGTTGTTCTATGGACATAAGCTATTAAGGCCCTAAGCCTCATGGTACTTCTTATGTTTATTTCCCTGTCCGCAAAATTCATACAAGTCTCGCAAAACTATCTTATCCTCATCTATCAACTTTCGCTCCATCAATGCTTCCTGCTCCGTAAACCACCTTCCATATTCTCCCTCAAGGACGGTTACTTTTTGTTCAAAACCTCTATCGACTTTGAGTAAGAATATGCTTTTTATGCTTCGTTCAAAATCATATTCTTTAAAGAACGCATAGCCTTCCGGAATGAAAGCAATCTCTTCTTGCATTTCTCTTCTCAAAGCTTCTTCAGGACGTTCGTCCCCTTCCGCTCCCCCTCCAAAAAATCCGAAATAATCGGGAAGTCTCTTTGCGTTCTTTGAACGCTTCTGAAGGTAAACGGACACTTCTCTCTCTTCGAGAATGTACGGAACCAGGATTGATATCTTTCTTTTATTTTCCATGGCACTTTTTATAATCTTTTCCGCTTCCGCAATGGCATGCCTTCCAGTTTATCGGTTCGGTAAAACGGATATAAAAACCGAAAGGATCTACCACTCGAAAATCTCTCCAAGCGAGTGTCCGGTCTCGTTTTTCCGCAAGATCTCCTACCACATTTTCGGGAACATGCTTTTTGGTTTCCTCGAAACAACGATCCACATCATCCACTGGAATTGTAATCTCAACCTCAAATCCGCGAGGAGTATCTTTCGGAAAACGTTTAAACCATGATTGTTCATATACACGATCACTTCCGCCATAAAAATTTATCATCGCACCCTCTCGTTCCATAATAAAGTATCCGATTCCATTCACCACTCCATCATCCGACACCACCTCAAAACCCAACTTTGAATAGAAGTCCTTCGCCACATCAAAGTCCGGTACATGCAATTCTATAAAAATCTTATTTCCTTGTTTCATAACTTCGATCTCTTGTCTTTGAACTCTACTCCTACGCCCCATGACACTTTTTATATTTTTTTCCTGATCCGCCCGGCATGCGCCGGGCTCCGCTACGGTTCATCATAAGCGTATTACTTGCCGTGACAATGCTTGTATTTGATCGGCGTTCCGTCGGGCTTCACCGCTCCGCACGGGCAAGGATCATTTCGCCCGACCTTGGCCGCGCCCTGCGCCCTGCGGCCCGCACCCTGATCCATCCGCTCCGCTCCCTTCTCCATCACCTTCGCCGGTCCGCTCATCGTGACGCTGGAACTCGTTCCCTGGATGCCCGCCTGGCGCTCAAAGTGCTCGCGGTTGATCTGCACGCGGAAAATCATGTGCGCGACCTGGCGGCTCATCTGGTACTGCATCTCATTGAACATGCGGAAAGCGTGCTTCTTGTACTCCACGAGCGGGTCGCGCTGGCCATAGCCTTGTAAGCCGATACCGTGGCGCAAATGGCCGATGCTCTCCAAATGGTTAATCCACGCATCATCGATTGCGCGCAGGTAAATCGCCTTTTCCACTTCCGTGAGAACCGCCGGTTCACCCAGATGTTCTTCCAGCTTATCGTACGTATCTTTCATCCATCCCATCGTGCATTCGATGAGGTGCGTCCGCCGTTCGGCGAGATCAAGCTTTCCTTCCAACTCCGTCTTGCATACGCTCAGCTTTCCCATCACATCCATGCTCGGAGGCAAAATGGCTTTCATGCCGTCTTCGATGGCTTTCATGTCCCATTCCGAAGGACTTTCCGAAGCGGTATGCAGCATGACGAGCTGTTCAATCTCGTTCTCGATCGCCTGCATGATCATCTCCTTGAGCGGGCGCTCGCCCTCTTCGGTGCGCTCCATGGACGTGGTTAGAACCTTGCGCCGCATGCTATAGATCGCCGTCCGGTGCTTGTTCAACACGTCGTCGTACTCAATGAGATGTTTGCGGATGTCGAAGTTGTGGCCCTCCACGCGCTTCTGCGCCTGTTCCACGGACTTGGAAAGAATCTTGTGCTCAATGGGCATGTCTTCCGGCACCTTGAGCGCGGTCATCATATTTTTAACGCGATCACTGCCGAAGATGCGCATGAGGTCGTCTTCCGTGGACAGGAAGAACTGCGTGGTGCCCGGATCGCCCTGGCGGCCGCACCGTCCGCGCAGCTGGTTGTCGATGCGCCTCGATTCATGCCGCTCCGTACCGAGGACGAACAATCCGCCGAGATCCTTGACCTTTTGAGACTTCTCCGGATCCGGAGGGTTCCCGCCAAGGATGATGTCCACGCCGCGGCCGGCCATGTTCGTGGCGAGCGTAACCGCACCCGGCGCGCCTGCCTGCGCGATGATATTCCCCTCCCGCTCATGGTTCTTCGCATTCAACGCCTCGTGCTTAATGCCGGCCTCGCTCAAAAACGAAGAGAGGATCTCATTCTTTTCAATGGATGCCGTACCGATGAGCACGGCTTGCCCCGCCGCCTGCCGTTCTTTGACGAAGTCGACCACGGCATGAAATTTCCCAACCTCCGTTTTGTAGATGCGGTCCGGAAGATCTTTTCGTTGGTTCGGACGGTTCGTTGGAATGACGAGCACTTCAAGCTTGTAGATCTTAAAGAATTCCTCCGCTTCCGTTTCCGCGGTTCCGGTCATGCCCGCGAGCTTGTCGTACAAACGGAAGAAGTTCTGGAACGTGATGGTCGCGAGTGTAATAGATTCACGTTGAATCGCGACATGTTCCTTTGCTTCGATCGCCTGATGCAGTCCTTCCGAATATCTGCGACCTTCCATCAACCGTCCCGTAAACTCGTCCACGATAATCACCTCGTCGTCTTTCACGACATAATCCTTATCCTTTTTATAGAGCGCATGCGCCCGGAGCGCCTGTTCCAGGTGATGGACCGTCCGCATGCCTTCGGCCGTGTACAGGTTCTCCACGTTCAGCCACTGTTCCATCTTCGAGATCCCGGATTCCGTGAGCGTGGCTGCGCGCTGTTTCTCGTCAATCTTGTAATCCTCTTCCAGGTTGAGGCGGGGGACGAGCTCGGCCATCCGATAGTAGAGTTCCGCCGGTTCGGACGCGGGCCCGCTGATGATGAGCGGCGTGCGCGCTTCGTCGATGAGGATTGAGTCCACTTCGTCCACGATGGCGAAGTTCAGCTCGCGTTGGACCATCATATCCGCACGCTGGACCATGTTGTCTCGCAGGTAGTCAAATCCGAATTCGTTGTTCGTGCCGTACGTAATGTCCGCGTCGTACGCCTCCTTGCGGGAACAGGGGCGGAGGTAGTCCATATCCACACGGAAGCTTCCCGTAGTGTCTCGATCCGCATCATGCTCCGGTTCGGCCTTGAATTCCGGATCATACAGGTATCCGCCTTCGTGCTGGATACAGCCAATGCTCAACCCCAATGCGTGATACACCTGTCCCATCCACGCCGTATCGCGCCGAGCGAGGTAGTCGTTGACGGTGATGAGATGTACGCCTTTGCTCGTTAGCGCGTTCAATGCGACCGGCGCCACGGCCGTGAGCGTCTTTCCTTCACCCGTGCGCATTTCCGCAATCGTGCCGTGATGGAGCGCCATGCCGCCGATGAGCTGAACGTCGTACTGCCGTTGTTTAAGCGCGCGTTTTGACGCTTCGCGCGTGAGCGCAAACACCTCCGGAAGCAGATCGTCCAGCGACTCACCGGCATGCGCACGTTCTTTGTACTTTAACGCTTTCTCACGAATTTCATCATCAGAGCATTTCTCAAACTCCGGTTCAAGCGCATTGATACGTTCAACAACAGGCTGAAGCTTTTTTAGCTCCTTCACATTCGGATCGCCCAAGACTTTGGTAAGAATTGACATATAGCGTCCGAATCGTAGCTGTTTTAAACAGAATAAGCAATGGCGTACCTCCCCTATCGCTTGCGTCGTAAAATGTATTATATCTTTTTAGTATAGAATACTTGACATTTATATTATTTATGCTATTCTCTAATCGCACGAACCAGCCCGAACGAAAGGAACTTCGCCATGCTGTGGGAAGAAGAACACTATCGCCCGATCGTCCTGAAAAGCGTGAGATTCTTTTTTAGACATCAAGTCATCGGCTCTCCTCTCCTGGTCGCGGGACTCACCGTCTTATTCCTTCCGACGGCAGTGAGAGAGCGTGTCCTGTTCAGGAAGCGCGACGAAACCACCCGAAGGATCGCCTCCAAGATGCCGTCCCGCATCAGCCTCGACCGTCCCAGTCACGAACCGAAATAAATCAAATCCATGACGCGGCCCGCGCGTCACTCAACAACAAGCGCCCGGCTCTTCTTGAGACCGGGCGCAAACATTTTTTTCACGAATCCCCTCCTTCACGCCGCTTCTCCTTCCAATCCACGAGCATCTGCTGAAGATGATCCTTCACCTTATCAATCGCTTTATATAAATCTTCTTCCTGCTTTTCCACGAAGAAATCCTTCCCCTGTACGAAGAGGTGCCCGGAACACGTATAGACCTTCCCCTGATTGTGTTTATGGCTTTTCGTGCCAAGTTCGCATTTTATCTCCTCAATGCGGTCATAATACTTATCAAGCATGGTGAATTTCTCTTCCGCGTACGCTTTCATGGCGTCCGTGAGATCAAGCTCTTTGGGTTGGATGTTGATGAACATAGTTGTTAGCTTTTAGCTATTAGCTTTTAGCTTTTAGCCATTAGTTTCTGGATGAAAACATTTAACATTTTCATGACTTCCGTCAGCATCTCGTCAGCTTTACTATAATCCAAATGTTGGGTTTGGGGTAGTCTCTTTGCTATTTCTAACTGCGTCTCCAGTTCCCATCCTGATCCAAACGCAACGCGCAAAAATTGCCGGAACTCCTTCGCTCCGCCGCGATATCTGCCTTCGGCGATATTTGAAGGTATCGAAACGGCGGATCTCCGAATCTGCGACGTCAATCCGTAGCGCTCTTCGTTTGGAAATTCTCCTGTAAGTTCATAAACAGCGATCACGAGATCCATCGCTTTTCGTCAAACCAATAAATCTCTGAACGTTTGCGGCATATGTCAGCTCTTAGCTGTTAGCCGTTAGCTTTTAGCCGAATCTCCTTCCACGTAAAGCTAAAAGCTAATAGCTAATGGCTAATGGCTAAAAGCTTTCAAAACCCCACGAATTGCACCTCCGTTTGCAATGAAACACCGAATTGATCCCGGACCTTCATCTGGCAGAGCGAGACGAG
>Ga0315532_1001337_pt1 | contig 18486 bp, 21 predicted proteins | sample SalMarWE160370MG_FD_203082 | JGI IMG/M metagenome (GOLD analysis project Ga0315532, IMG submission 203082) | Salt marsh sediment microbial communities from the Plum Island Ecosystem LTER, Massachusetts, United States - Salt Marsh Sediment WE1603-70 ... | reverse complement strand
CTGTCGACTGGGTAAAGAAAACACTGCTAGACTCGTATCTTTCCGGATTAACCCGTTCCATGTAACGGTAGACCAGCAGACAGCGACGGTCGTCGGTCACCAGAACGTCGTATGAGATAGAGACATCACCCAGGTCCAGTATCTTCTTCACATCACTGAGTGAGCCGTCTAGACCTAGTTTGGCGGAGTAGACACCTGAGCCGTGGAAGTCAGGTAAATCATAGTCTCTTCCAGACTCCGATTCTACCTCTAGGAACAGATATAGTTGGCCGTCGAAGGAGACTATTTTCGGGTTACCATTATTGTATCTTACTGGAGGGTCAGATGGGAACCCGAGATAAACCAGTGCTTCCCTTGACAACAGAAAACTTGAGGCGGATACGGAGGCCATGATGAAGACGGCAAAAACTATACGGATCGGCGGGATGTCTCTATCTGGGATGAACCTTGCGGCGGACTCGACGCCCGGACACCATCCCATGTATCTTAACGTGAGAACCCTGAAGTTCATTCGTCCAACCCCGGGATGATCCGAGAGAAGATGAACTGAGCCAGCTTAGATGGGACGAGCCTTCTCTCCTCAGCGGACAGGCTCACGTTCCTCTCCTCGGCCTCCGAGATCAGCCTGGAACGGCACCTTTCCACCCACATGCAGGAGGAGCAGTCGGGCTGCTGGTAGTGCCACGTCTGGACGCCGTTCCGAGCCGAGAACGTTATGATGACCTTCCGCTGGCTGGCTGGGCTGTAGCCGAGGAGGATGCCCTTCGCCGGGTCGACGTATCTGGGCTCTATCATGTTGGACTCGGCCGTGTGTGTGAGCGCGTGTTCCACCTTCTCGAGCATGACGCCCTCCGCGTCGTACACCGCCTGCCGGGTGACGCCGAGCCTCCTACCTATCTCGGCTTTGCTCAAGCCCTTGAGCCGTAGGCTCCAGATCTCCAGCTGTCGGTCCGTCAGGTACGCCGTGGGAAGCATTCGCTGAAAACAAAGACGCTGTGTAAAGTATAAAACCTTTACGGAGCATGTGAACGCCTAAAAACACCCAAACAACCAATACGTCATGGTAACCAAGGGCGCCTACTGCCTCTGCATAAACGTCCGAGAGGAAATAACAGTCGAGGTGGGCGCCCTCGGCAGCATCGCCTTCCCCCCGGGGGGATACGTCTACGTGGGCTCGGCCCTCAACAGCCTGGAGCCCCGCGTAGAGAGACATCTGCTCACGAGCACGGGAGACCACGACGTCACCCATTGGCACATAGACTACCTCCTACGGGAGCCCGCCGCCACCATCCAGAAAGTATACGTGATGGAAACCGAAGAGAAGCTTGAGTGCAGCATAGCGGGGAAGGTCGCGGAGCACGGCCACCCAGTCAAGGGGTTCGGCTGCAGCGACTGCAGATGCGTAAGCCACCTCTACAGAGTGGGAGAATTCGGGTTCCTAGAAAAAATGGGGATGAGGCGGCTCAGAGGCTCTCCTCGACTTCCCTGATCAGCGGCACCGCCAGCTCGGAGAACGTGACGCCGGCGCCCCACGCCTGGAGCGCGGAGGCCTGTATCTCTTTCTTCGTGATACCGGCCTTGAACGCCTCCCCTACGAAGTGGCGGAGCGCCACGGGGTCGCGGGTCACGCTGTAGATGCCTATCCTGATGAGCAGCGTCGTCCTCTGGTCCAGGACGCCTTCGACGTTGATCTCCTCGCTCATCTTCATCCACGCCTCGGCGACGCCGGGTGTCTCCTCGCTGAAAACCTGCCAAACGTTCTTGGTGGTCATGCGTTAATTGTTCACCGTAAGAATGATTTTAAGTCTTCGTGGAGAATTAAACAAAAAGCGAAAGATTATTCAATTAATTTAGGATTGTCGTAAAGTAGATTAGTAGGTAGGGCTGTTGTTTATTAGACAGCGGCCGCCTATGCGCTGAGGAGAATACGGGGATGGTTAACGAGTTCGTCCGCGACGTAGACACCATAATAGCCACGATGAGGGACGGGCTCGACGACGAGGAGTACGACAAGATGCTCGGCCTACGGGACGACCTCGTCGAGATGAACGCCCGGAACGTGGTCAAGATCAACCACAGCGCGCTGGAGCTCGTGGCCGCCATGTACCTCGTCCAGGACGGCTTCGACGTCGAGATAGAGTACAACCTCAACGGCATAAGCACGGACGTCTACGCAAGGAAGGGCTACGGCAGCCTCATAGTGGAGGTGGAGACCGGGTTCGTGCCCCCCGACCACGCACTGGACCCCATGAACTACCTCCGGGCACGGGTCTCCAGCAAGATAACCAGGTACAGCAGCTTCGCCAACAAGTTCGTCCTGGCGAGCCCGCCCCACTACATAATGCAGATACCCGGGAGCCTCACCAAGCCCCCCCGGTTCAGGACCGACGAGGAGATCGCCCACATCAAGACGCTCTGCGACATGTACTACACCAGCCCCCCGGTGACCCTGGAGGAGATACGGAACGCCCGCATCCACAGCATATACGTGGTGGACGTGGAGAAGACCCGGGTCAAGGAGTGGGACATCCACGAGTACATGGGCAAGGCGGCCCTGTGGAGCGTGTAGGAAGGTTTAAAAAAGGAGTCCGGGCAGTAGGGAGGGTGCTTTAGATGGAAGTGTCCAGCGGTTTTCTCTTCGCCGGTGTGGCCCTCGTCGCGGTGGGCGTCTACTTGGTGTACCTCAGCCTCAGGGCTGGGCCCGGGGAGGCGGACGGCGAGGCGGTGGGCGTAATCCTCATAGGCCCCATACCCATCATTGTGGGGGGAGGCAGGAAATGGATAATAGCCGCCCTGGCCGTGATAGCGGTGATAATGCTGTACATGGTTTCGAAACAGATAAGTTCTGACTTGATCGGATGGTAGACAAGGCTTATGACTAGGAGATGCGCCGTGTGCGGCGACGAGGGCGCCGATATCCTCTGCGGCAAGTGCAAACGGTTCGTGTGCGAGAGGTGCTACGACGAAGACGCAGACGCCTGCGTGAAGTGCTCGGGCGCGTCGAGGGCGAGACGTGCCCCCCACGTCAGCGCCTCTCTGCTGGTGGCCGGCTTCGGGTTGATCATGCTTGGGCTCATGGTGGTGGCCTACGCGGTGACGCCCCCAAACTCGACCGTCGTCGTCTTCCCCTTCTTCATGTTCGGCGCCGGCGGGACCGCAGCCCTCATCCTGGGCGTGGCCTTCTTCGTGTTCTTCATGGCCTCGACGCTGCTGCCCGTGTACCTCGCGTTGAGGCGCGGCGGCCCCGCGGGGTGGGACGAGGAGATATACACTATGCACGAGGGCACCCCGCTGAGCAGCTTCTACGAGACCATCGAGTACATGATAACCACCGAGATACCGCAGGGACTCGAGGGGAGCATATACATAGAGGAGGACGAGGGGAGGCTCAGGCTCCTCAGCTCCCGGGACACCGGGTTCATGAGGGTCTACGACGTCCCGTCCAACTGCCTGGTGGACGACCTGGAGTCAGACTACGAGGGAAGCTACCTCCTGCTCAGGGTTAGGCTCAGGAAGATACACTAGCAACAAATATAACCCGTCGCACGCCTCCTTTCACGATCCCGTTGCCGAAGATCGTTCGACTAGGAGACTACGCGGAGGCCCTGGAGGGTGTGTCCCTCATAGTCGGCTTGGGCCTCTGCAGCAACATATACGTCGTCGGCAGGGAGAACGCCACGGTCATAGACACGGGGGTCGGTAACGCCATGAACCCGGTGTGGCCCCAGCTGTCCGAGCTGGGGGTCGAGCCCACGAACGTCGGTAAGGTGGTGCTGACCCACGCCCACCACGACCACGCCATGGGCACGTTCCTCATACTCCAGAGGGCGGACCCCCCCGTCTACGTACACGAGGAGGACACCCGGTACATCGCGTCACGCCTAGGAGACAACCTGGTCAAGGCCCGGGAGGGCGACGTCATAGAGACCGAGCTTTGGCCCCTCACGGTTCTCTGGACGCCGGGCCACACGTCGGGCAGCATGAGCCTCTACAACCCTGAGCACAGGATACTCTTCAGCGGCGACACGGTCTTCCCGGACGGGTACTACGGGAGAACCGACGGCGAGAGCGGAAGCCAGGAGGCGATCGTGGAGTCCCTGAGGAAGCTGGACCAGCTTGACGTCGAGTACCTGCTCTCGGGGCACGGCTCACCCGTGTTCGGGGACGGGAACAGGCACATAGCGATGGCCCTCCGCAGCGCCACGCGGTGGGGTTGACCACACGGCCACACATCGATGGCGACCGTACAGGCGAACCGCCTAGTAGCGGCGAGAAACGTCTTAAGCAACCACGACGCCCCTTTAAGCGATAAATTTGGTCGAGAAGAACCTAGACTTCAGGAGCGACACGGTGACGCTGCCGACTCCAGAGATGAGGGAGGCTTCCTACAGGGCCAGGCTTGGGGACGACGTCTACAGGGACGACCCCACCGTCAACGAGTTGGAAGCCCTGGGGGCCGAGATGCTGGGCAAGGAGGCGGGGCTCTTCGTCACCAGCGGCACCCAAGGCAACGCTGTATCAATCTTAGCTCACACCCAGAGGGGCGACGAGATCATACTCGAGGAGAGGAGCCACATCTACGTGAACGAGGTGGGCGGCCTCGCCGTCATGGGCTCGCTGATGGCCCGCACCATCAAGGGCGAGAAGGGATGGATGCGGCCAGACGACATAAGGGCCGCCATAAGGGCCGACAACATCCACTACCCCCGGACGAGCCTCGTCTGCGTCGAGAACACCCACAACTCGGCGGGCGGCATAGCGCTCACCCCCAGCCAGATGAAGAGCAACTGGGACGTGGCCAAGGAGCACGGCCTCGGGCTGCACCTTGACGGCGCCCGCATATTCAACGCCTCGGTGGCGCTAGGCCTGGACGTCAAGAAGCTGGCCCAGTACAGCGACACCATCCAGATATGCCTCAGCAAGGGCCTCTCGGCCCCCGTCGGGTCTCTGGTGGTAGGCAGCCAGGAGCTGGTGGACAGGGCCCGCAAGTACAGGAAGATGCTGGGCGGCGGCATGAGGCAGGCAGGCATAATAGCGGCGCCCGGCATCATCAGCCTCACCCAGATGGTGGACAGGCTGGCCGAAGACCACAGGAACGCCAAGACACTGGCGAAGGGATTGAAGAGGCTGGGCATCAAGGTGCTCAACGACGTCCAGACCAACATGGCGTACGTGGACTTCAGCCCCATAGGCTGGACCGCCGAGGACTGGAACACGGCGTGCGCCAAGATCGGGTGGAAGAGCCGCGGCAGGGGCACCACCACCAGGCTGGTGACCCACTACGGCATCGAGGAGGAGGACATAGAGTCATTCCTTGACGAGATGGCCAAGCTCGTAGGCTAGCCTCCCAACCCTTTTTTACCATACACACGTCATCTATTGTCCATGGTCGTCATACCCGTCGAAGAGCTCAGGGAGCTGGGCATCAAGATATTCAAGGCTCAGGGCGCCTCGGAGGAGCACGCCCGTTTCCTCGTGGAGACCCTGGTGGAGGCGAACCTCACGGGCCACGACAGCCACGGCGTCCACTACTACGTCATGTACAGTCAACGCATCGAGGAGGGCCACATCAAGGTGGACGAGGAGCCCGTCGTCGTCAAGGAGTCCCCGTCCTCGGCCTTCATCGACGGCAGATGGACCTTCGGACAGGTGACCGCGATGAAGGTCGCGGAGACAGCCGTGCTGAAGGCCCGGGAGCACATGGTGGCGGCAGTCGGCGCGTATAACTGCAACCACATAGGCCGCATAGGGTACTACACGGAGTGGGCGGCCAAGCATGACATCATAGCAAACTTCTACGTGAACGTGGGGCACCCCGCCGTCTCGGTACACAACGGGCTGGGCAAGGCGTTCGGCACGAACCCCTTCAGCGTCTCAGTCCCCACGGGCTCGGACACGCCTTTCCTCGTCGACTACGCAACCAGCGTGGTTGCCGCCGGTAAGGTATCCGTCGCCAGGGCCAAGAAGAGCAGGATACCTCGGCACTGGGTGAGGGACAGGTACGGCAGGGTCACGGACGACCCCAACGCCACGTTAGAGGGCGGCTGGCTGCTTCCCTTCGGCGACTACAAGGGCCAGGGCCTCCAGATGGCGAGCGAGCTGCTGGGGGCCGTCTTGACGGGCTCACGGACGGGGCTCTCAGGGGTGACCACGCCTCCGTCCCCCAACGGCGTGTTCATGATGGCGGTGAACCCCGAGGCCTTCGTGGGACTCGACGAGTTCAAGGGGAGAACCGCGGAGCTGCTGGACAGGGTCAAGGCTCTCCCCGCCGTCGCCGGTGAACGGGTGATGGTGCCCGGCGAGCCCGAGAAGGAGTCCAAGGAGAGGCGCCTCAGGGAGGGCATACCGGTGCCGGACTCGACGTGGGACGCGATAAGGGCCCTCTGCGGCCGCCTGGGCGTCGAGGTAAAGTAATTAACGCGCCCTCCTCAAGGTTTCGGTATGGCCGTCGGGTATCCCGTGGAGGAGGTGACGGAGGGAAGGGTGAGGCTGCTCGTACCCAGGCTGGAGGACTCCGCCGGGGTGCCCGAGCAGCGGCTGAGAAGCATGGCGCCCGTTTTCTACAACCCCGTGATGAAGACCAACAGGGACACAGCGGTTCTGGTTCTCCGGGCCCACCAGAGGGGCCTGGGACGCGGCGTCGCCGCGTGCGAGCCCATGGCCGGTAGCGGCGTTAGGGGCATAAGGCTCGCCTTGGAGGTTGAAGGCGTCGAGAGGGTGGTGATGGGGGACCTGAGCCCCAGCGCCGTCCGCCTAGGAGAACTCAACGCCGAGAGGAACGGCGTCTCCGACAGGGTGGGCTTCCGGCTCCTGGACGCCAACCTCCTGCTCTCTCTTCACTGCTACCCGGGGGGGAGGCTCGACTACGTGGACGTGGACCCCTATGGGTCCCCAGCCCCGTTCATGGACACCGCCGTGCGGTCGGTGAGGAACCACGGGGTCGTGGCCTTCACCGCGACGGACATGGCGCCGCTCTGCGGCGTGAACCCAGGGGCCTGCTTGAGGAAGTACGGGGCTGCGCCGCTCGCGGGCGGTTTCTGCCACGAGACTGCGGTGCGGCTGCTCACCGGGGCGGTCGTGAGGGCGGCGGCCGTCCACGAGAGGGCGGCGACCCCCCTGTTCAGCTACTACTCGGACCACTACGTCCGGGTCTACTGCAGGCTCGACAGGGGTAAGCGGCGGGCCGACGCCCGGCTCGCCCGGACCGGGTACATCAAGTACTGCCCCGAGTGCCTCCACAGGGAGACTTCGATGGACAACAAGGCGGAGCAGTGCACGGTGTGCGGCTCGGAGACCAGGGTCGGGGGGCCGCTGTGGCTGGGGGAGCAGTCGGACCCAGAGTATCTTTCACGGATGCTGGAGGACTCCACGTTAAGTCATCTGGTGGGCTCGAAGGCCGTGAAGCTGGTACGGATGGCGGTGGACGAGAGCGGGTACCCGCCGTGGTTCTACGACATAGACAGCGTCTGCTCACAGTTGGGGACAAGGTCTATGGCGACGGAGGAGGCTTTGACCAGGATCAGGGAGGCCGGCTTCAGGGCTGCCAGGGCTCACTACGGGGACAGGGCCATAAAGACGGACGCTTCAGTGGGTGAACTGAAAAAAGTGTTGGGTGGCTAGTCCACCTTGAAGAAGCTCTTCGAGGGGGCGTTGCAGATGGGGCATTTGTCTGGCGGGCTTCCCTCCACGGTGTTGCCGCACACCTTGCAGACGTAATAGTCCATGTGGGGAAGGTCCTGGCTCTTCTTGATGGTCTCGGCTGCGGCCTCGTAGAGTCCCGCGTGAATCTTCTCGACCTCGTTGGCCACGTTGAAGCTCCACGACGCCGTGTTCTCGCCCTCCTCGGCGGCTACCTCAAGGAACCCGGGGTACATCTCCTTGAACTCGTATGTCTCGCCGCCGATGGCCTCCTCCAGGTTCTCCTCCGTGGACTTTATGCCGCCCATGATCCTTAGGTGGTTGTGGGCGTGCACGGTCTCGGCTGCGGAGGCCGCCCTGAACAGCCTGGCTATCTGGGGGTAGCCCTCGTCGTCGGCCTTCTTGGCGAAGGCCAGGTACTTGCGGTTTGCCTCGCTCTCTCCAGCGAACGCCGCCTTCAGGTTCTCCTTAGTCTTGCTCATACAGGTGGTTTGGGAACGGCTTTTAATAAATGAGTGACAAAGATTCAGTCCCAGCTGGATGTCTCAACGGTTTTAGGGGCGGGTTTATGAGGGTCTCCGGGCAACCTTCATTAACGCCCACATGTTATTGCCCGTGGACATGAGCAGGTGGATGCACGAGCGCAGGAACGACCACTACCATCAACGCGCCAAGGAGGAGGGCTACAGGAGCCGCGCCTCGTACAAGCTCAAGCAGATTCAGAACAGGTTCGGCGTCTTCGACGAGGCAGTGTATGTGCTGGACCTGGGCGCTGCCCCCGGCGGCTGGCTCCAGGTAGCCGCCGAGCATGTCCCGGAGGACGGGCTCGTCGTCGGCGTGGACCTCGACGAGATCAAGCCGCTATGGCAGCCCAACGTGGTGACCGTCGTGGGGGACATGAGGGACCCCGCCGTCCAGGAGGAGGTTATCGGCTACTTCGACGGCAAGGCGGACGTGGTCCTTAGCGACATGGCCCCCGACGTCATGGGCGACTGGAGCGTGGACCAGTACAGGCAGATCGACCTGGCCCGGATAGCGCTCCGAGTCGCGGACAGACTGCTCAAGCCGGACGGCTGGTTCGTGGTCAAGATATTCCAGGGCGGCGAACACCAGCGGTACATCAAGGAAGTCAAGGCCATGTTCGAGTACGTCAAGAACTACAAGCCCAGGGCGTCGCGGAAGCAGAGCGCGGAGCGGTACATCGTAGCCAGGGGGCTAAGGCCCGGCAGGGAGCTTCCGCGCGTGAAGAGGGGCTGGGAAGACGAGGAGGACGAGGGGCCGCTACCCGGGGACCAGCTCTTTCAGGACCCTGGCTATTAGGGCGTTGCTCTGTATCACCGGCTTGCCGGTGGCCTCGACCACCTTCTCCTTGAGCCACCCGGGGAACCCGAAGCAGTTCAGGAAGATCAAGTCTAGTTCCCTTTCCTTGAGTCGTTTCATGAGGCCCTCGACGTCGCCTGCCTCGTAGGGCGAGACCGAGTCTGCGTAGACCTCTACGCCGGGCCGACCGAACTCCTTGTCCGCGTAGGCTTTCTGCTCGGCTGCTGGGAAGACTACGCCGAGCCTGCCCGTCTTGAGGGCTCCCTCGACGACGCCTCTCAGTATCTCGCTGGGGGTGACGACGAGGCCCTCGCTCTTGAACTGGGGGAACTTGCCTGTGCACATGACGACGGTGAGCCTGACGCCTTGGGCTTCGATCTTGTCCAGCTGCCTCTGCATGAGGGGGATGACGTACTTCTTGGTGATCTTGATCTCGGTGCCGTCCCGCATCCTGCTGACTAGTATGTAGTGCTCGGGGTTGAGGTCAATCTTGTTGATGTCTTCGAGCGTATGGTCATCCAGGGCGCCCGCCTCCACGATCTCGTAGCCCTCTCCAAGTATCTCCTTGAGCCCGGGGACGATGTCTTTCCTGGGGCTCTGGCCGATGGTGAGCATCCCTATCTTCTTCATGGCTTGAGAGTTGTCTCGACACCCTATATGGTTTGTTAATTATGGTGGTCACATGAAGCGTCTTCGTAGAGCCTCACGCTCCGCCTCCACGATGCGCTCGAAGAACTCGTCCCCCTCGCCTTGGGTCTCGGCGAGGATGTCCCAGGCCTCGGTGAGGTCAACGTACTTCGCCGACGCCACTATGGCCGCCCTCCTGCCGTACATGGACACCAGCTTGGAGGCGTCGACGCCCCTCCTCCACCACCTGGGCGGCTCCTTGCTGCTCCTCTTGGTGGTGGACTGGAGCTCGGCCACCTCCTCCATGGTCCTGTCGAAGACCCCTACCTCGGTGGAGCCGCATATGGGGCAAGTTATCTTCTCGGGGTAGTTCTTCGTCTGCCGCTCCTCCAGCCAGTCCCGCCTTCCGAGGCACGCGAGGACCCGGGTCTCGTTGTATATTCTGGCTTTCGCCGACTCCATGATGATCCTTGTCAGCCTCTCGGGGGGCACTATGTCGGTTTTCATGGTTATGCTGTCCACGCCCAGCTTGCCCAGGGGGCTCACCTCGCCGCCGGTGTCCAGCACCGTGACCTCGATGTCGCCGTCGGCCATCCGTCTGAGCAGCCCCATGGTGGCCTCGACGTCCAAGTCCTGCCTGAGGGTGTCCTTCATGGCCTCCTCGAATATGATGGTGTCCTCGAAGCTCTTCATGAGCCTCCCCAAGGTGATGTTGCTGAAGTTGGCGAACTTGCTCAGGGCCCCCGCCTTCCGTGCTACGTTGATGAGCCTCTTCTTGAAGAGCCCCGTCTTGGTGACGGCCTCACCCACCACGGCCTCCATGTCGCCTTGGGCGAGGCTGGTGAGCATCCGGGCGACGTACCGGGCGTCAACGTCGCCCACGGTCTGGGTTATCACCATGTAGGTGTCCTGCTGGACGCCGACGGGGTACCCGGTCTCCTCGCTGATGATGTGGCCCACGATCCTGGCGAGGGTCCTGTTGGCCAGGCTGCCGAAGTTGGCGTGGATTATGACGTTGTCCTCCCAGTCCTCCACCACCACCCGCCTGTCGGTGGGCACACTGTAGCCTTCCCTGTGGTGCTCAGCGAGCTCCTTTATCGCCCTCTTGATTGTTTCCACGTTGGCGGGGTAGCGGAGGTGGAGCTCGGCGGCTACCTCGTCCACGCCCATGCCCTCGTCGAGGCTCGTCTCCACGTATGCCTTGATCTCGCCAACCTCCAACGCCACCTCAAGGGGCACGGGTATCTGCTCGCCCACCCAGCTGGGTATGGCGCCGGTGGGGTCGTCCTCACCGCGGACGTATATCTTGTCGTTGTGCACATTGAGTATCTTCCAGGGACGGCCCCTGAGGGTGAACTTGACGCCGGGCTTCGCATACTCGGCCACGAACGCCTCCTGAAGTATCCCGACCGCGCCGTCGTCGTCCACGTCCACTATCAGATAGTCCTTCTCGTCCGGTATCATGCTCAGGTTGTTGAAGAAGTACCTGTACATGGTCTTGCGGCTGCTCCGGGGCTTGATCATGACCTCGTCCTCCTCGCTGAGCCAAGCCAGCCGGGGGAACCTGTCGTGCATGTACCTCGCCGCGGCGAGGATGTCGTCTTCGGTGAGGTCTCTGTACGGGTAGGCGTGGTCGAACAGGTTCTTCACCTGGAGGAAGTAGAGCCTACTCCTCTGCATGAGCTCGGCTATGATCTGGTTCACCAGCACGTCGTACGGCTTCTCGGGGACCACCAGGGGCTCCATGACCTCCTTCAACGCGCGGCGGCAGATGACCATGCTCTCCAGGGCGTCGTCGCTGTTCATGGCCACTATGACGCCCTTGCTGGTCTCGGTTATGCTGTGGCCGCTGCGGCCCACCCGCTGGAGGAGCCTGGTCACCTGCCGGGGGCTGTTGTACTGTATGACGAGGTCGATGGCGCCTATGTCTATGCCCAGCTCCAGGCTGCTTGTGCAGATGACTGTGCGGAGGTCGCCGGCCCTGAGGCCTCGCTCGGTGGCTATCCTGCTGGTCTTGGCGAGGCTGCCGTGGTGGATGCTGAGGGGGAAATCGGTGTCCCAGAGGTTGAACCTGCTGGTCAGCGCCTCCGTGGTGCTACGGGTGTTGGTGAATATCAGGGTCGTGTCGTGCTGCTCTATGAGGTCCTTCATGACCTTGAGCCTCACAGCCACCTCGGGGTGGGTGAACAGCTTCCTGGCCAGCTCCTCGTCCTCGGCGCCGGGCTCCGGGTAGACTATGTCGAAACGGGTGTCCCTGAGCGCAGAGACCTGAACTATCTCCACCTCCCTACCCTCACCTACAAGGAACTGGGCCACCCTCTCGGGGCTACCTATGGTGGCGCTGAGGCCGATGAACTGTATCTCGTTCTCGGCCACCGCCCTCACCCGCTCCAGGGCGAGGCTTAGCTGGCTGCCCCTCTTGTTGTCGGCCAGCTCGTGTATCTCGTCCACTATGATCCACTTCACAGTCTTCAGGTGGTTCTTTATGGTGCGGCCCTGCAGCACAGCCTGCAGGGTCTCGGGGGTTGTGATGAGCATGTCTGGGGGGCTGCGCCTCATGTAGTTGCGCTCCCTCTGGCTGGTGTCGCCGTGGCGGACGCCGAGCCTGATGTCCAGCCTGTTGCACCAGTAGGTCATCCTCTCAAGGATGTCCCGGTTCAGCGCCCGCAGCGGCGTGATGTATATTATGCTGATGCCGGGCTGCCGGCCGCCGCCCAGCAGGAACTTGTGGAGTACGGGCAGCATGGCGGCCTCGGTCTTCCCGGTGGCCGTGGCCGAGATGAGGAGCACGTTTTTCCCCTCCAGTACCTTGGGTATGAGCCGTCGCTGGGGCTCCGTGGGGTCCTCGAACCCCTTCTGGTCAATGAGCCTCCTGACGGGGCGGCACAGCTGGGAGAAGACGTTGTCGTCTGTCAAGGCGTCGGCAACCTTCTACGCGGCATAAAATATAAAGAGTATCAGCCCCGTCTGACAGGGAAGCGTTTTTAGGCATGGTTAACAAACCTTGTTGATCCATCATGGTTAAAATAGGCATAATGATCTGCGACAGGAACCGGAAGTGCACGGGAAACAAGTGCTTCAGGGCCATCAACGAGCGGGACGGCGCCTTCAAGGACATCGCCGACGACGAGCCCATCGAGGTGGTGGGCTGGATAACCTGCGGCGGCTGCCCAGGGGAGCGGCTCGAATTCTCCCCCGCCGACATGAAGAAGTACGGCGCCGAGGTCATATACCTGGCGTCGTGCTACCTAGCGGGCTACCCACCGTGCCCCTACCTGGAGGACCATAAAAGGTACATAGAGGAATACGTGGGGCTCCCCGTGGTGGTGGGCACCCACCCCATGCCCCAGAACTACATCGACTTCCACGAGAAGGCGGGGGACTGGGAGGGCTACGAGGAGCACCTAGAAAAAGTCATGGGGGACCCCGAGGGCGCCCACAAGTACGACTCGACCCGCCCCGACTACACCGAGAGCCTGAAGAAGTAGCGGGCTCCAACCTTTTTATCAGGGTATATATTCCGCGGTTATCTTAGAGTCTGATCCCGTCACATGAAACAACTGTATTTCATAGCCATGGCCGTTCTGGTACTGGTGATCGGCGGCGCATACGCAGCCTCTAAGACCGGGGAGGAAGCCGTGGAGGCGACGAGCCCCGAGGATCTGGAGGGGCTGGAGACGGCGACCTTCGCCGGCGGCTGCTTCTGGTGCATGGAGGCCGGCTTCCAGGAGGCCGACGGCGTCGTCGAGGCGGTGAGCGGCTACACGGGAGGCCACACGGAGGACCCCACATACGAGGAGGTTTGCACAGGCGGGACCAGCCACTACGAGGCGGTGCGCGTGTACTACGACCCCGAGAAGACAAGCTACGGCGAGCTGCTGGACGTGTTCTGGAGGAACGTGAACCCCACGGACCCCGGCGGACAGTTCGCTGACAGGGGCAACCAGTACAAGACAGCCATATTCTACGGCAGCGAGGAGCAGAGGAGGCTGGCCCTGGAGTCAAGGGAGGCGCTGAACGAGTCGGGCAGGTTCAAGGACCCCGTGGTCACCGAGATACTGCCCCTCGGCACATTCTACCGCGCCGAGGAGTACCACCAGGACTACTACAGGAAGCAGGCGGCCAGGTTCCACGTCTACGAGAGGCTGTCCGGCAGGGAGGGCTTCATAGAGGAGAACTGGGGCGAAACGGATTAGCCCGGACGGGCAACCTTCATAATTCACCCATCTATAACGTGTCTCTGATGAGCGCCGACGACGAGCTTGAGAAGATAAAGCGGCAGATGATGAGGCGTATGATGGCATCCGCCCCCGAGAAGCCGTCCCTGCTGCGGGACGGCCAGGTGAACGAGCTGACTGACGCCAACTTCCAGCAGGCCATATCAGCGGCAGACAGGCCCGTGCTGGTGGACTTCTGGGCCGAGTGGTGCGCCCCATGCAAGATGATGGCGCCCGTCATCCACCGGCTTGCAGCGGAGTACAAGGGCAGGGCGTACATAGCCCAGCTGGACGTGGACCACAACAGGGGCACGGCCATGAAGTACCGCGTCATGAGCATCCCCAACTTCATGGTCTTCAGGGGCGGCCAGCCCGTGGGGCAGACCGTGGGCGCGGTGGGCAAACCCGGCCTCATTCAGCTCATCCAGCGCGGCCTAGGCTAGAGCTTTAATAGAAATCCCCATCCATCAATACCATGGCTGACGCGGTGAACCGTGAGCACGTGGTGGCGTTCCTCGGCGGCTTCCTCACCGGAAAGATCGTGGGCTCACTGGTGAGCATGCTGCCCATCTGGGGCTTCCTCCTGGAGGACCCGTCGATAGCCGACATACTGCTCGAGGAGCTCGTGTACCAGCTGCTCTCCTTCAACGCGTACCACTACGCCCTCGCCGTCATCGGCGGCCTCATACTGGCCATATGGACCGAGGGCAGACGGCTGGAACGGGGAGAGGCTAGATGAGCCCCTTCCGGGCGGCCTTGGCGAGGACGCTGTCCGCCGCCATATAGTCTTCGACGGCGCTGTAAGCGATCTCCTCGGCGGCTCTCTGGGCCTCCGCGACCACCTTCTCCTCGTCCATTGTGGTCACCTTCCTATTCTCGACCACCATGGCGCCGTTGATTATCACGTCTGTGACCTCGTCGCCCCTGGCGCTGTACACTATGTTGGGCGCCACGTTCCTCACCGGCTTCAACAGCACGGGCGTCATGTGGGGCGCCTTCAGGTCCAAGAGTATGACGTCGGCCTTCTTGCCTGGCTCCAGGCTGCCCACCCTGTCGCCGAGGCCCAGCGCCGCCGCCCCCTCGGCGGTGGCCAGCCTCAGCATCTTCCACGCCGGCAGCGCGGTGGGGTCCCTGTGCCGTGTCTTGTTGAGGAGCGCCGCCACCTTCATCTCCACGAGCATGTTGTGGTGGCCGTTGCCCGGCGCCTGGTCGCTGCCGATGGTGGCGTACCTGCCCCCGCTCCGCAGGAACAGGGCCAGGGGAGGCGTTATGCCGTCGATGCCTGCTATGCTGGCGGGACAGGACGCGTACCTGACGCCGCGGCTCGCCAGCAGCGCCACCTCGTCGTCGGTGGTCTGGTGGCAGTGGGCGGCGATGAGCCCGTCGTCCAGGTACCCGATGCTGTCAAGATACCTTATGGTGGTGGTGCCGTACCTGAGCCTCATCTGTATCTCCTCGCGGCCCCCTTGGGCGACGTGGATGTGAGCCAGCTTCCCGAGCTCCTCGGCCTTCTCCTTGACCCTCAGCAGCAGCTCCTCGCTCATCATGTCGGCGCCGTGGGGCGCTAGGATGCACGTGATCCTGCCGTCGCCGGTGCCGTCGTAGCGTTCGATGAGCTCCAGGGCCTCCCTGAACCGTGCCTCGCCCACGTCCTCGAAGAAGATGTAGGGCTTGTTGGCGTCTGGCCTGCTGCCGGGACCGATCTCGTTGATGGTGCTGGCGAGGTTGGCCCGGACGCCGGAGGGTATGAACACCTCCTCGGCGGCGGCCCCCATGTCGCCTCCTATCTCGCCGAAGGTGGTGGTCCCGGCCTTCACGGCCTCCAGGACCCCCAGCGCCGTGCCCTTGACGCCGTGCTCGGGCTTCCTGTGCCCGGTGAACGGCGCCATGGTCTTGAGCATCCACTCTATCTCTGGGACGTCCTGGGCTTCGCCTCGGAGGAGGCTGAGCCCCGTGTGGATGTGGCCGTCAACGAACCCCGGGAGCACCGCCTTCCCCCGCGCGTCGATTACCTTCTCGGCGCCGCCGTGTGCCCTGGCCACCTCGTCCGTGGGGCCCACCGCGACGATGTCCTCTCCCTCTATGGCTACGGCGCCGTCCTCTATGGTGCCGAGGCCGTCTCCCTGCATGGTGAGCAGGAACCCGTGTTTGATGAGTATGCCATCGTACTTGGTCAACGTTTACACCGCTTCCCGCATAACGTCTTTTTGCGTTTAAAAAATCTTTCAGAGGCACCTGGTCAGCGTGCAACGTCCACGGGCACAGGGTTCAGGAGGCTGACCAGGGTCTCGGGCTTCATGCCAACGATGAAGCCTCGGCGCCCCGCGTTGATGTAGAGGTAGGGCAGCCCCAGTACCGTGGACTGGACGTAGACCTTCAGCCTTCTCTTGGCGCCGAAGGGGCTAATGCCGCCCACCGTGTAGCCTGTGAGGCGCTGGGCGTCCCTTCTACTGGTCGTCTCCACGTTCCTGGCGCCCATCGCTCTCGCCAGCTCCTTGAGGCTCACCTCCTTCTCGCCGTGCATGAGCACCATGAACGGGTTCCCCGCGTCGTCCTCCATGACCAGCGTCTTGACGACGGCGTGCATGTCCACCCCCATCTGCCTGGCCGCCGCCACGGCGCCCGACTCCCTGTATTCGTAGAGATGCTTAGTGTACTCGGCGCCAGCCTCGTCGAGCTGCCTCGTGGCCGGGGTGACCGGGAACCTCAACTCTATCACCACGTCAAAATCCATCGGAGCCTATTTGTGGTTTGGCTTCCCGGGGCGATGGGCTCCCGTCGGACTCGTTTCGACGGATAGTTAAACGTTTAATATCCATACAATAAATTCATTCGAAGGAGTATAACCCGTTGATCGAGATACGTTTCCACGGCAGAGGAGGACAGGGCGCCGTGACCGGCGTCAGGATGCTGTCCTCGGCCGTCCATATAGACGGCAAGTACACCCAGGCCATACCCCAGTACGGGACGGAGCGCAGGGGCGCGCCCGTCGTCGCGTTCTGCAGGATAGCCGACGAGCACATCAAGGAGAGGGACCTGGTCCACGAGCCAGATATAGTGGTGGTGCTGGACCCCCTGCTGGGCAAGACGGTGGACGTGACCCAGGGGCTGAAGGAGGGCGGCCTGGTGCTGGTGAACCACCCGGATTCCTATATGGAGGCCGGGCTCAGCGGCGAGTTCAGGGTCGCCACCGTGGACGCCACCAGGATAGCCCTGGAGACGCTGGGGCGGCCCATCACCAACACCTCCATACTGGGAGCCTTCGCCAAGGTAACGGGCCTGGTCAACTTGGCGTCGCTGGAGGAGGCGGTGAGCCGGGAGTTCCCCGAGAGGATAGTGAAGTCCAACATCATGGCCATGCGCCAGGCGTACGAGGAGGTCTCCGAGCCCATGGAAGCGTCGGGCGTACCCAAGATGGCGCGCGAGGAGGCGGGGTCCACGGAGCCCATAATATCGTACTCCCGGGACGTAGCCGACTGGCGGGTATACACCCCGGAGATAGACCGGGACAAGTGCATAGGCTGCAAGCGCTGCTGGGTTTACTGCCCCGAGACGGCGATAAGCATGAATGAGGAAAAGGCAGAGGTGAACTACCGCTACTGCAAGGGCTGCGGCATATGCGCGGAGGAGTGCCCCGTGGGAGCCATAGAGATGAAGCTGGAGGAGGTCTAAACGTGAAGTCTGAGGTCATGGTGGGCAACAAGGCCGTGGCGTACGCGGTGAAGCTGGCGAGGGCTAGGCTCATCTCCGCGTACCCCATAACGCCGCAGACCACCATAGTCCAGTACCTGTCGGACATGGTGGCCAGCGGCGAGCTGGACGCCGAGTTCGTCAACGTCGAGGGCGAGATAACCGCCCAGCTGGTGTGCATGGCGGCCTCCATAGCGGGGGCCAGGGCGTTCACCGCCACATCTGGGCCGGGGCTGCTGTACATGCACCACGCGCTCCACGGCACCGCCCGTTACAGGCTTCCCGTGGTCATGGCCGTCGCCAACCGCGGCGTCAGGACCATGGGGCCCGACCACACCGACCTACTGGCCCAGAGGGACACGGGCTGGATACAGCTCTACTGCGAGAACAATCAGGAGGTCCTCGACACCGGCGTCATGGCGTACAGGGTGGCCGAGGACGAGAGGGTGAGGCTGCCGGTGGCCTTCGGCCTCGACGGCTATGTGCTGAGCTACACGGCGGAGCCGGTGGCCATCCCCGAGCAAGACGAGGTGGACGGGTTCCTGCCGCCCTACGTGGGCGAGTACCCGGTCCTCCCGGAGAACTTCGACGAGGAGATAGGGGTCTACAAGAGGCACTGGAGCGAGGGCAGGGGCATAGACGAGCCGTTCACGCCGCTCCCCGCCGACGAGAACTACTCGCACCTGACCATGGTGAGGTGGGGCGCCGGCCACGACCTCCAGTGGAGGTGGAGAGCCCACCAGGAGGCCATGACCCGGGCTAAGACGGTCATCAAGGAGGTAGACGAGCTTTACGGCAGGCGCTTCGGTAGGAGCTACGGCGGGCTAGTCGACGAATACCGTTGCGAGGACGCGGAGGCCGTGATAGTGGCCATGGGCACAATAGCGAGCACGGCCCGCGCCGCCGTGGACAGGCTGAGGGGCGACGGTAAGCCCGTGGGCCTCGTCAAGCTGAAGGCCATAAGGCCGTTCCCGGCCGAGGAGTTCGAGCGGAT
>Ga0315532_1001331_pt1 | contig 18560 bp, 14 predicted proteins | sample SalMarWE160370MG_FD_203082 | JGI IMG/M metagenome (GOLD analysis project Ga0315532, IMG submission 203082) | Salt marsh sediment microbial communities from the Plum Island Ecosystem LTER, Massachusetts, United States - Salt Marsh Sediment WE1603-70 ... | reverse complement strand
CGGCCATTGCGGCCAGATATATTTGAATACACGTTTGAAACTACCCATTCATATCCTCAGAAATCAGAAGTCAGAGGACAGAGGTCAGAGGACAATCTTCTGTTTTCTGTCCTCTGTCCGGCGAGCACACTACCAAAACCGACCTTGTCGGTCAAGTGCAAAAAGACTTTACCCCGTGAGATAAATAATTTGAGAATCAGAACAAAATAGCAGTTGGTTATCTCACGGGGTAAATCTGTTCAGTAATTTCCAGCCTGAAGGCAAGAGCAATGCCGCCAGCGCTATCTTCAACAAATCACCTATAATGAAAGGATATAGTCCCATTACTAACACGGTCCTGCTAACGCCTACCAGGCAGCACAACCAGAGCAGGCCAAAAGTGTAAATCACCATGTTCCCAAAAACCATTGCCAGGATGGTAGTCTCGATTCGCCGGTCCCATCCTCTCTCAGCCAATAGTCCAGTGATGTAGGCGGCTGCGATAAAACCAAGCAGATACCCGCCGGTCGTTCCTAACAATACCGAAAAACCACCGCCTAAAGCGAATACACTAAGCCCAGACATTCCCATTATTATGTACAAAATCACGGATAAACCTCCCCGCCGAGCTCCATATAATGCACCTGTCATCAACACTGCAAAAGTCTGGCCGGTAATGGGAACGGGGCTAAAGGGCAAGAAAATCTTCAGCCGGGAACTAACGGCAATGAATAAAGAGCCGCCAATAATCAAAGCAACATCATAAAACCAGGCGTACGCTTTGTTGGACGGCCGAAACAAACCTGCGTATGTCACATTTGTCAACATATCTATTTCACCGGTAAAAACCACTGGGTTTAATTACTTCGATAATTTACCAGAGATTATATCCAAACTTTTCACTGTGTCAAATTCTGAAAATTAAAACAATCCTTGCCAAGTTGTGTAAAAATCATTAGCATTTCTACGTTACTTAGAACCGTAGCCGTAGGGTATGCCGTGCATACCATTCTATTGTCATAAATTTTAACTCATTTTAGTATGCTGGGCATACCCTACATGAAAAAGAAATCAGCAAATCTAAAAGTGGGATAATATGAATCTAAGGCGAGAGCTTGGTCTGCTCGGCGTATTCTGCATTGCCTCCGGTGCGATGATAAGCTCGGGATTGTTTATTCTGCCGGGCCTTGCTTATTCCAAGGCCGGGCCAGCGATTATAATCTGTTACCTTCTGGCGGGATTATTGTCGCTTCCAGGAATGCTAAGCATAGCCGAGATGACCACGGCGATGCCCAAGGCCGGCGGAGACTGCTTCACTATCATCCGAAGTATGGGGCCGGCGGTAGGTACTATTGCGGGCCTTTTAAGCTGGTTTTCATTAGCCATGAAAAGCGCTTTTGCCCTGGTCGGTATGTCCGTCTTCACCGTGATGATTATCGACATTGACATACACATTATCGCTGTTGCATTCTGTCTCCTCTTTATTTTCATTAATTTGATTGGCATTAAAGAGGCCGGCAAGACCCAAGTCGTTCTCGTAATTGGACTATTGATGCTCATGATTTTGTATATAGTCGTCGGCCTGCCTGCTGTAAAGGTGGATAAATTTTCGCCCTTCGCACCGCATGGCTTGGTGTCTATCTTCTTCACCACAGGTTTTGTCTTTGTATCCTATACGGGTCTGCTGAAGATTGCCAGCGTCGCCGAAGAAATAAAAAATCCTACCCGTAATATCCCGCTGGGAATGATTTTGTCGCTTTTGGTGGTAAGCATCTTTTATTCGCTGATGGTTTTTGTAACCACAGGTGTGCTCGATGCGGAAAAACTCAGCAACTCACTCACACCTATTTCAGATGGCGCTTCGGTGTTTATGGGACAGAGCGGTAGAATAGCGCTGGCTATCGCAGCTATTTTAGCATTTCTATCGACAGCCAATGCTGGCATCATGACCGCAGCAAGGTCATTAGTGCCGCTCAGCAACGACGGCTTGCTACCCGGCTTTATGGCAAAAATCAATGCAAGATTCGGAACACCTCACAATTCATTACTCATTACTGGTCTGTTTGTAATTATAGCATTGTTTTTAAAGCTCCGGATACTGGTAGAGGCAGCCTCGGTCGTGTTGATTCTAACCAATATCCTTTCCTGTATCTCTGTCTTAATCCTTCGCGAAAGCCGGATACAAAACTACCAGCCACATTTTCGAGCCCCACTATATCCGTGGCTGCAAATATTAGGGATAATTGGATTTTGTTTTATACTAATTGAAATGGGCAAAGAGGCACTTTTTATAAGTCTTTTGCTGATTATCATCGGCTTTTTTGCATATTGGTTCTACGGTCGAGCAAGAACAACCAGAGAATACGCGTTACTGCATTTAGTGGAAAGAATCACAGACAGGAAACTAACCACATACTCACTGGAGTCGGAGCTACGTGAGGTTATCAGAGAAAGAGACCAGATTGTCAAAGACCGATTCGATCAGATAATCGAAAACAGCATAGTTCTTGACATAAAAGATTCTATGTCGGCACCGGATTTCTTCAAATTGGTTGCCGAAAAAATGTCGAGCAGAGTGAATAAGGAAGCAGAATCGCTTTGCTCGGAATTAATGGAACGTGAAAAGCAAAGCAGCACCGTATTAAGTACCACCTTGGCGATTCCACATGTAGTTATTAAGGGTGAACACGAATTTGACATTCTTATCGCGCGATGCAAAGGTGGAATTGTATTTTCGCAGTCTCGCCCTAATGTCTCTGCTATTTTTGTTATTCTGGGGACCAAAGACGAGCGAAACTTTCATCTATATTGTCTTGCTGCAATCGCACAAATCGTCCAGGACATCAGCTTCGAAAAGAACTGGATAACAGCAAGAAACATAGAGGCTTTGCGGGACATCGTCCTGTTAGGTAAACGAAGACGATATTATTGACATCGCCCTGCCGGCGATGGCTAAACATGAACGATTTTCACGTGGGATTATATTTCTACTTTCCGATGCAGAACCGGCTGAATATATTCTCCAGTATTTGTTCGTCGATTCCGCTCGCCGTTGATTGCTCGATGCTGGAAATTGCTTGATAAGCGGCTCGCAGCATCATCGCCGCAATCTCATCTCGGCCTGCTTTCAATTCTTCTAAAGCTAAGTCTATGCTCTCAATTGACTCGGTGACAGCCTGTCTGTGCCGAGCCGTAAGAGCAAATTCACATCTCGATAGATCTTCTACGGAACCTGTCGTTTGAGCAATTATTTCTCTATCGATTGTATCTCGCAACTTTTCCATACCAGCACCGCTTTTGGCCGAGGTCGGTAAGAACTCAACGCCGAAAAGCTCATTTAACTTACGGAGTCGGCTGGCTAAATCATCTGCCGTAAGGCATCCCCTAGCGGACTGCGAAACCAAGTCAGACTTCGTTGCAATCGGCACAATACTTTTTGGTTCAATAAATCGCAAGACCGCTGTCTCTTCAGCCCAGTTTTCTTTTGATATATCGCTACAAAATACAACCAGGGTGCTATTTCGCAAAGCTTCAAATGCCGCCTGCTGTGCCAATTGGTCAAGAACACCTTCAGTTTGCATCAGCAATCCGGCACAATCGAACAGAACGCACCTGCTATGCCTCAGCGTCAGCTCACCTGCGAGCACGTCTCTGGTGGTTTTACGTTCATGTGAGACGATGCTTCTTTCTGTGCCGAGTAGTCTGTTTAACAGGCTGCTTTTCCCGGCATTTGTAGCACCGGCAATTCCGACCGACGGCAAATCAACCACAGATGCCAATCGTCTACTCTCCGAGAGTAACCGTTGAAACTGGCCTTTAATATCCATCAATCTTTCAATAGCCTCATCTGCTGTTAAGAATTCGATTGCTTGGTCGCTGAAATCCAGCCCTGCTTCCAGTAAGCTCATACAATCTAAAATCGTCGAGCGCAGCTCTTTAGTGGTTTGGCCTAAGTGCCCACTAAGGAGCTTCCGTGCCGCGGCTAATTGAAATGTATTAGAGCTGACTATGACCTCATTCACCGCCTCTGCTTGGGCCAGGTCAATTTTTCCATTCAGAAAGGCGCGAGCAGTGAATTCACCGGGGCCGGCCATGCGAACATTATGAAAGGTTAGCAGATTACCCATTAACGACTCGGTGACGGGAGCACCGGCAAAGATATGAATCTCAGCAACGTCATCACCGGTGTAGGAATGAGGGGCGAAAAATAAGTATAGAATCGCATCAATTTCCAGCCCGTTATCAATAGCAACATAGCCGTTTATAATGCAAGAGCTGAGGGACGAGATTGTTGGGCTAAAAATCTTTTCGCAGATTTCTATTGTAGAAGGGCCTGTTATGCGGACGATCGACCTTGCGCCAAAACCTGGTGAACTAACCGCCACGATAGTGTCATTAAGGTTATACATCGTTGGTAATTGGTAACTGGTAACTGGTCCCCAAGGGACTGGTTAAATTGTAAAATCAATTACCAATCACCAGTTACCATCTACCAAATGCCTAAATTTTGAAGAATGGTTTTGGCTTTTTCTTTTTGACTTTTCCGCCGGCTTTGCTCGTCGTGGCGACTAATCCTTTTGATTCCTCATCATCTTTTTTACGGATATGTTTTCTGATGATGTGCTGCTCAAAAACGCCGGCAAAGGTGCTTGTCATAATATACAAATTCACTCCGGAAGGCAGATTGTAAAACATCAGCGGTAACAACAATGGAAACATAATCATCATTATTTTCTGCTGCTGAGCCATTTGCGGATTGGTCGATGCGGCCGGCTGAGTGGGCGTTAGCTTCTGCTGCAGATAAAATGCCAGGCCCATCAATATCGGCAGCAGATTCAGTGAATCTATTTTCCATCCTAATAAAGGTATGGTCACCGTTGAAAATCTAATTAGGGCATCCGGAACCGAAAGGTCGGTAATCCAGACCGGCAGAAATGCAGCTCCTCGCAGGTCGATACTGGTATTCACGGCGCTATACAAAGCGAACCATATCGGCATCTGCACAAACATCGGCAGCATACCCATTATCGGCGAGGCGCCGTGCTCTCTATAGAGAGCCATCATCTGCTTGTTCATCTCTTGTTTATTGTTGGCGTATTTCTTTCTTATTTCCTCCGTCTTGGGAGCGAGCCTGCTCATCCTGCTCATCGATACCTGGCTTTTCTTGGTGACCGGATGCAAAATCAAACGCATCAAAAACACTAAGATAATAATCACTACTCCATAGTTGCCGATAAAGCCATACGTCCACTTCATTATAAACAGTATCCCAAACGCCAGCGGACGTATAATGCTGCTCGGACAACAACAGCAGGACATAAAATCTATCGCCTGAATAAAACCCAGCTTTTTGTATTGCGGATTTTTATGGAAGAGGTCTCTGTCTTTCGGCCCAATATAAAGCTGGAAGCTATATGTTTTCGAGGCGTCTGCCTGGCCGGCCTTATCTAAGGTAACGGGCGCGATTTGCAGGTCCAGTCCCACCGTTTCATCACCTGTGTTACCACGCTGGTCGCCGTCCGGATTGTAGTACCAGGCGGTCCTATCTGCGATCCAGTCGCAATAGTCTTTGCCCTCATCCGGCTGCGGCACCAGTATCGAAGCGAAATATTTATTTGTGACAGCCGCCCATAAAAAATTAGACTGACGATAGCGGTCGGCAAGATTGCTGCCTATTCGTAAATCTTCCTTGGCTGCCGCGATTTGCGCCTTATCACCGCTTCGCACAGCCTTTTCGTATTCGATGGTGGCATTTTTTAAGCTCGATTGTCTACTAAGAAATTGGCCTTGAACACTATGTCGAGACGAAACTATCTGCCCGTCTGATGTCAGAAAGGCACCGACAACCTTTCTCCAATCAGACCTAAAGTCTTCCTTTTCCAGTCCGAGTGGTCCCCGCAGGTCGAATTGTACCTCCTGCTCACTGCCTGTAAGGTTCTCAACCGTTATTTTGCACTCGGCAAGATAGCTATCAACAGCCACAGTATAGACTTGTTTTATCTTTAGCATCGGTTGACCAGCCGAATCAATGATAAGCGCCTCGAAGCCAGCCGTTTGACTGCTGCTTGTTGTTTCGATATCGGAGCTTGCCCAGCTTAACTTATCTAAGGGAAACTGCCGCTGCTGCCGGACAAGGACAAATTTATTTACGGCCATCGAGAACAACTGCCCTGTCTTAGAGGAGTTTCCATAAGAAATAGGCGAAAGAAAGACCAAAGGCTGGGGATCTTTGTAATTGCGGTCATTGAATTCGCTAAAGGTGGCTTTTTCAACAGCTCCGCCCCGGGATGTCAAAACCAATTGAAATTTATAGCCGGTATTAGGATCAACTGAGCCGAGGGTGACGCTCTTTATAAGGCCGCCGACAGCATCAAAATCAGCCGAACCCCGTGTAAAACGCGATTCTGATCCCCCTAAACTATCTGTAGATTTATTAGGCTCACTTATCAGTGTACGATTTTGTGCTTCAGCATTAGCCGTTTGTTGCAAAGTTATGCAGCGCTGCTCTGCTTGCGGCGGGTTCTGAAAAACACCGGATTCGATAATCAGCCCACCACAAAATAAACAAAAACAAATTATAATAAAAATTAAGTATCGCATCTTATTAATCGTCCTTTATCTTTCATCTCCTACAAGAGTATCGAGAGACGAGTCTATCTTCCTTCGTATAGCCGTTCAGCATTAAAGTTATCTAATTGTTCGACTGCCAGGATCTTCTTTGCAGTGCTTTTGTAATCATATTCCAGCCTTACAAAGTGCACTCTGTTTCCATCCACATACGCATAGCTTGACCGGTTATCTCTGTCTCTCGGCTGGCCGACTGAGCCGATATTTATGATTGCTTTCTCGTCTTCAATAATCGGATAAACATCGCCAAGCTCATCAGGCGGATAAAAATCCGGCTCATCCAGAAATACGCCGGGCATATGCGTATGGCCAACAAAGCAGATATGTTTGATCCGCTCGAAAAGCATACGAACCTTTGCCGGATTTGTATAAACATCATCTGGAAAAATGTATTCATTGACCGGCCTTCTCGGAGAAGCGTGAACGAAATCCATAGTCACTTTATTTGTAAATATCTCTATTTCTATTTCTAATTCTAGCGACTGTCGCATCGGCAGATTCCCTAAAAAGCCCCAGCGTTTGTCGCTCTTTAGCCTGTCTTGCTCGGTTTCGAGAACCTCACGGGTCCAGAAGCTTGCCTGTTCCGCGCCGTAGTTGAAGTTTGTCGGCTCATAAAAAACCCCATAATCGTGATTGCCCAAGACGCACCACTCGGTCTTTTCTATAATCAAATCCAGACATTCCTTGGGATTTGGCCCATAGCCGACCACATCACCGAGGCAGTAAATCGTCTTGATGCCACGTTTCTCTATATCCGCCAGAACCACAGATAAAGCTTCAATATTCGAATGAATATCGCTCAGAATCGCAAACATAAACTACCTTGAATAAATCAATTCGCCACACATAAACAAGACCTTACCATTAGAAAGAGACTACTTAATAGCAAAATTATCACAAAAAAGCCAGAAAAAATAACATTTGGTTAAAACGTGGATTAAATATTATGTTTAGCCGTCGCCGGTATTTATCCTTCGTAGTACCCTTTGTTTTCGGGAGTATCTATACGAAAGAGAATTACGAAGAAGGACGGCGACGCTGGGCAGCACAAAATTCATAAGTCAAGCAATTTGTTTACTTCATTAGCAGGTGCTGTTATAATGTCGCAACACAATATTAAAGAGAAACAAAAATGGAAGATATGACATTGCTTGAAACACAGGGACTGGTAAAAAAGTATTCCGGTCGGGCTGTAGTTAATGAAGTATCCGTCACGATTGGTCATCGCAGCATCGTAGGTCTTCTGGGTCGAAACGGAGCCGGCAAGACTACGACCTTCAGAATGATTATGGGCATGATTACGCCTAATAGCGGGCAGGTCATTTTTGAAGGCAAAGACATCACTAAACTACCTATGTTCAAACGGGCCCGCCTGGGTATCGGCTATCTCTCGCAGGAGCCCAGCATATTTCAGCGGCTCAGCGTTCGAGACAACCTTTATGCCATTCTGGAGACGATGTCTATCACTAACACCGAGCGCCATAACAAGGCTAATGCGCTTATTGACCGTTTCGGCCTAACCGAAGTAGCCAACAGCCAGGGCAGATTCTTGTCCGGCGGTGAGCGAAGAAAACTTGAAATCGCCCGTGCCATGGTAACTGATCCTTCATTGATTCTTTTAGACGAGCCTTTTAGTGGAGTTGACCCCATTACGGTCCAGGATTTGCAGCAGGAGATTCGCCGACTCGTTGCGACCAACGTCAGCATCCTTATTACCGACCACAACGTCGAGAGAACACTTGAGGTGGTTGATAAAGCCTATATAATCGACCACGGCAGGGTAATTGGCTCCGGCACACCGGCTGAGATCGTTCGCAATCATACCGTCAGAGAGCTTTACCTTGGCACCACCTTCGCCGGCGACGAATTTGATAACAGATAAAATTTAAACACGAATATACAATTTGGTGCGAATATTTAAACCTGGAGTATAAGCAAATGATAGATTTTGATAAATGTCGAATCACTCATTATCCAGCTGAAGTTTTAGCAAAAACTGCCAAACCGGTCGAAAAGATCGATGAGGACATTCATCAATTGGTCGAAAAAATGACGGAAATTATGCAGGCCAACAAAGGCATCGGCTTTGCAGCGCCACAGGCCGGCGTGCCGCTACGTTTGTTTATAATATCGCTGGATGGTAGCAAAGAAAACATAAGAGTTTATATAAATCCTACCGTTACACCAGTTGTCGAGAAAGGCAGTGCTTCTTTTCAGGAAAACGAGGAAGGGTGCCTATCGGTGCCGGGTGTTTATACGAAAATCCGGCGATATAGAAAATGCACAGTCACCGCAACTGATCTTCTCGGCAATGAATTCACAGAAGAGGCTGAAGGCCTTTATGCCAGATGCCTGCAGCATGAATACGACCATATCGAGGGAACGACCATCGTCAACCGTATGTCAGCAACAGCTAAGATCGTACACCGAAGACAATTGAAAAAACTTAAAGAAAAACACGGGGAAAAAACATAAAGTAAAATCCGAAATCCTAAGCTCGAAATCCTAAACAAATCCAAATGACCAAAATACAAAACCAGCCGATGAATCAAAAGATGTTTTGAACATTTAAAAATTAGAATTTTGAATTTGTTTCGAGTTTAGAATTTCGATATTCGAATTTATATGAAGATACTATACCTCGGCAGCGGTGAATTCGGTATCCCGAGCCTAAATGCCCTGGTTGAGTCAAGTCACGATTTACATTTTATCGTAACTCAGCCGAGAAGAGCATCAGGTCGAGGCAGAAAGCCTGTACCTACGTCGGTGGCCCAATGGGCGAGCACCAATTCGAGAACATTCATTGAAACAGAAAACGTAAACACGCCGCAAATCATCGACAAAATCACCGGTCTCAAACCGGACTTGATCGTGGTTACTGCATTCGGGCAGAAAATTGGAAACGACCTGATAAATTTACCCCCCAAAGGTACAATAAACGTTCACGCGTCTTTGCTGCCCAAATACCGCGGCGCTGCGCCGATAAACTGGGCCATAATCAACGGCGAAACCGAGACCGGCATCACTATCATAACCTTAGCCGAAAAAATGGACGCCGGCCAAATCCTCTCGATGGAAAAAATCGAGATTCTTGTCAATGAAACAGCAGGCCAATTACACGACAGATTAGCACATATTGCAGCGCCGCTATTGCTAAAAACTTTAGACCGTATCGCTGACAGCACCATTACTTACACCGAACAGGACCATTCAAAAGCTACCCTCGCACCGAAGTTAAAGAAATCCGACGGGTTTTTGGACCTCAACGAGCCGGCTGAAGTCTTAGCCAGAAAGATACGCGGCCTTTGGCCATGGCCTGGAGCATCGACAGTATACAAATCAAAAAAGGCAAATAAGTCTTTGAGGGTAACGATTGCAATGGCTGAAGTAGTAAAGATCTCAAATCCATCTGCTCTGCCGATTGGAACGCTCGATGAAAATCTGAACGTCATCTGTGGGCAGGACAGCCTAAAAGTTACAAGGATAAAGCCGGACGGCTCTCGGCTTATGGACTTCGCTGATTTCGTTAACGGCCAACACCTCAGCGCCGGTGATATATTTATGAAAAATACAAAGGAAGGCCCCCCCCAATAAACTTGTCCCGAGCAGTGCCGAGGGATTGGGGGGCTAAATACATAAAAAGTTTAGCCCCGCGATTTATCGCGGGGTTACCCTATTTTTTATGACAAATCAAAAGGTGAAAACCGCACGTGACATCGCCATAGAAGTCCTGAACCGGTTCGACCCGAAACTCAATTACGCCGGAGCGATTCTCGATGAAATTCTCAACCAAACCAGCGAGAAACAGCGAGCAACCGACCTCGTCTTCGGAACGCTAAGAAACCGTTATGCTATCGATACTGTGATTACAGCATTTTCCAACCGTCCGGTGGAACGGATAACAGGCAATCTGCTTAATATTATTCGAGTAGCTGTATTTGAGCTTATTTATTCGCCGGCCACACCTGAATACTCAATCGTCAACGAAGCGGTTGAAATCGTCAAGTCCACTGGTAAAAATAAACAAATTGGTTTTGTAAATGCTGTCCTTCGGCAAATCACTCGGCACATTGCAGATCGGCAAATCCAGCTTAATCAAGCAAATCTAAAAAGAACTCTTCCCCAATCTCCAACAACAGGTTGTCAGTTCGATACGTGTTTTTTGCCTGATCTGGCAGCCCAGCCGGCGGATTACTTCAGCACCGCCTTTTCGCTGCCTAAATGGCTGATAACTGACTGGCTCAGCGAGTTTGGCACAGAACATACACAACAAATCTGTTTTGCCAGCAATCGCAGGCCAGGTATTTACATAAGGCCAAACACGTTAAAAACAACAATACAAGAATTAGCCGAAAAGCTTAGTCAGGCAGGCATTGACGCGACAATAGAAAGAGAAACAGAAATGATAAAGCTGCGAAGTCCGCGAGCGATAACAGAGCTGCCGGGCTTTGCAGAAGGTTTGTTCACCGTTCAGGATATTACCGCCTCACAGGCGGTCCGGCTTCTGCAGCCACAGCCGAATTGGAAGATATTTGACCTTTGTGCCGCGCCTGGTACAAAAACGACTCAGTTAGCTGAATCGACAGGTGATTCAGCAATAATTATCGCAACTGATATCGACATCAGCCGCCTGAAAATGGTCAAGGAAAACACGTCACGCCTCGGTATCAAAAGTGTCTCTGTCATCGCGTATGAACAGCTTGAGCATCAAGCCGTGGAAACTGGTCCTTTTGATGCTGTATTGCTGGATGTGCCGTGTTCAAACACCGGAGTTTTGGCCAAACGCATCGAAACGCGTTATAGATTAAATCCAAAGGCAATTGAGCAGCTTACAAGGACGCAAATGGAGCTGCTTCACAAAGCAGTCCGGCTTGGAGTAAAACCCAATGGGAAAATTTGCTATAGCACCTGTAGTATTCAAACGGCTGAAAACAATCGGCTTATAAAAAAGTTCCTGCAGAAACATTCTGACTTCACACTGGAATCTGAGCAGCTTATTCTGCCGTCGGTCAATGAATTCGACAGAGACGGTGGTTATGTGGCTATAATAACGAAATCCAAGGCCTGAGATCAAAAGTCAGAAGCTTTATCTTCTGTCCTCGGTCTTCTGCCCTCTGTTCTTTTGAGAAATGGTGGAAGTTGAATCCACCATTTTTCCACAAAAAGAATTTGCGGCGTGCAAAACTTGTTAAAAAATATTTTTTTTTGTGCGCAAAGTCAATACCAACAACAACCTCAATAAAGTGGAAAAGAAATTGGCTAAAATAGTATTGATTTGCTTTTATACTACTTAATAATAGTACAAAATGTGCTTTATTCTTCGCGGAACGGACTGCCGCGAAGGAAAACTATAATGGAGAAGGAAATGAAGAGCAGATGGGCCCTCGCAAAGTGAGGACCCTGACGACTTCGGCGAGCTCGTATCGAGACCATCGAGAGAGCTCAGCCGGGCCGCCATCGGCGGACTAGTTAGCAAGGAAGCTTAAAATGCAGGGTATAATCACGGATGAATATTCCCGTTCCGCCGGGTCGGGTTCTCCTTTAGCGGGGGCTCAATCCCAAACCGGTGCCGTTAGTAATCCAGATTCGGCTGTTTCTAACCAAAGGCGTGAACCTAATCCTAAATCGAGCCAGGTCTCTAACGAAGCAATTGCTATAACTGAAGCTCTTGCCGAGAGGGTGGGTTCCCAAAAGTACCGGATATGGTTTAAGAATTCAACCAAATTCACCATTGCGGACGGTTACTTGAAAATTGGAGTGCCGAACCTTTTTATAGCAAGCTGGATCGAGAATCATTTCCTAAATGAAATTAACCAGGCAGTTCGAGCGGCCACCGGAGAAAAGCTAAAGATTACATTCACCATCGACTCTGAGCTTTCTGGAAATATACGGCGAACGCCGCCCCTAAAGGGCACCGAGGCCCACGGCATCCTCGTCCATCGTCCATCCCCGATCCAGTCGGGGACCATCATCCATCGACCGACGAGGGACGAGCGAGCGGGGGCACGTAAGCCAGCTTCAATTGGCGCGAGGAAGCTTTCGCTGGAGAACTTCGTTGTCGGTCCTTCAAATGAGCTGGCCTACAACGCAGCCAGAGCCATTGTAAGAGAACGATATAGTCCTTTTAATCCCCTTTTCATCCATGGAGGATATGGCCTTGGCAAAACACATCTGCTGCAGGGAATCTGCAATGCAATGGCTGAGAAACGGTCTGAAGCCAAGTGGGAATATATGTCAGCAGAGGATTTTACAAATCAATTTGTGCTGGCATTGAAGCTGAAAAAGCTTGAGACTTTTCGACGCCGAATGCGGCAAACGGATTTATTAGCTATCGACGACATTCACTTCCTGGCCAATAAGCCTTCGACACAGGAGGAATTCCTGCACACTTTTAATACGATTAATTTAGCAGGCAAGCAGGTTGTTCTGGTCTCCGATGCCCATCCAAAAATGATTGGAAGCTTATCGGAAAAGTTAGTAAGTCGGTTTGTTTCGGGAATGGTCGTCAAGATCGACCCGCCTGATTTTCAAACCCGCTGTGAAATTTGCAGACAGTTCATGGCTAAAAAGCTGGGAAATTCAATCCGTTCTGACCGGCTCAGCTCAGATGGCTCAAAGACAAAGCAAACCCGCCTGCCCGGAGTATCCAATGAAGGAGAAGGCACCGCCAAAAGATGGTACGGCGGGCAGGTTAATGAAGGTGTAATACGATACATCGCTGAAAATCTACGAACCAATGTGCGGGAACTGGAAGGGGCAATGCTGAAATTGATCGCATACTCGGCTTTGCAAAATGAAAAAATTACCCTATCCATGGCCCAGGCAGTTTTAGCCGACCACCTGGAAAGATGTGACCCTATTGTACACATATCAGATATCGAGTCGGCAGTAGCCACTTATTTCGGCATAACACCCGCTAATATACACTCCGCTAAAAAAGACAGAACGGTGGCTCTTGCCCGACATTTCAGTATGTACCTCACCAGAAAACACACCAAGATGTCATCTTCAGAAGTGGGCCGGTTTATGGGCAACAAAAATCACGCCACCGTGCTTTTGGCCTGCAAAAAGGTCGAGGAGATGATCAAGAAAAATTCAGATGTTCATTGGCGGATCTCTAACGGCAATAAAGTCACTAAGGCCAAGACTATTATTGCCAGTCTCGAGGAAAGCATCTCCGGCTAAAATGCCTGCAAACAAGATTTCTGGTATTCTGGCATAACCCATTGAGAACAGTAACTGGTCCCTTAGGGACTGGTTGAATATGAACCAATTACCGCTTAAAAATATTTTAAAATTATTGGTGAATTCCTTGACAAAATAATGACAATTTTCTATTGACTATCAAATACGTCGGTAACATAATTTCAAAACTCAAAAAATAGAAATCTAAAATTAAAATGCAAAGTTAAGAAAGTTATCGCCTCTCTGCTCTGCTTTCCTGCGAAAGCAAGAGGAGGGACGATTCCACAATTTTGATTTTTTATTTTTGATATTTAATTTTTGATTGGGGATTTATCATGACAGTAAGAATTGAGGATACCTGCACAGCTTGCGGGCTTTGTTGCGATACATGTCCGGAAGTTTTTGAAATGGGCGATGATATGGCCATGGTGAAGGTCGATGTTGTTCCTTCCGAGCATGAGGACGCGGTTCAGCAGGCCGCCGATGAATGCCCCGTCGAGGCCATTATCGTAGAATAACCAATTTACCTTTTGCAATATCGCGATACGACGAAGTCAGTTTTCCTGTCTTCGCAGCATAAATACGCCCAACATAAACGCCGTAAATCCAATTGCCAGTAAAATCAGGCACGGCGTTATCATTTCGGTAAAGCTGAAATCGCGCCAGACCGCCCCCTCGAGGGCATAAATTCCCCATTTGACTGGGCTGATATTACCGAAAGAGCGCAGCCACGACGGCATAAATACAAGCGGTATCATAGCCCCGCCCAGCATGCTCATTATCATAAGCATAGCCCAGCCGGCCGCTCCGACACTCTGTTCGGTTCGACCCAATGTGGATATAAACATCATCAGGCCGACGAAACACAGTATCGTACAAACAACCGCCGGAACGAACAGCCGCCAGTTACCCATGGGCATCTTAAAAAGATACTTTGCTCCGATGGTTAAAATACACATTATCAATACGCACGTAAAAAAGCACGCCAGCCCCTTTCCTGCGAGAATATGCGCACGCAACAGAGGGCCAATGCGCAAGCGGTTAAAAGTGCCGTTCGTTCGCTCTTTCACAATCGAAATTGCAAATGTCGCCGTGCACATAAGAAATCCCCAGAGCAGGACCTGTGGAAACGTAATCTGAAACGGTGCAATTGGTCCTTCACGTTCCCTGCTTACATCCAACTGTGCAAAGTTTATCATGTCTCCCTTCAAGCCGGACTGGAAATTTTCATCATTTACGTCTTTGATAAAAGTATCGAAGGAATCAAAAAAATTCAAAAATATTTTTGCCTGTCCTTTTTCAAGGTCGTTTGCATCCTCTACCTCATCGCGCCATGAGTCGATCTGGCCCCTGAGCCAGCCGCGGTCGGCAGTCCTGTCACCCAGCGCTTCGAATTGCGCCTTCGTAAGCAGTCCCTGAAGATAGCCACTTTCCATTTTCCGCGACGGGTCGGCCGCTATCTCCATCTTGGGTTCGTCTCTGTTAAACATCGCTTGGAATCCGCCCCCAAAATCTTTTTTAAGAAAAACCGCTGCGGACACCTTGCCCTTCCTGACTCGCTCAATCGCCTCGTCGCGGCTCATCTTCTCTATTATCAGCGCCTCGTCGGATTCCAGCTTGGATATGAAGGAATTAGAAAACTCGGAACCATCCTCATCAACCACAGCGATTTTCATACCCGAAGGCCCCTCGCCCGCGCTGGAAAATATAGCACCAAAAAACAGGGCAAACAGAACGGGGAAAACGAAAACCATGAAAATGTTGCCCTTGTTACTTAACAATACCTGTAGGTCTTTAATAGCTAATATAGTTATTCTCTTCATTCGTCACCTTAAACTAATCTACTGATTCAACCTGGATTTATCATTTTTAGCTATCCTGTCTTTGGAGCATCCCCACGCCCAGCGAAAAACAGATAAAGCCTATTGCCACTAAAACCAGGCATGGGACTAACATTTCGGCAAAGCTGAAGCCGCGCCAGATCGCACCTTCAAGAGCCAATATGCTCCATTTCGCCGGAATAACATGGCAAAACGGTCGCAACCATGACGGCATGAAAGCCAATGGAAATGTAACTCCCCCGAGCATGGCCATAATCACAATTGTTGCCCAACCTGCTGCGCCGACACTCTGCTCAGTGCGTCCCCATGTGCTGATAAACATCATAAGACCAACAAAACATAGCACCGTACAAAACGCCGCCAGAATAAATAAAGATAAATTGCCTATAGGCGTCTTGAAGATTGCCTTTGCAATAATATACAGAACGCATATTACGAAAACGGCTGTTATAAAACACGCAAGGCCTTTACCTCCAAGAATGTGAGCATGTCCAAGTGGGCCGATGCGCAAACGGTCAAGAGTGCCGTTTGTACGCTCTTTGACAATCGAAATTGCAAATGTCACCGTGCACGTGAACATCCCCCAGAGCATGGCCTGTGAAAATGTAGTCTGAAATGATGTAATGGGGCCTTTAAGTTCCCTGTTAATATCCCTTTTTGCAAAGTTCATCAGGTCACCTTTAAAGTCTACACCAAATGTCCCCCCATTTGCATCTTTTAGCAAAGTATCAAAAGAGTTAATGAAATCAAGATATAATTTTGCCTGCTTCGTATTGAGTTTGCTATCGTTTTCCACATCATCCCGCCAGAGTTTAATTTGCTTTCTCATCCATTCTTTATCAACGGATTGATCGCCCAGAGCCTCAAATTGTGCCTTGGCAAGAAGTCCCTGAAGATAGCCGCTTTCCATCTTGCGCGATGGATCCGCTGCTATTTCTAATCTGGGTTCGTCGCTGTTAAATAGTGCTTCAAATCCGTCTCCAAAACCATTCTTAAGAATAACAGCCGCGGCTATTTTACCCTTTCTGACCTGTTCAATCGCTTCGTCCCCGGGCAGGTACACTATTTCCAGGGCTTCGTAAGACTCTAACTTTGATTTGTAGGAGCCTGAAAATTCAGTGTTGTCTTCGTCCACTACGGCAATTTTTATCCCCGACGGCTCGCCGCCGGCGCCGGAATATATGGCGCCAAAAAGCAAAGCAAGCAAAACAGGAAAACCAAAAACCCAAAAAATGTTGCCCTTATTACTGGCCAGCACCTTCAGGTCTTTGAAAGCAATAAGTAATGCCTTTCTCATTGATCCCGAAGCCTCCGTCCGGTCAGGTTCAGAAAAACATCCTCGAGGTTGGCCGTCTGGACCTTCAGCGTGCGGAAACGAAATCCGCTTCGGTTCAGCCTGGCCAGTGACTCCATCGGCTGGCCTGTCTTAAACCTGATTACGTTTTCCTTAATTTGAATATCTTTGTCGTCCACGAACGGTTTTATTTTTTCGATATCCGGTTTTTCCTCGAACTCGGCCTCGATATGCGATGGGCCGCCATGCCTGTCGATAAGATTCGCAACGCTGTCTATATCAAGAATCTTGCCGTGGTCCAGGATCGCCACCCTGTCGCAAAGCCGCTCGGCCTCTTCCATATAATGCGTAGTGTAGATTATAGTGCGGCCCTGTTGTTTCCACTGCTCAATCGTATCGAATATCAGATTCCGCGACTGTGGGTCCACACCGACGGTCGGCTCGTCGAGCAGTAAAATCGGCGGCTCGTGCAGAAGTGAACACGCCATATTGAGCCGGCGCTTCATCCCGCTGCTGTATTTCGAGACCCTGTCTTTACTGCGCTGTGTCAGTCCCGCTATTTCGAGGCAATCCTTGATGCGTTCTTTTAATTTTTGTCCGCTTAATCCGTATATACTGCCGAAAAATTTCAGGTTATTGTAAGCCGACAGCTCCTCGTATAACGCCAGTGTTTGTGGTACAACACCCAAAGACAGGCGTACTTCAGGCACGGTAGGGTCAGTTTTGCCGTCGAGTGATACCGTGCCCCGGTCGGGTCTGGCGAGCCCGCATAGTATATTAATCGTAGTTGTCTTGCCGGCTCCGTTAGGTCCCAGAAGCCCAAATGTTTCACCCTTTTTTACCTCGAAGCTAACATCGTCCAGCGCGATAATATTACCAAATCGCTTCTTTAAATTTTCAGCCTTGATCATAAGAGCCCTCAGAAATTTAAGATTTACGATTGCCGATTGCCAATTGGAAATCGAAAATTGAAAATCACAAATCTTTCTATGACTGTTCCGTTAATGAGCGTGGGTCCATAAAGTGCAGTAGATAATCCGGGCCACCAGCCTTGGTGCCTACACCGGACATCTTGAAACCGCCGAAAGGCTGTATTTTTACCATAGCACCAACGCAACTGCGGTTAAAGTACAGATTGCCTACACGGAATTGGCTTCGGGCTTTCTCAAGATGCTGCCGATTTCGGCTAATCACTCCACCGGTCAGCGCAAATTTAGTGGAATTGGCCCACTCTATAGCCTGGTCGAAGTCCCTGGCCCGCATCACAGCCAGCACCGGCCCGAAGACCTCTTCCTGAGCCAGACGGTCTTTGGGAGTTATGCCTTCAACAATAGTTAGTGGCACATAGTAGCCCTTCTCCGTCAGGAGTCCCGAGGACTGCGGCACGGAGGCCCTAAGGGCAATCGTACCTTCCTTTGCCGCAAGCTCAATGTACTCAAGAATCTTTTTCTGTGCAGCCTGGTCGATGACTGCTCCCATATAATTTTCAGGGTCTTCAGCAGGGCCAATTTTCAGCTTGCGAGCAGCTTCGACTAAGCGTGGCACAAACTCATCATATATCTTGTCCAGCACTATAAGACGAGAGCATGCAGAGCATTTTTGTCCCTGGTAGCCGAAAGCCGAGTAAAGCACAG
>Ga0315532_1001321_pt1 | contig 18634 bp, 15 predicted proteins | sample SalMarWE160370MG_FD_203082 | JGI IMG/M metagenome (GOLD analysis project Ga0315532, IMG submission 203082) | Salt marsh sediment microbial communities from the Plum Island Ecosystem LTER, Massachusetts, United States - Salt Marsh Sediment WE1603-70 ... | reverse complement strand
GGCGTGGGTGAATAGTGAGTGGAGCTTGGCATCTTTCGGAACACGTTCTAGGATAGTCATGGAACAGTTTGTTAAGGGTTAGCAGTACTAACATCTTAACGGCTGTTCCATTTCGATACTAAACGCCCCATATAAAAACCAACGGCCTTTTCAAGCCGTCGGCTCCGTCATGCCGGGTACGAGCTACCGGCTACTAATACAGCAGTCCTCCCCATTCCACGAGCGCGATCCCAACGATTCCGTATAAAATATATTTCATGAAAAAGAAATGGATCTGTTACGTGTTCGAGGGTCAACCTCCACCCGAGGCGACACGCAACACGCTAACGCGTCAACACGTAACATCTAATACCAAATCCCCATAAACGCTCCGTAGAGCACCGCCCACCCGAGGTTCGCCAGCACGAGGTCGATCATGAACCAACGATCTTCCCGCATGCCGAAGAGCCCGTGCCCTTCGAGCGGGAGGAAGATACCGCCGATCGTGAGCGTGACGAGGATCGCATAGATGAAGAGCGGTACCGCTCCGAAGCCCGTGACGATCCCCTGCTCCGCGCCCACGGCATAGAGCAATCCGAAGAACGCGTAGAGGATCATGTGCACCGTGATGCCGATGACGTGCGATTCGCGCCGCGAACACGCACGGCCGAAGCAGCGAATGACGTCGACGTCTTTGGCGTACGCACCCGCCCCGTAACGCGGCGCTACGTGCGACAGGAGGATCATGGCGCCGCCGGCCACGATGCCCGCGATTGCTCCGAAGATGATCATAAGAGATTAAATCAACGTTTCAGCGTTTGGAGTAAAAATATCGAATGTCGAATGTCGAATTTCGAAAATGTCTATTCGCGGCGTTCTGCGTTCGATATTCGATATTCATTATTCGATATTTCAGATTCCTTTATGGCTTACGGTTGTAATTGGAGTTCCGCGTCCTCCCCTTCAACCTTCATCTTCACGATGTCCACGGATTCAAACTGTTTCAGCGTTTCATTCACCTGCGCGATGATGGCCTGCACGTGGCAGGAGCCGGCGATCGCGTACGTGAACTCCTTGCTGAAATCCACCGTGGCCGCGCCGTCCGTAATACTGATGGAGCGAAGTGCCGTTCCCGGGAAAACGGATGTCCGCGCTCCCAAGCTCTGCTCCGCGGCCGACGGACCTTTGAGCAGTTCCAACATCGTCGCTTCCGCCGTGTTCACCGTCTTTGCGATGCGCCGCGTAAATGCCTGAACGCGCTCGCAGTTTTCCAAATTCGGATCCTCCTTGAGATTGGAAAAGAAAATCTTTACCGGGATCGTACTCTCATCGAATCGAACCGGGATGGAAACCTTGTCCTGTTCGGAACCGTCTCTCGGAGAGACCGTGTAGACTTCCACGTACCCCTCCCCGATATCGGGAGCCTCATCAAAAAAATCCCGAACGCGGAACGAACCGAAGCGTCCCATGTCCGGCGCGTTCGTCATGACGGCACCGGAAGCGAGGTCTTTGTGGCGCGAATCGCGCACCCGCCAATTCACCACGCTCTCGAAGGCTCGGGCCCTTCCCAAGATCACGAACGGATTCGAAAGGATTTGACGTTCGACGATGCTTGAGACGACAACATTTTCGGAAATGCTCGCCACTTCTCCCGGCTTTGGACTCGCGTCTTCCGAAGGGAGAGGCAGGTCTTCCGGCGGCGGAGCGATCTCATCCTCTGAAGAAATGAAGTCTCCGAAATCCTGAAAAGGGATATCCCCCATATTCCCCTCGCCTTCGTCCACCTGCTTTTGGTCATTCGACCAACGAAAACACCCTGCGCCCAAAAGGAGGATGCAAAACAATGCGACAACGCGTTTTTTCATGCCCCTATGATACATCGAAAGGACCGAATGTCGAAGACCGAATGTCGAAAAGAGATATTATGACGCCTTGTACCAAGATGATTATTCGACATTCTAAATTCGATATTCGATATTCATTAACGCCTTCTTCAGGGCGTACTGCCTCAATTATCGGCAAATGCCCGTCGAAGCCGCCGAGCGCGGCAACGGTTCGTAGTCCGTACAGACCGTTCCGGCAGGGCATGTCCATTCCTCCGCTCCCCCGCACTCGCACACGGAAATGCACATTTCAATGCAGGCCGCGTCCGGTCCCAAGTTTCGGCAGGGACTCGCGCAGTCGTTCCAGCGCCCTCCGGCGGAGGTACAACGGCGTTCTTCCGACGCTTCATCCGACGGCTCGACAACGGGTTCGCCCGGTTCATCATCCGCGCGCGCCTCGTACGGATCCTGAATCAGTCCGTCGGGGGAAACGAGCGGATGGCCATCGGAAATAACGACGTCCGGTTCCGGGAGCGGCGCGGACGGCTGTATGAGCGGGATGGAGTCAACGGCTTCACGCGCCTGATCCAAATCAATCTTCGCGCGCACGACGAGCATGAGCGGGATCGAAATCGCGAGGATGATGAAGATGAAGAGGATGAGCGCGCGTTTGGTTTGCATATCGGGACATGCTTCACGACTTTTTTCGAAGGATGAGCATCACCCGCTCCCCGTTCGGCACATCCCCGTTATTCCAGTCATGCACCGCTTGGAGCAAGCCGTCGTAGTCATACAGGAACGTTTCGCCCAAACGCGTTCCCGGATCATTCGTGATGAACCGGTCCTCCGTGTACCCGCGCACCACGAGCATGTGATACAGCGGTCCGCCGTTCAGAAAGTTCGGATTGGGAAGCGCCTTGCCGTCCGCCGGAAGGATCACGGGGATCCCGCGCGCGATGTATCGCTTCACGGAATCCGGCCCGGTCATCGGCACGACGAGAGCCTCGAGATCCGAATAGAAAAGCTCCACGAGCTCAGCCGTTTCTTCGGCCGTCGTATCAACGGCGAATCCTTCGTTCTCTTCGAACGCGATGAGGTCCAAAATCATGCGGTCCGCTTGGTCCGGATCGTACGCGCCGCGCTCGCCGCGGTAGTAGCCGGCAACCATGATCACAGACGCCTCCTCGCATGCCTCCTGGTACGGCATGTCCCAGTTCGCATGCGGCGCCTGAGAAGTGAATGGAACGGCCAGGAGTTTTTCGGACGGAATCTCGACGGCATCAGCGTCCGCGTCTTCGAGAGATTCCTCGTCAGGCAGCTGACGGCCGGCAGCTGGCGGCCGGCTATTATTCAATTCTTCGAGCTCGTCTATGTATGGCAGATCCGCGCCATCCTTCTGTTCTTGGTACGTTTCCTCGGGCGGAAGCGCGGGTTGAGACGCATGGTACAGCCGGTCGCGGATCATTCCCCTGCCGAGGTAGCCCGAAACGCCCCCGATGATGACAAGGGCGGTGAATACGATGATGAATCGTTTGTATGTGATCTTCATGCCGAATTTGGAAGCGTACCGTGCAGTATTCGAACAATTGGCGGGTTGGCGCGTGACGTGCCGGCGCATCGAATCTTTTATAGATTACGCGCAAACACGAAAACACGCCAACGCGCCAACAGAATTGTTGCTTCGCTTATCCGTCCCTTATTCTTTGTCTTCCAAGATCACCGTTTCCATCACGTCGCCGACGGCGATCTTGTCCACCACATCCATGCCTTCGAGCACGCGTCCGAAGATGGAGTAGTTCGGCGGGAGCGGCGTATTCGCGAGCATGACGAAGAACTGAGAGCCGTTCGTATTCGGTCCGGAGTTCGCCATGGCCACGATGCCGCGATCGTACGGCAAGCTTACCTTGTCGTCCTCAAAGGAGTATCCCGGACCTCCGGCTCCGCTTCCCGACGGATCGCCGCCCTGGATCACGAATCCCGGTTCCACGCGATGGAACGTGAGCCCGTCGTAGTAGTTGCTGTTCACGAGGTACGCGAAGTTTGATGCCGCGTTCGGCCCTTCGTCCGGAAGGATCTCAAACACGATCTCTCCCTTATTCGTTTTGATACGGACGTTCTTGTCCGTCTCTTCCTCGGGCAAGACGCCGGGGAAGGAAAGGTTGCTTCTGTCAATCACAGGTTGTTCTTCGTTAGATGATTCAGTGGACGTGGATTCCTCGTCCGTCGTTTCCATGCCTTCCACCTCGGTCTGCGTAAGCTTGGAGACGTCTCCGGACGACGGTTCCGGCGTCGTTTCGAGCGTATCAAAGCTCGAGTTCGCGCACCCCGCGCCCAGGATGAGGAGGCTGGATGCCATGATAATTGATGTGCGTATTTTCATAGTGGAAAAAGTCTAGCTCAGTTGAGAGCAAGTTTACAAGTCAGCAAGTTTACAAGTGAAAAACCACATAACGAGCTTCCGTCCGTTCAACCGGTGCGGTCGCTCGCGAGCGACGTGCCTTGCTCACCCGTTCTCCCACGGCATCTCGACCTCTCCGGCAAAGCCCCAGTGCGCGGCATTGGTCGAAAGACCGGGCCGTATGCGTTTGGCGAGGTGCGCGTATGTCATGGTTTCGGCATCGCCTTCCCGCTTGAGATCGTTTCCACGTTCGTCACGGACGCGGAGCGCAAACGGCTCTCTGTCTCCCGGGAGGTAGGTGGCCTGAACCATCACGGCCTTGGCCTCGCTCCGTTCCAAAGCGCGCTTGGCCAGCCCGCGCGCGAGCCACGCCCCGAACTTCATCGGATTCGACGGATCAACGCCCACGGTCGATCCGATCCACGGGATCGCACTCCCGTACGGCTCTTCTGAGAGGCCGGATGCGCCAACGTCCTGATCGAGTCCGTTCGAGGGCATACTGCCGTTCTCGTTGATGTGGAAACCGGAATTCGGGATTTGAAATTTGGAATTCAAAATCTTTTTAATGCGTTCCCGCGCTTCTTTCAATTCCAAATTTCCGTGCGCGCAATTGACGTATGCGTGAAACGCTCCTTTTTCCCGTTCGGTAACCGTAACTTCAAACGAAGGCTCCAGCCAAAACCACTCCGTATCATGCTGGCGCAAATCTTCGAGCTTCTTCGCAATATCGCGCGAGAGCACCACGTGCGCCGGCAAGCACTCCTCGGTTTCCCCGCATGCGTATCCCGCAACGCTGATCGGACGATTCGACCGCGTCGCTTCCAAAAGGAATGATCCGGGAACGGCATCGATGGATACGAACGGCTCCACGTGCCCCCGAACGCCCAAGGATGCGGCCGTTCGCGTAATAACGGACCCCACGTCAAAATCGGCTTTCGTGGAAATGACGCCGGAGACGAAGAGCGCGCCCCGTCCGCCCATCACGCGAAAGCGCGCGGATGTTTGCGGATCCCTGCGCAGATACTCATCCAAAATAGACTCGGCGACGATATCGCACGTACGATCCGGCTGTCCGGGAGAAAGCGTTCTGGCGGTTCGCATAGCAGTTTACAGGTTTACACGTTTACACGTTAATACGTTTGTAGGTTTATTGACGTCATACGTTCATCCATGACGGAGAGCTTGTCCACTTGTAAACCTGTAAACTTGTAAACTTGATCTCTTCAAACCTATCAAAAAACCCTGATATCCACAAGGACATTGTTTGCTAAAATTTTCGATAATAATTCTACAAATCCTCAACCGGAGAAAGGAGCGACTTCGGCGGCTTCTTCTTTGGCCCTCCCGCGCTCGACTTCCATGCGGTCTTCGTTGAACCAAAATCTGATCCTTTGCTGATTTTTTTTGGATAACTTTTTTGTTCACCGTATTCATCCAGCTCAATCACCTCATCCTCCCCTCCTTCGTCCCAGCTCCACGCGCGATTCCTCGGGCGGCCGAGCGCGGGTGGCGCATAAGCCAATTCGATGCGCTCAAAAAGATGCGGGTCGAGCTCATCGAGGAACATGGAGGGTCGATTCAAGATGAGCGTATCCGCTCCCATGGTCAGAGGGTACGACAGGAAGAGCCGCTTCTTCGCTCGCGTGCACGCCACGTAGAACAATCTCCGTTCCTCCTCCACCCCTCCCTCCTCGTCGAGCGCGCGCCGATTCGGGAATGCGTTATCCGCCAGATGCAGGATGAAGATCGTATCCCACTCAAGGCCTTTCGCTTGATGAACCGTGCTCAGTACCAACCGCTCGTCATCATACGATGCGCCTTTCTCACGAACGGAAAGCACGCCGTCATACAACGACACGTCTGCGAGGAACGCTTCCAGCGAATCATACCCTTCCGCGAACAGGGCGAACTGCTCGATGTCTTCCAGCCGGTCGCGCCAGTTCGGGTACTCGCGTTCCAGCCGATCCTGATAGGAGCTGGATGCGATGGCGCGGATCATGCGCGCGGGATCCGGCATCTCAACGATGACGCCTCGAATGATGTTCGAAAATTCCTCCCACCCGGCTCTCGCCTTTGCGGACAGGACTTCGTGGACATCCCCCTCCAGCATCGACGGAATCGTATGAAATCCCGTCGTAATCTTTGCCACGCGTTCCGCCGTCAGAGCGCCGATGCCGGTCTGCATGAGGAGGATGCGCATCCATGCCGGTTCGTCTTTGATGTTTCCATGAATGCGGAGGTACGCGAGGACATCCTTGATGTGTGCGCGCTCAAAGAGTTTGAGACCTCCGCGGTACTCGTACGGGATGTCGCGCTTCAGGAGCTCCAGTTCCAATTGCTGGGAGTGCGAGGTGGCGCGGAAGAGCACCGCGATGTTCCCGAGCGCCGTTCCTTCGTTCCGAAGCTCCAAAACCTGCTCGGCAACGTACTGCGCTTCCTGGCGCGCGCTCGCGCACGGGATGAGCGAGGGTCTGCTGCCGGCTTCGCGCAGTCCCACGAGGTCCTTCTCGTACTGATCGATGTTATGGCGCAGGGAGTCGTTCGCCAGGTTTAAAATCTGCGGCGTGGATCGGTAGTTCGTGAGGAGCTTGAACACCTGAACCTCCGGGTATTCATCCGGGAAATTGAGGATGTTCTGTACGTCTGCGCCACGAAAAGCGTAGATGGACTGCGCATCATCCCCCACCACGAAAGCGTTTCCGTGAGCGGACGAGAATCGCGACACGATGCGCGACTGAATGGCATTCGTATCCTGATACTCATCCACGAGCACGTAGCGGAAGCGTGAGGCGATGGACGAACCCGTAACCGGATCTTCGAGGAGCGTGAGGAGGTTCATGAGTAAATCGTCAAAATCCATGGCATTCGAAGTTTTCTTGCGCTTCTCATACCGATCCGCCAGATCCTCAAGTTCGGATTCCAGTTCCAGAAAATTCGGATGTTTCACTTCCAGCGTCCCCCGGATGGTCCCGCAGACGTTCCGCGTGTACGAGATGATGTTTTGGCACACGGACGGACTCGGAAACCGCCGTTCCTTCGGATTGATCTTCATCTCTTTGAGCACGAGCTTGAACATGCTCTTGGAATCTTCCTGATCCAGGATCGTAAAGTTCTTTTCAAAACCGATCCTGTCCGCGTACATGCGAAGGAGCCGGTTCGCCGTGGAGTGGAAGGTGCCTCCCCAAATCCCCTGAACCGTTCCGCCCAAAAGCTTCTCCACACGCTCGAGCATTTCCCGCGCGGACTTGTTCGTGAAGGTGAGCAGGAGGATCTCGGACGGCTGGATGCCCTGTTCAATGAGGTACGCCACGCGGTACGTAATCGTGCGCGTCTTTCCGCTCCCGGCTCCGGCCAACACGAGACACGCGCCATCCCCCTTAAGGACGGCTTCGAGCTGTTCGTTATTCAGCTCCTTGCCGTAGTCGATCTTGAGTTTTCTATCCTTTGGACCGCCACGGAGGATAAACTGCTTTGCCATGCCGAGTAGATTATCGCGTGGGGGAAGAGGCGTCGAGGGAGAAAAAAATAATTCCGCCCCCGGCAAGCGATGTCGGGGGCGGATAGTTTGTTCGAGGGAAGGAATGTCTTAGATGTAGGAAGAGGCGAATTCGAGCTCTTCCTTCGCTCGCTCCCAATCTTCCTGCTTCATGCAGAGACGCGCCTCTTCCATATGAGCGAGCACGTTTTTTTTCACGCGCGTGCGCAGGAGGCCGTCATTGCGTTGAGATGCTCGATCCATGAACTGATCCGCGCGTTCGCGGATCGACTGAAACCGCGCGGGCTGCATGGAACTGTGGATCTCAAGTTCACCGCGCGTGGGCTGGCCATTGGCACGAAGCATGACGCTCTGATCGGCACGTACGTCGGCCATGAGCCACGAGAGCGGCGCGATGATCTTGATCTCCAAATGGAACTTGGCGAGCATCCACGTGATCCCCTGCCGCATCACGGCCATACGCGCCTCCATTCCTCTGCGGGTTACATCAAGTTCGCTCCTGTATTTCTCGGCGTCAGATCCGCTCGCACCGCGCCGCAGGTTCTCGATGGACCGTATGCCGTCCCTCGCAAATGCATCGCGAAGGACCCGCAGATCTCTGGCGAGCTGAAATTTATTCTTCCGGAAGGGTTGAGCGCGAATCCCGCAAAATACCTCCATCTGCTCTTCCAGGATCACTTCAATGAGTTTCCAGTCCATCGCGACATCGGATGCCGCGAGTACCGGGAGCGTTTCCACGCTCCGACTCTTTCCGGATCGTCCGCCCAGGAGCCTCAAGAGCTCACGGTAGCACCGCTCGATGCGCTTGAGCTCCTTCCACATGCGGAACGTACGCACGTTCACCCGTGAGAGGATGTGCTTCACATCCGCCCGACGTTCAAGCAGGCGTCCTATGCCGGCGCCGGCGGCCATATTCGCCGCACTCGGATTGTTCCTTCCAAGCGAATCTACGGGTTGCCGTGCGCGCTCGAAATTCATCAAGGCGATCACCTTTTGTACATTCGTCTTTTTTCGAAGCGCGTGAACCAGACGATCGAACGCCTGTATGTGCATGGTCTGGACTCGCACCGGGAGCGAATCCATGTCGAACCTCGCATACACAAATTCACGAGCATCGCGCGTGTATCGAAAAAGCTCCAGGAGTTCCCCGCTGTCGCGTACGCCGTTCACGGCTCCGCCATTGTGCTTGATGTGGCCTCCGGCGCGCCAGGCGCTGAAGAGTCCGTTTTCGTTCACCGTCCAGATGCCGCGGGCGCGGTTGAAAATCATCATGCTCCCCGGATGAAACGGAAGCTCCATTCCCCGCTTCGCGATGAGAATCATTACGCGCTTGGGATCGAGGATCTCGTATTTCGCCTTTAGCGGCCCCGCTTTCGTAGCGATTTCCAGTGTTCTGATTTCTTGTGGCAAGAGACTGTCTCCTTCCCTCTTGTAAAAGTCCTAAAACCATTCCTATCACATTTCACGCAAAAAAAGAAGCCCCGGAGCTCATCACGACGAATGTCGGAGAGCTCACGGGGCTGTGGGGAATGAAGGGTCAGGCGGCTTCGAGGAAGCCTTCTGCGGGATAGTCATAGAGAGCATGGGCAAGTTCGGATCGGTTGTCTGCGATGCGATGGAGCATTTCCATCCAGGCGTAGTAGCCCGCCGTGGTCAGGACGGACGCCGAGTCGCCCTCCGAACGAATGAACGACGGAAAGCGGGGGTTGTTCTGCATGTCGAGCACATTCCGTTTCAGGAACATCTTCGCGCTCGCGCCGACATACCTGTGAATGAACGCGTGCGCCTCATACGGATCTTCGATGAGCAGGAGCGCCGCCACCACGTGACGCGTGTGAACGCTCCAGCTGTTCCGAATGAAGCTCAGGAGCTTGTGCTCCAGAACATCCGCGAGCGCGGATCGATGGCGGACGATCCAGGCGACGGGTTGTCGCTTTGGAGCGCCGCGGTTCTCGAAGTCGGTATCACCCGCGTACGCGAGGGACGCGATGTACCCGTACTCATCGAACAGAAAATCTCTGAAGGCAAGCGTACTCGGATCGATGCGGACGGCGACCGTATACTCCCATGCCGGATGGCACGAAGTTTGAACGGTATCATCCGCACACTCATGATGTTCTTTCGGTGCAATCTCGCACTGTGCGTTCTGTGCTTGGAGAAGAGTCAGGCATAACACAACCGTCGCTGCCAGATACACGGATCCTCTTCCTGTATTGAGCATGGTTCTTTTCCTTTCGAAGACCGAGAAGACTGAACGCCTTTCCCAGGCGAACCGCATATTAAAACATTTTTTCGGAATTTTGTCAAGTCTCCAAGACATTTCTAGGTTGTTCGGTTATTAGGTTATTGGGTTTTTCGTCCTTTTATAGGTCGATTTTCACAATACGTCGAAAAAGCGAACAAGCGACAACCGAATAACCGAGATACAAAAAGCACGCCATGATCCTAAACTCGAGGTTTCGGTATCAGCGGGCGTGCTCTTAGGGGAATGTTCGTGGGGAATCTTGGTACTCGGCAACTATCTTTTGAGCAATGTCGCAAGATCTCGTGCCTTTCTACACTTGTGCACCCCTTGTCTCCCTGGCCTCATGAATCCAATCGGCCGTTCTTGCAAGCGTGCGCGATTGGCACGCATTTCGAGATCAGTCGCATTATCTGAAAGGTTCAGCCCTTCCCGGTCACCGCGCGGACCCTCCTTGGCATCCATATTGTTGCGCGTTCTTGTGCGCTTCGATGATCACCCCGTTCGCAGGGGTGCCGCTGCCGCAATGCGGCCTTCTTCGCTGCGTCTCCGCGCTTTTTTAAGGCGCTTCGACAATGCGGCCCTATTAAACCATACTTTTAAGATTTTGTCAAGTCCCCCTTACAGGACAGAGAACTAGGGTTTAGGGAGTCAGGAAACCCCTTTTTTACCTCCTCCGTCCCCCTAACTCCCTAACCCCTAACTCCCTAACCCCCTAAATTAAAAGCAGGCCACCACGTGATGACCTGCCATGAGAGCATTTCTAGCCTTCCCGGGCCGAGAGAATGTGCGGAATCTCGTCCGTTTGAGCGGAAATGGTGGTGATCCGAAATGCAGAGTAAGGCTTCTTGGACTTGTACGAGACGCGTCCTTCAGCCTAACGCGCACTATCCGGCGTCACGAGCTCCGCTCGAGCTTCCGTTTTGGGCGGAGGCAGAAGTGTCCACCGCGCTTCCTCACGCCTGCGGATGGATCACTTCCCGTGTGATCGCTTCTCAGCGCCCGCCAGGCGCCCGCGTTCGTAGTACATAGACCCCCTTTCTTTCGGTGGGATGTTTCGAACGGCTTCTTGTGAAAACCCCTGAAAGGGGCTTCGTGCTTCACCGCGCCTCACAGCGAGCGTGAAAACGAAGCGAAGCGAGAGCAATGTAATGAACGGTCATGCATCCGTCAAGCAGAAGATCAGGGTTTAGGGAGATAGGGATTAGGGGGTTAGGGGATACATTGCGGAAAGGATGTCTCCCCCTAACTCCCTAACTCCCTAACCCCCTAACTCCCTAAAAAAGAATCAGCCCCGCCAGACGAAACGTCGGACGGGGCTGGAAAACGAGAGATGTGCGGAGTCAGTGGATGAACGTTGCCGCCACCCGCTTTGAGTGTTTGAAGTACAAGCCCCAGATCATCAGCGCGATCCCCTTCACGACAAAATTGTTCTCGAGGAACACGGCCAGCGTCACGTTGCTTCCACCGCGAATGGTCATCGCGCCGATGGCGAACAGAAAGAACGAGCAAATGAAGCTCGCAAGGAGGAGCTTGATGACGTAGCCGGGCGCATCGCGGCGCATCTTGAAAAACTTAACGGCGGTGATGCAGATAAAAACGAGCAGGGCTCCATTGACCAGCATGGCCAACATTCCGTAGCCTCCCCCGCCAATCCTTGCCAGCCTGTCCATGTTGTCGGCCGTTTTGAGAAGGCCGATGACTCCCAGAACCGGACTGATGATCAATCCGATGGCCGGAAGAAGCAGCCACCCGCCGATCCCCTGGGGAATTTCACCCTTTGCCATGACAATGGCTCCTTTCGTTGTGAGAGAACCGGGGAAAGCTTAATCATAAATGGGAAAAACGTCAATGAGCAAGAACAACCCCGCCGGCGAGAACCTGCGGGGTTGAAGAAATAAGTGTGGATGGTTGGGTTCCTCACGGAGCAAGGTTCCCTCGGTCACTTCATGCGTACGCACGACGGAAAAGCGACCGCTGCGACAACGCTTTTTGAATGTCTCACCACTGACAAGCCTATCGCATTCAGCTCACTGTGAACGCCTGTGCAACCAAGGACAGACGATGCGAATGCATGCGCCCGCGATGGGAAGCGTCCGCAAGGAGCGGGTCGAAACGAGTTGAAAGGGACAACTCGTAACTGACATGGGACGATGCCATCCACGACGGACTCGGAAGGGAGGCTGCGGAAAAAGAGCGAACCGCTATCCTCTGAACCACGTCTGCTATACGGAACCTTCTTTGTCCTTCACCGGCCTATCTCACTTAGCTGGCCCTTGGCGACCCCGACAGAAGAGGGCTGCGCCGTTGGCATAAACATGATGCTATGGGGTTCACGGGAAGTCAAGAAGATCAGGGTTTAGGAAGATAGGGATTAGGGGGTTAGGGGATACATTGCGGAAAAGATGCCCCCTAACTCCCTAACCTCCTAACTCCCTAACTCCCTGATTACGACCCGTACGCTTCTTCGCGGTTCCGCTGATGCCCTTCGATCGTTTCCGCGTAGTAGACCTTGCCGGCCTCATCCGTGAGGAAAAAATAGTAATCTGAATCCGTAGGATTAAGGACGGCTGTGATGGACGATAAACTCGGATTATTGATCGGGCCCGGCGGCAAGCCGTCGCGGCGGTAGGAGTTGTACGGGGAATCGATTTGGAGATCCTCCGCCGTTGCGCGCATGCGCCCCTTGCCGACGACGTAGTTGATCGTGGCGTCGCTCTGGATGCGCATGCTCCCGTTCAAACGATTTAAAAAAATACCCGCAACGATCTTTCGGTCTTCCGGCGTTTTGACCTCCGCCTCCACGATGGATGCGAGCGCGAGGACTTCATGCCACGTAAGTCCGGACGCCTTCCGCTCGTCTTCGTACGGGATGATAACCTTGCTCGCGAACGTGCGCAGCTGTTTGCGAATCAATCCGTCCGGAAGCTGATCCTTCCAGATGTTGTACGTATCCGGGAATAGGTACCCTTCGAGCGACTGGCCGCGCGGGATGTCCTTCAGGAACTCGAAATCCTCTTCGAGCGACCGATCGAACTCCGCGAGGTTCTTCGACGCGCCGACGAGGGCGCGGTAGTCTTCCGGAAGAACGCCGTGCGAGCGAAGCGCTTCGGCATTCTCATCGATCGTCTTCCCTTCCACGAACCGGAGCGTGAGCTCGTCGCGCGCCGGACCGAGGGCGATCGTATCCGCGATCTTCTGGTAGGACGCGCCCTTGCGGAACACATACTCCCCCGCTTTGGGATGGAGCGCGGATTGATCGAATTTCAAAAACAGATCGTAAAAGACGGACGATGACACGAGCCCGGACTCCACGAGGAGATCTCTGACCATGCTCGGCGTCATCTCATCCTCCACGAGGACGGTTATGGGCTCCCCGGCCTCTTCATCACTGAACCACGCCGCGCGCGCAAAGGAGACCGCAAATACGGCGATGAGAATGATGATGACTCCCAGAGAAACGACGATCTTTTTCATAATGTTTGAAGAAAGAATACGGAGACGGAATACGGAAAAGAAACATCAAATCATTCCGTCTTTCGTATGCTGTATTCCAATTTCCACCGTCTACACCTTCCCGAGGCCTTCCTGTACGAGTTTTACAATGATGAACGCTAACACACCAACAACCGCTCCGCCAACGATGTCCGTAACGTAGTGCATGCCCGCGGCCACGCGTCCGAATGCCACGAGGAATGCCACGAGGAATGCCGCAACGCCGATCGGAACGTTCGCGGAGGAGAGGGCGATGGCGATTCCCACGGCAACGGCCGTGTGGCTGGACGGGAACGAGCCGGCCTGCGCGTTCGGCGGGACGATCGCTTCGATGCCTTTGGATTCCAAATAGGGCCGTACGCGTCCGATGATGGATGCGAGCGCCGTTGACAGCATGAGTGCGAGGAGCGCCGTCCAAGCGGCTCCGTACACCGCATCCCGAAGCTGCGTTGATTTCCGCACGAGGAAAATGAACGGAATGAAGAGGTAGATGAGCCAGCGCGCCGCAAACCCGATAAGCATCCTGCCGTTCGAGGAAGAGAGGGACTGCTGGATTTTGATGATGATGTCAGCTTCGGACATAGTCGATACGTCGTTAGATCGTCAGGTAGTCAGGTTCTCATAATATCCGTTTCGAGATACGTAACGACCTGATGACATAATGGCCTAACAACCTATTTCTTCGTTTTCGGCGCATACGCGCACCACGCGGCAACCGGACAGCGCCAGCACTGCGGCTCCCCCGGCTTACACACATCGCGGCCGAACGACACGAACGTGCGATTGATCCGGCTCCACCGCTTCTTCGGTACGAGCTCCTGCAAATCAAGCTCGGTCTTCTCCGGCGTCTTGGCCCCGCTCCATCCGAGTCGATGCGAGATGCGGAACACGTGCGTATCCACGCAGATCGCGTCTTCGCCGTACACGTAGCTTAGCACGCAATTCGCCGTTTTCCGACCAACGCCCGGAAGCTTCGTGAGCTCTTCGCGCGTGCGCGGAACCCTCCCCTTATGCTCGCGCACGATAATCTTCGAAAGTCCGTGGATCGCCTTCGCTTTCGACCGGTACAGCCCGATCGTCGAAATGGACGCGGCGATCTTCGCGGGCGTGGACGCGGCGAGCGATGCGAACGTGGGGAACGCTTTTTTGAATGCGGGGAAAATCTTCAGGACCTGCGCGTCCCTGGTGCGCGCGGATAACAGAACGCCAAGGAGCGTGTCCTTGGGATTCCCCAGGTCCATGTCCGGCTTGGCCGTGTACCGCTTGGCAAGGACGCGGATAACGCGGGACGCCTGTTCCTTCGTTGCCATGCAGGAAGTATAACAGGTCTGATTGTACATTTCGCATTGCGCATTGCGAATTATCTCAAACCCAGACTTCTGCCTTAAACGAACAGGATGAACATGCGAAATTCGAAATGCGTCATGCGCAATAAATCAAACCAGCGGTCTGCCCGTCATTTCCTTTGGCGCGGGGAGTCCGAGAATTTTCAGCATGGTCGGCGCCACATCCGAAAGCGTTCCCGCCGGAGCCGTGAGAGCGAGATCCCCGCCCACGACATCTCCGGTCGGAGCCTTGATCCCTTCGAACATTTTGCCGATCGTCAAGAACGGGACCGGATTCTTCGTACCCGTACGGACGATCTCATCCGTTGCCGGATCTCGAACGACCTCCGCGTGTCCATGGTCGGAAACGAGCAAAAGGACGCCGTTCACGGCCAGGGCGGCATCGATCACCTTCCCGAGCCCTTTGTCCGCCGCCTCGCATGCCTTGATCGCCGCGGCTTCATTTCCGGTCTGCGCCACGAGATCCGGCGCCGCGATGTTCATGATGATCACATCGTATGCGCCGAGGGCGATTTCTTTGATCGTTCGATTCGCAATTTCGGCCGTGCTCATTTCCGGGACTTGCTCGTATTTCGAAACGTTCGGACTCGGGACGATCACCCGATCCTCTCCGGGAAATGCATTGTCGCGCAAACCGTTGAAAACGTTCGTCACGTGCGCATACCGCTCGGTTTCGGCGATGCGCAGCTGTTTCATCCCCGCTTCCGATATCGCTTGACCGAGGCACCCCTCATACTCCTGAAACGGGTACGCGACATCAACCGGAAGATCCTTGTCGTATTCCGTGAGCGTCACGAAATGCACGCCGTTCGGATTCGGCCGATTGAACGGCTCAAACGAAGGAAGGGTGAACGCTTTTACGAGCTCCCGTTCGGGCGCGGGACGCAGATTAAAAAAGATGCATGCGTCTCCGGCGGAGAGCGTTGCGGCGATACCGCCCTCCTGCACGATAACGCACGGAGCGAACGCTTCATCATGCACGCCGTTGGCGTAGGACGATTCGATGGCGGCGTCCGCTGAGGGAAACGTCTCCGTCGAACGTCCGAGCGCCATCGCATCGTACGCCCTTTTGATGCGGTCCCATCGTCCGTCGCCGTCCATGGCCCACGACCTTCCGGAAATCGAAGCGATGGATCCGATCCCGAGCGTTCCGAGCGTGCGTTCGAGGGAACGAATCGTATCGCGTCCCGATTCGGGCATGGCGTCGACGCCGTCAAGCACGGCGTGAACGTACACGCGGCGAACCTGTTCCTGTTTCGCATACGCGAGGAGGGCTTCCAGGTGCTCGCGCTTCGACTGAAGGTTCGCTTCGGAAACGAGTCCGATCAGATGAACGGCGCCCTCATGCGTTCGTGCGCGCTTGAACGCCTTCCTGAGCGTCGGGTGTTTGAAAAACGTCCCGTCCGCGACATCCGCGCTCACGCGCGAGATCGGATCATAGAGCGCGCGTCCCGCTCCGATGGTTCGATGACCCGCTTCGGCCGTACCGCACGCGCCCTGATCGCGCCCGACAAAACTCCCTGATGCGTTAAGCGTCATGGCCGGATAGGTTTCCGTGAGCTCCCTGAATACGGGGAGGTTCGCTTGGCGAACGGCGTTTCGATCCATGTTCGGACCGATGCCGAATCCGCTCACAATGGCGAGGATAACGGGTTTGGGTCGGTGCATATTCATTACTGGCAGCTCGTATTTTGTAGCTCGTATTTGGCGTTTTGTCGAGCGAGATGCTCTGCGGCTGGCGGCTGGCGGCTGATTTGGATGGTAAGGGCGCCTCAGCCAAAAGCTAAATGCTAAAAGCTAAATGCCAAATGCACAATTCGTTACGCACAGATGATTGAGCGCGCAGGGAGACGACAGCAAGTCGCCGGCAGCCGATAGCCAGCCGACGACGACCGACCAACGACCCCTCACACCCCTGAACATCCATTCAGAGCCATACCAGCTACGAGCTACGAGCTACCTCTTCAAAAGCGACTTCCCTGTCATCGCTTGAGGCTTCTTCACATTCATCAAATCCAATATCGTCGGCGCCACATCCGCGATCGTCCCGTCCTTTCGGAGGCGTACGGACTTCGGGTACTGTCCCGCCAGTGCGAACGGAACGGGATTCGGATTATGCTCCGTGTCCGGCGTACCGTCCGGATGGATCACGACTTCCGCATTTCCATGATCCGATATGACGACGAGCGTCGCTTTTTTCTTTTTGATGATCGGACACAGGATATGGAGCGCTTCATCCAGCGCCTCGCACGCCTTGATCGTCGCCGGCAAATTTCCGGTATGCCCCACCATGTCCGCGTTCGCCATGTTCGCGCACACGAAGTCCGCGCCGCGATCGAGCGAACGAATGACGCTCTTGGCGATCTCCTTCGCGCGCATCTGCGGCTTCTCATCATACCTGTCCACGCGGATCGTCGGAATGAGAACGCGCTTTTCTCCGAACCGTGCGCGATCGTATCCCCCGTCGAAGAAGTACGTCACGTGGACGTATTTTTCCGATTCGGCGATGTAGTATTGCTTATGCGACCTGAGCGCCTCAACGATCGTGCCTTCGATATCGCGGTTCGGATATGCGGCGATGACGTTGTCGAGATCCGTGCCGAACTCCGTGAGCGTAACGAGGAAAACATTTTTGTGCTTTATCTTCCGCGTAAAGGATCCTTCCTCGTCCTTCTCGAACGCAGGCATGACGAACGGCTTCACGAGCTGGCGTGCGCGATCGCTTCGCAGGTTCCAAAAAATGATCGCGTCCTTGTCGTTGACGCACTGCGCGCACGTCTTGTCTCTGCAAATCATCGTCGGCTGGATAAACTCATCCGACTCGCCGCGGGCGTATGCCTGTTCGAGCGCTTTGATCGGAGTGTCCGCATGGAGCCCCTTACATCCCACGATCGCATGGTACGCCCGCTCGGTACGCTCCCAAAAACGGTTCCGATCCATGGCGTAGTAGCGGCCCATGATGCTCCCGATCACGAAACTCTTCGGAAGGTGCTCCTCCAAATCCTGAATCAACTTCACGGCATGGAACTGGGGCGTATCGCGGCCGTCCGTAAACAGGTGGAGGATCACCTTTTTAAAATGGAGCTCCTCGGCAAACTTGATGAGCGCGTACAGGTGCTCCGGGGACGCATGCCCGGAAGCCCTGTTCGTCAAAAGTCCCATCATGTGCAACGTGGACTTGTTTCTCGTGACATGCGCGATCGTTCGGAGGAGCGCGGGATTATCGTGGAACGTATTCCTCTTAATCTGCTTGTTGATGCGCACCAGGTCCGTTTCCACGGTTCGTCCGGCGCCGATCGTCATATGTCCGGCTTCGGAATTTCCCACCTGTCCCTTCGGCAGTCCAACGGCCTCTCCGTCCGCATTGAGCGTGGTATGCGGGCTTTTTTTCAGGAGCCTCCGCCATGTTGGCATCTTCGCGAGGAGCGTGGCATTCCCCTCTTTAACCGGACAGATGCCGAACCCGTCCCAAATTAATAAAACCACGGGCTTGTACCCTTTCGTCCTCTTAACGTTTTTTGATTTCTTTAGCATAGTATTCCTATTAGGATAGACGCAAAACGCGCAATTTTCAAGGAAAACGATCCATGTCTAGGCGTGTTGACAATTTTCAATTTTTATGCTATATTTGCCTATTCCTCGCGTCTTTGGTTTAAATACCGAGGAGTAGAAAAAAGACTCAAATCGAAACGTCCCTTCCCAAATCTAGAGGTGACAAATGACTGACAACGAAAGAAAACCGTTTGCCCCTCCGGCGCCGGCTCCTACATTCGCTAATGAACAGAGCGATGAAGGAAACGGACAGATGGCGGGCGTACCAACATTCAATCCGGAGCCGCCTCAGGCTCCGCAACA
>Ga0315532_1001320_pt1 | contig 18639 bp, 17 predicted proteins | sample SalMarWE160370MG_FD_203082 | JGI IMG/M metagenome (GOLD analysis project Ga0315532, IMG submission 203082) | Salt marsh sediment microbial communities from the Plum Island Ecosystem LTER, Massachusetts, United States - Salt Marsh Sediment WE1603-70 ... | reverse complement strand
TTTCTATCAGGGGTACGAGGAAAAGGACAGATTGGGCACAGCAATCAGTATTTGACGCATTGGTTTTATCCGTATAAGGGAAAATACCATGGACAAATGATCAAGTCACTGATTAACTTCATGGGTGTTGGTCAGGATAGCTTGATACTTGACCCATTTGTGGGTTCAGGGACTACCTTGGTAGAATGTGCTACTCTGGGTATTCCTAGTGTGGGCATAGATATAAATCCTGCGCTTTGTATGGTTTCGCAAATTAAGGTTGATAGTCTTGATATAGCCTACTCAGATTTCCAAAGGGAGCTAGCGAAGGTGAAGCCTCTTGATATTTTCCGCTACTTCTCAGAGAAACCCGTTGTGCGTGAGGAATGGTTCTTAGGATACGAGCAATTGAATCAAAGTACATACCTTCTGTTGTCCAAAGCGTGGGAACAGCATTTTCCAGACGGATTTGTGAAGGAATTACCTGATGCATGGCGCAATGTACTCTTTCTTTGCTATTTGCATGCTCTTTCAGACCATACCTATCTTAAGGATACAAACAAAGCAATGACGTTTGACCAATTTTTCCTCAGGGACTTGAATGAGTATCTCGATACATTAAGCGGTTGTCATAGGGTGTTTATTGACCGGCATATCGAGGCTTGCCCGACTAAAGTGATCTTCGGCACTGCTTTGGATCTGCCTTTGCAGGCGGAATCAGTGGATGGTGTCATCACCTCTCCACCGTATAGCATCGCATTGGACTACATAAAGAACGATGAGCATCTCCTACACTACTTGGATATAGATACGTCTGAACTGAAGGAGCACATGCTTGGTTTAAAGGGACGAAGAGAAGAAAAGATAAAACTTTATCGAACAGATATGAAAAAAAGCTTGAGGGAGATACAGCGTGTTCTCAAGCCTGGTTGCTATGCCGCCATGCTATTAGGAGACGTGGTTGTTGGTACCTTCAGGACAAATTTTGCTAAGGAAATTGTAGCTTGGTCGAGCGAACTGGCCTTTTCTGAGGTAGAACTTTTGCGGCGACCTATTCTTGGTGGGTATGCCCGATTGAGATATGAATATATTATCTTATTAAGGAAGTAAGTATGACAATGATGACTGAAAGCACTCGCGCTGCCATCAAAGGTTATCTCGAGGGATTCATCAAAGGTGTTGTAGATGCTCATAAAAAGGAGAGCAATACTAAGACGTCAAGGACAGTGGCGCCGAAAAGTTCGGCGAGGAGGGCGACGCTTAAGCCTTTTCATGAGGCAATTCTGCCGGCTGAAGTGCGTCGGATTAGCTCTTTTGAGCGTTCTTTCTCTACCAGCTTGGGGACAACTTTTGAAGAGTGCGCGTTTCTTATCGCAAAGCAAATTCACAAGAAGGCAGAGCGTAATTTCAATAACCCTGCTGTTATGATACCATTGTTAGCAGCAAGAAAGATCGAAGAACTGGTAGCAGAGAACAATGCTATTGGCATGAAAAGGCTGTTCCCAGAACTAGTCGAGGAGGTTTTGGCAACTCACGGCGCTGAAAATGTCTCTCGTCCTGCAATTGCAGATCTATATTTCCAAAGGTACGATGGCAGTGAGTGGTTTTTCGAGATTAAGTCGCCACAACCCAATAAAGGGCAGTGTCTGGAGGTTACGCAAAGGCTTTTGACGATTCAAGCAATCCAGGCGTTATCTAATAAGGCAACCAAGACTTACACGTATTTCGCCATGGCATACAACCCCTACGGATACCGCAAAGACTATGCATGGAGTTTCGCCAATAGGCATCTAGATATGAAGAACCAAGTTCTGCTGCAAGGGGAGTTTTGGAATGTGGTAGGAGATGACCCCGATACCTATGACGAAGTGCTTAGCATTTTCAGCGAGGTCGGCAGAGCAAAGGGGAAGTACATAGTTGATGAACTAGCTTTTAGCATTTAAGCAGTTGTTCAATATCGTAAGGGGAGCTAGTGAATGACACGAGTTCAGCTTTATGATACCACATTGCGCGATGGAGCGGGGCGCGAAGGCATATCCTTCAGCGTCGAGGACAAGCTCAAGATTGCGAGAAAGCTTGATGAGCTTGGCATACACTTTATCGAGGGGGGATGGCCAGGGGCAAACCCCAAGGACGAGGAGTTTTTCACCAGGGCCTCTGAGATGGCTCTCTCCAAAGCTGTACTCGTTGCCTTTGGCAGCACCAGAAGGCCCGATGAAAAAGCTGAAAAAGACCCCACACTTCGTGCCATGTTGGATGCCAGAACACGCGTGATAACACTGGTGGGCAAGAGTTGGGACCATCATGTAACCGAAGTTCTGGAGACTACTTTAGAGGGAAACCTGAGCATGATCGCCGATTCTGTGGCCTACCTAAGGTCGAAGGGGAGAAGGGTCTTCTTCGATGCGGAGCACTTCTTCGATGGTTACAAATCGAATCCCAGATACGCTCTAAAGACGGTCACTGCTGCGGCGGAAGCGGGCGCCGAATGTGTTGTTCTGTGTGACACAAATGGGGGGGCATTGCCATCCGATGTAACTGTTGCGGTCAAGGCTGCCCGAAAAGCAACTGGAGCCAAGCTGGGTATCCACGCCCATAACGATGCAGAGCTTGCCGTAGCCAACACCCTGGCTGCGGTCCAGGCTGGAGCAACGCAGGTACAGGGCACAATCAACGGCTACGGGGAGCGCTGTGGAAATGCTAACCTGTGCTCCGTCATCCCTGCTCTGAAGCTAAAGATGGGCATCGATTGTATCCCCTACAAGCAGCTTGCCAGGCTGACTGAGGTCGCTCATTTTGTAAGCGAGGTGGCTAATCTGACCCTTGATAGCCACCTTCCCTACGTAGGGGCCAGTGCCTTCAGCCATAAGGCTGGGCTCCATATCGCTGCTATGATGAAGTGGGAGGAAAGCTACCACCATATCAACCCCAAATCGGTGGGGAACGAATGGCGAACATTGGTGTCTGAGCTATCAGGCAAGGGGGTAATAGTACGGAAAGCCAAGGAGAGGGGATTGGAGCTGACCCATCATGGCGAACAGGCACGGGCGATATTGGAACAGGTTAAGGCCATGGAGAGCCGTGGCTTCCAGTATGATGGTGCTGAGGCATCCTTTGAACTGCTCATCCACCGCTCTCAGCCTGAATATCATTCTCCATTCGAGCTGGTCGATTTCATGGTGGTGGTGGAAAAAAGGCGACGCCCTGCCACTGTGTTAAATGAGGAGGAGCTGTTATCCGAAGCTACAGTCAAGGTGAAGGTGGGCAACGATGTAATTCATACCGCCGCCGAGGGGAATGGCCCGGTAAATGCTCTGGATGCCGCGCTGCGTAAGGCGCTTCTGATGTTCTATCCTCAATTGGCACCGGTGAGGCTGGTTGACTACAAAGTTCGCGTGATAGAAGAAACGGCAGGCACGGAATCTCGGGTACGCGTCCTCATTGAATCGAGCGATGGGGAATATGAGTGGCGGACGGTGGGCAGCTCCACCAACATAATCGAGGCGAGCTACCTGGCACTGGCCGATAGCCTTGAGTACTGGCTGCTGAAGAATGCCGAAGGGGCATAGCGCTCTCTAGCGCAGCATCTCAATTTCTATTCCGAAAACCGATGTGTTTTATTCACCCCGATGCTATGCCGTGGGACAGAGGGCCCCCCGACTTGTCGGAGGCCGACCTTAGGCCCCGACCTGTCTACCTCCTACTCGAAGAATAGTTCATGGTTCGACAAGCTCACCACGAACGGTTTGGTAAGGCTGTCCTGAGCGAGGTCGAAGTGCTCACCACGAATGGTTCGACAGGCTCACCACGAACGGTTCGACAAGCTCACCACGATTGGCATTTGGCACATCGCTTTTCTATGGTTCGTTAGTGGGCAGCTACCCAAGAGCTCTTAATCCTTAAGAAGTTGGGCGCTGGCCTCTGCGGTGACGATTCGATAGACATCCTGGAGGGGAAGATCGTGCTCCTCAGCGAGGCGGCGGCAGTCCTCAAACTCAGGCGACAGGCCAATCCTTTTGCTATTAAAGCGCTTCACCTTAACCATAACCCTGCCTAGGCTGGTATCGAGCTGAACCGTCTCACGCTCACATTCATAGCGCTCCATCCGCTGCACCCGAACCCCCAGAGTGGATGTCTCACGGAGTATAGTCTCTATCATCTGACCTTCCGCTTCAGGTGAAGAAAGCACGCTAAGCATCACCGCTGGGCGGTTCTTCTTCATCTGGATGGGGGTGAACCAAACATCGAGTGCACCTCGATCGAACAGGCGCTCCATGACATAGCCATAGAGCTCCGAGCTCATGTCATCGATATTAGTCTCAAGAAGCAGAAGTGGGCGCTCGTTCTTAGTCATTTGCCCAATCCAGAGAGGTAGCACGTTGGGGATAGCTGCAGTCTCCCGTGTTCCCACACCATAGCCGATGCGCTCAAGTGTGAATGTCGGGCTGTCAAAGGAAGCTAGGGTAGTGACAATGGCCGCTCCGGTGGGGGTCACCAGTTCCCCCATGTCAGGGGGGGCGCTAGGCCGAATAGGTGCCTTCGATGAGGCGATTAGCTCTAAGGTCGCAGGTGCAGGAATGGGAATGATGCCGTGCTCAGTCTCAACAGTGCCGCTTCCCGTTGGCAAAGGAGATGAAAAGAGGGTCTCAATACCCAAAAGCTCAAGCCCGATAACTGTCCCCACTATATCAACAATGGCATCGACGGCCCCAACCTCGTGAAAATGAACCTTATCTACTGGAATACGATGCACCTTTGACTCTGCTTCGGCGAGGCGACTGAAGATAAGGGCGCTCTTGTGTTTCGTATTGTCTGACAGGGTGCTCTTTTCGATCAGGTTGAGGATGTCTTTCAAAATGCGATGCTGCTTGGAGCTATTTTCTAATGCGACCGTTACTTGGGTTCCGGTGATGACCCCACGTGTCGCTGGCTGAGCAGATATTCGGTAGCCCTGCAGGGGGAGTTTGGCAAGCTCGGCAGTAAGCAGGTCAAGGGATAAACCACAATCCAGGATGGCGCCAAGGATCATATCGCCGCTCAACCCGGAGTAACAATCGAAATAGCCGATTTTCAAGATGCTCTTCCCCTAGGGCGGTAGCCCGCAAGGTCAAGAGTGACATAACTGTAGCCCAGGGCACGAAGCTCCTCCACTGCCCGAAGCCGTATTTTATCGTCGGCGAAAAGAGCCGTGTCTCCGTTGCTGAGCTCGATGCGAGCTATGGAGCCATGATGGCGCACCCGAAACTGTGTAAGCCCTAGCTTGGCAAGGGATTGCTCAGCGTCGGCGACGCGAGCTAACAGTTCTAATGTGATCGGAGTGCCATATGGAAAGCGAGTGGCGAGACAGGGAAAGGAGGGTTTGTTCCAATTGGGAAGGCCCCTGCTTTGGGAAATAGAGCGAATGTCTGCCTTGGTGAGGCAGACATTCGCAAGGGGGCTTAATACCCCAAGCTCTTCGGCGGCCTTCATGCCCGGGCGATAGTCTTGCAAATCATTGTAATTTGTGCCATCGATTACGAAGGATAACCCCTCCTCGTCAGCGATACGTTTCAATCGCTCGAAAAGCATTCGCTTGCAGTAGTAACAGCGCTGCGGGCCATTAGCTATAAACAATGGGTTGTCCATCTCACTGGTCTCAATTGTGATGTGGCGAATCCCCATATAGTGAGCCAGGGACTCGGCCTGAGCGGTCTCAGAAGCGGGGTGAATGGGTGAGGAAGCGGTAACCGCCAGCGCCCCCTCGCCGAGGATTTCATTGGCAAACGAAACAAGCAGGGTGCTGTCGATGCCTCCAGAGTAGGCAATGACCACTGAGCCCAGCCCGTTAAGTAAGGACCTAAGTTGAGTCAGCTTTGTCTTCAACTTTAGCCAGTGCCTTCCGTAGAGCTTCTCTCACCGATTCTGCGCCGATGAGTTGCATTTGTTGGGGGGCGATTTCCTTGGTAACCTTTGGGACGATGCAGCGCTTGAACCCCAATTTCGCCGCCTCGCTGAGTCTCCTATCCACATGAGGTACCGCTCGCAGCTCACCACTGAGCCCCAGTTCCCCGATGGCAACCAGATTGGGGTCAATGGTGGCGCCACGCAGGCTGGAAGCGATGGCTATGGCGGTGCCAAGGTCGGCGGCAGGCTCATTCACTCTGAGCCCGCCGGCCACATTAACCATGATATCCTGATTCCCCAGAGCGAGGCCGGCTCGCTTAGTAAGCACGGCGGTGATTAGAAGGAGGCGATTGAAGTCCACTCCATTTGCGGTGCGTCGGGGAAAGCCGAAGCTGGTGGTGCTGGTGAGAGCTTGGATTTCCACCAGCAGGGGCCTGCTTCCCTCAAGTGTCGGCACCACAGCAGAGCCCACCGTTTCTTTAGGCCGTTGTGAGAGGAAAGCCTCTGATGGGTTAGCCACCTCCACCAGACCGTTCCCTCTCATCTCGAAGATTCCCACCTCGTTGGTGGAGCCGAAACGGTTCTTCACACTTCTAAGCAGCCTGTAGGCACTGAATTGCTCGCCCTCCAAATAGAGCACAGCGTCGACGATGTGCTCCAAGACGCGTGGACCAGCGATGGCTCCATCCTTGGTTACATGCCCTGAAAGCAGAACAGGGACATTGGCGATTTTTGCCCACTGCATCAACCTCATGGTACACTCACGGATTTGCCCCACGCTGCCTGGTGCCGAGTCCAACTGGTCAAGGTAGACTGTTTGAATGGAATCGATGATCACCATGTCAGGAGATGCTACATCAAGCTGCTCCATGATGACCTCCATGTTCGTCTCGGGCAGTATGAATAGCCACTCGCCTCCCAGTCCCAGTCGATTCGCCCGCAGCTTTACCTGCGTAGGCGACTCCTCGCCGGTAACATAGAACACCTTCCTACCACCTTGGGCGACCGCGGCTGACACTTGAAGAAGGAGCGTTGATTTTCCGATTCCCGGATCACCGCCGATAAGCACCAGTGAACCGGGCACGATCCCTCCTCCCAGGACGCGATTGCATTCAGCGAAGGAGAGAGTGAGGCGAGTGGTCTGCTCACCGGAGACCTGGGAGAGCTCTTGAGGGGCAACCGATGGAGCATGAGAGGCACTGCGACGGTTACTTGGAGGACGAACTACTGTCTCCACAAAGGTATTCCAGCCCTCGCAGTCAGGGCAGCGCCCTAGCCATTTTATGCTCTCACGACCACATTGCTGGCAGACAAAGACCGTGCGGCGACCCTTTTCCAAGGTTGCCTCTCTTTCCTTTTACTCAAGTTTTTTGCTTCGATAATAGATTTATTCCGTTGGGACTGAGCCCTTCGGATCCGCTCAAGATCAGCCTGCTGAACCGTTCGTGGTGAGCCCTTCGACCTCGCTCAGGACAGGCTTGTCAAACCATGAACGGTATTAGTATAACTCATCTTCGTGATTCGTTGGTGGGCAACTGCCCATTAGCGTTTAGTCTATTATACATGAGCTATAGAGGTGACTCAATCAGGGGAAACACCCGACCTGCATTTTCCTAGATCTTTTACCTAGGGGAGGAGATTGTGGTAAAGGTGTATCGAGGGCGCAAGTCATAAGAGGGCAGGCGACGAAGATACTATAAGTGACAAAAAGGTACGAGGCTGAGAGTGCCTCGCACCTTCCATTCAGTAGTGGCGCAGCAGTCGACCTTGCTGGTTTATTTTATTGCTTTCAAGACATCGTCTGAAGCTCTCACCCTCCCAAGGCCAGGGAAAACGTTGTTAATGGCATGATCGTGGGCCTGAGCTACTACAGCAGCGCAGCAATCACTCAGAACAATAACGTGGTAATCCCTTTCACGAGCACCGCGAAGGGTATTCTCCACGCAGCCGTTGGTAACCACACCGCCCAGCAATAAGGTATCGATGCCACGAGTGCGCAGAAAGAGGTCTAGGTCGGTATTGTAAAAAGCGCCGCTCCTCCGCTTCACCACCACATAGTCTTCAGTGGCTGGCTGGAGTTCCTCGATGAAATCAGCCCCTGGCGTCCCCTCAATCAGAATTGGCGGCGTTTCCTTGGGAACCAGTCCCTGGAGCATAAAATCAGTGACTGTGGGCACGACATCGGCATTGTCTTTTCTATGCACTGTTTTTATATGGATGATAGGAAGTCCTTTCTCCCGCGCCCCATTTACCACCTTGATGAAGTTCTCGATGACATTGTTTGACTGAACCATTTGATAAAGCGGGGCAAAATAGTCCGGCCCAGTTTTGGCAAGGTCGTTCTGCATATCGATCACCAAGAGAGCAGTTTTCTTAGGATCAAATGTGGTTTCCATTGTTCACTCCTTTAAAATGGAATAAAAAAAGAGCTTAGTTGCTCTTTCTAAGTTTTAAGTATAAGCCATTAAGCTCTTTTTTTAACAGTGTTTAGCGCCATCCTCACCATTTAAACAGGTGATTGTGCCATCGCCAGGGTGCGAATGACGATCTTGTCATCCTCGCAATCAACAAGCACTGTGTCCCCGGCCTGGAAGTCCCCACGCAACAGGGCCTCTGAAAGTGGGTCCTCCAGCATATCCTGGATGGTACGCCGTAACGGCCTGGCTCCAAAGACGGGGTCGTAGCCCTTCTCGCCAATGAGGTTCTTGGCGGCGTCGGTGACCTCCAGTTTTATAGCCTTCTCTACAAGCTCCTTCCACACCTCGCGAAGCATGAGATCGACGATTTGCCTGATTTGCTCCTTGCTTAGCCCGTGGAATACCACGACGCCATCGATTCGATTGAGAAACTCAGGTCGGAAGAATTTCTTCATCTCCCCGAGAACCTTTTCCTTCATGTTCTCGTAGGCCCTGTGCTCGTCAGTCGCCTCGTCGGTCTTGATGGCAAAGCCCAGAGTCGTGTCCCTTTTTATCAGCTCAGCGCCAATGTTGCTGGTCATCACGATGATGGTGTTGCGAAAATCCACTCGCCTTCCCTTAGCGTCGGTGAGATGACCATCGTCGAAGACCTGGAGCAACATATTGAACACATCGGGGTGTGCCTTCTCAATCTCGTCAAGCAGGATTGCTGAGTAGCCCTTGCGTCTGACTGCCTCTGTGAGTTGCCCTCCCTCATCGTAGCCCACGTATCCAGGGGGCGCACCAACAAGGCGAGCCACCGCATGCCTCTCCATAAACTCTGACATGTCTAGCCTGATCAACGAGTCCCGGCTGCCAAAAAGGAACTCGGAAAGTACTCTCACCAGCTCTGTCTTCCCCACCCCGGTGGGACCGAGGAAGATAAAGCTGCCGATTGGTCGTCTTGGGTCCTTGAACCCAGCACGAGCGCGCCTCACGGCTTTCGAGATGATATTGATTGCCTCGTCTTGACCGATGATATGGCGGTGTAGCACACCTTCCATTTGAAGGAGGCGAGTGGTCTCATCTCTAGCCAGACTGGTTACCGGGATACCAGTCCACATACTCAAGACCTGAGCGATGTCCTCCGCACTGACCACCTTCTCCACCTGCTTCTGCTCCTCCAGCCATTCTTCCCGTAGCTTCTTTGTTTTTGCAGCCAGCGCCAGCTCTCGCTCTCTCAACTCTGCGGCGTAGTCATACTCCTGGGAAGCGATAGCCGCCTCTTTATCCTTGCGCAACGTCTCCAGGTCGTGATCAGCGTCTTTCACACTAGCGGGGGGTGCATAATTCTTAATCCTTACCCGGGAGGCAGACTCATCCACTAGGTCGATGGCCTTATCGGGGAGAAAACGATCGGGAATATATCTTGCCGCCAGTGATGCTGCTGCATTAATCGCATCATCGGTTATCGTCAATTGGTGATGGTCTTCATAGCGGCTCTTGACGCCCTGGAGGATGGCGATGGTTTGATCTACGGTGGGTTCGTCAACCGTGATGGGTTGAAACCTTCGCTCCAGTGCAGCGTCCTTCTCCACATGTTTACGATACTCATCGGCGGTGGTTGCCCCAATGCATTGTAGCTCCCCTCGCGCAAGCGGGGGCTTCAGTATGCTGGAGGCATCGATAGCTCCTTCAGCAGCACCAGCACCGACAATAGTATGCATCTCATCAATGAAGAGTATGCAGTTAGTCGAGGTTTTTATCTCATCGATAACCTTCTTTAATCGCTCCTCAAACTCGCCGCGATACTTCGTTCCTGCTACCAGAGCGCCCATATCCAGAGTGAGCAATCGCCTGTCACGTAAGCTTTCAGGGATATCGCCAGCGACAATGCGGTGGGCTAACCCCTCCACAATGGCTGTTTTACCTACTCCGGGCTCCCCAATAAGGACAGGATTGTTCTTTGTGCGCCGACTGAGTATCTGAATAACCCGATCGATCTCCCTGTGGCGTCCGATAACGGGGTCGAGCTTGTCAGCACGAGCGGCAGCGGTTAAATCTATACTGAGTTGGTCCAGAGTGGGAGTTTTGGATGTGGAACGGGCACTCCCACGTGCCTGGGGCATGATTTCGCTGAGAATTCGCAAAGTCTCCGCCCTGGCCTTATCCAAGGTGATACCAAGGCTTTCCAGGACGCTAGAGGCAGCACCTTCAGCTTCACGCAATAACCCAAGCAGGAGATGCTCAGTGCCTATGTAGTTGTGATTGAGGCGGCGCGCCTCATCTACAGCGAGCTCAATAACCCTCTTGGCGCGAGGGGTAAGCCCAATCTCGCCGCTAACGGTTCGTTCCCCTCGTCCAATAATAAACTCTACAGCACCGCGTACTTTATCGGGATCCGCACCAAGGTTGGTTAAAACCTTAACCGCAACACCTTCGTTCTCCCGAACCAAGCCAAGCAGTATATGCTCTGTGCCGATGTAGTTGTGATTGAGTCGCTGGGCCTCCTCTTGAGCCAGGGTGAGCACCTTGCGCGCTCTTTCGGTAAACTTCTCGAATCTGCTGGACATTTTCCTCCTTAGTAGATAAGAGGAATAACTATCGCATATTATAACACACTCACATTAAAAAGAAAAGAGCCTTATATTGTTATGAGGCTCTTTTTTACTGGCTTCAAATATAAGGCTCCCCGGCAGTGGCATATTTTCCACACCCCGTTGCCGGGGCAGTATCGTCTGCGCTGGGGCATTTCACTTCCGTGTTCGGGATGGGAACGGGTGGGACAACCCCGCTCAAACCACCGGAAAGCCTTTCTAACTATATCATATCGCTGTGTCCAATGCAACAGTAAGAAGATACAGTATTATTTGAACCCCTCCCCCCTCTCCTTCAGGCTCACATATCTCTGCTGACCGATGATAATGTGGTCCAAAACCTCGATATTAAGAGTCTTACCCGCCTCTATAAGCTGCTCAGTGATTTGGATATCCTCCGCGCTGGGTGCCGGGTCGCCTGAGGGATGATTGTGAACCACGATGATCGCAGGACAGTTTTCTCTGACAGCTTCTCGGAATACCTCGCTGGCGCGGATCAGCGAAGTGCTTACATTGCCCTTATAGACCTCTGAAATAGTAATCACTTGATTCTTGGTGTTGAGCAACACCACCTTAAGCTGCTCTTGATCCAGGAAGCCCATTTCCGCCATCAAGAGGTTGGCTACATCCTGAGGGGAGCGAATCACTGTCCTCTCCTCAGACTGTGTGGAGACGAGCCGCCTCCCCAGCTCGAGGGCGGCCTTCAGTTGAGCTGTTTTCGCTTCACCCATACCTGCCTCGGAGCAAAGCTCGCCGAAGCTTGCTTTGGAGAGACCAACAAGGCCACCAAATCTTGTGAGCACTCTCGTGGCTAGAGTGAGCGCATTCTCCGAAGCAGTACCGATGCGAAGCAGGATCGCCAGGAGTTCGCTGTTTGAGAGTGAGGATGGTCCTTCCTCCTTGAGTCGCTCTCTGGGGCGCTCCCAGATAGGCAACTCCTTTATCTTGGGATGGTATTCCACCATAATCTCGGGTCCAAAAGCTATTTGACCTCGACAGTGGCGCCTGTAGCCTCGAGTTTCTCTCTCAGCGTTGCTGATTCCTCTTTACTAATGCCTTCTTTCACTGTCGCGGGGGCGCTCTCCACCAGATCCTTGGACTCTTTGAGCCCTAGACCGGATACCTCACGCACTGTCTTGATCACATTAATCTTGTTGGCGCCGATGTCTTTGAGGATCACGGTGAATTCTGTCTGCTCTTCCTCCTCTGGGGCAGCCTCAGCGGAGGCACCGGGCGCTGCAGCTACTGCTACCTGAGCAGCAGCACTAACGCCAAATTCTTCCTCCAGAGCTTTGACCAGCTCACTGAGCTCAAGTACGGTCATACTCTTAATAGCAGCGATGAGATCCTCTTTGGCCATAGTCTTTGCTTCCTTTGTTTCCTTGGGTGCGGCGCGCTTGGTAGCGGCCCGCTTGGCAGTAGCCTGCTTGGCAGTCCCCTTCTTCTCTTTCTCTCCCTCTTCTTGGACTTGTTCTACTTCGCTAGTCACTGTTTCCTCCTTCTAATTGTTTCATTCTGGCATTTAGTACGTTAAGAAAACCTGTTATGTTTGCATTAAGCACATTAACAAGGCCAATGATGGGTCCTTTCATCCCGCCCAATAGCTTGGAGACTAGCACCTCCTTTGGGGGCAAGCTAGCGAGATTTGCTATCTCGGAGGCAGTAAGCACTCTTCGGTCAAGTAGCCCACCGATGATCTTCAGACCACTTCCCGAGGAGCGAATATAATCTATCAATGCCTTAGCGGGCTCGGTGATATCGCCGTGGCCGAAGGCTATTGCTGTGGGACCCTCAACAATGTCAATTAGCTCAACTTTGTTTGCCTTTTCTGCAGCAAAGCGAACCATGGTATTTTTCACAACACGGTATTCAATCTCTCTCTGACGTAGCCTACGACGCAGTTCAGTCATTTCAGCTACCTTTAGCCCACGATAGTCCGTGGTGATGGCGATATTACACTGAGAAAGCTTCGCGGCAAGCTCTGTTACCACTTCCTTTTTCTCATCTATACGCATAGACACCTCCAAAAATAAGCAAGCCCTTGCGCCATAGACACAAGGACCTCTACTCTAGCCTCGGCGGGCAGTTAATTAAGCCATAATGGCACCCGCTGTCTATGGCGTTTATCTCAATTGTAATCAGTTAAAAGCTAAGGAACATGAAGCTCCTGGGTTGCTTTCACATCGAGCTTTATCCCTGGACCCATTGAAGTACAGAGGGATGCGCTTTTAATGTATTGACCCTTGGCACCGCTGGGCTTGGCGCGGAGCACAGCCTCGATTAGTGCAGCTAGGTTCCCCAGCAATCTATCATCGTCGAAGCTCAGCTTGCCCAAAGGAAGGTGAATGACTGCTGTTTTATCTAACCTGAAATCCACACGACCTTTTCGAACATCAGTGATGGCTTTGGGCAGATCTTGGGGAGGAACAATGGTTCCCGATTTTGGATTAGGCATGAGCCCTCGGCGACCAAGAATCTTGCCAAGCTTGGAGACTTTCCCCATTACATCAGGGGTAGCGATGGCAACATCGAATTCCAGCCAGCCATCCTCGATGTTCTTCACCATATCATCACCACCCACATAGTCAGCCCCAGCCTCCTCAGCGGATTTGACCGCTTCGCCTTGGGTGAAAACGAGGACTCTGACCACCTTCCCCAGACCGTGGGGGAGGCTAGCGACTCCTCTCACCTGCTGGTCGGCATGGCGGGGGTCGAGACCCATATTGAGGTGCAGTTCCACGGTTTCATCGAAGTTGGCATAGGCTGCCTTCTTTACCAGCTCGATGGCCTCCTTTGGGTCGTACTCTTTGGTACGATCCACCAGCTTGGTGGCATCTTGATATTTCTTTCCCCTGTTCGCCATTATTCCACCTCAATCCCCATACTACGCGCAGTACCCTCGACGATCCGCATCGCTCCGTCGGTGTCGGCGGCGGTAAGGTCTTTCATCTTGAGTTCAGCGATCTCCCGGATCTTTTCCCGGGGGAGCTTGCCGATCTTCTGCATATTTGGCACGCCGCTCCCTTTTTCGACATTAAGCGCTCTCCGAAGCAGATCGGCGACGGGCGGGCTCTTGAGAATAAAGCTGAACGAACGGTCCTCAAATATAGTGATCTCTGCAGGGATGATAGAGCCTGCCTGGGAGGCAGTACGATCGTTATATTCCTTGCAAAAGCCCATAATATTACATCCGTGCTGCCCAAGAATCGGGCCCACGGGAGGGGCAGGGCTTGCCTGCCCTGCGGGGAGTTGAAGTTTTATCACCGTCTTGATCTTCTTTTTCGCCAATCCTATCCTCCGTTTAGTTAAGCTTGATGCCATTTGCGAAAAAGGCGCTTATTCCCAAGCATTTGCAACGTCTAGAGTCTTTCTACCTGGAGGAAGTCGAGTTCCACTGGTGTCTCCCTCCCAAAAAAGGAAACGAGCAGCCTTACCTTGCCCTTGGCTTCGTTAATCTGGTCAACTATGCCGATGAAATCGTAAAAAGGTCCGTCGACCACCCGCACACTGTCTCCTCTGGCGAAACCGACCTTAACGCGAGGCGTTTCAGTCTTCATCTGATCAAAAATGGTGTCGACCTCATTGTCCTCAAGGGGGACGGGCTTGGTTCCCGCGCCCACAAAACCGGTAACTCCTGGGGTGTTGCGTACCACATTCCAGCTTTCGTCGGTCAATTCCATCTCAACTAAAATATAGCCGGGAAAGACTTTTTTAGCGACAGTTTTTCTCTGCCCCTCCTTAATCTCGATAACGTTCTCGGTGGGAATGACCACTTGGCATATCGTATCTTGGGCATCCATTGATTTGGTACGTTGCTCAAGATTGGCCTTGACCCGCTGCTCGTATCCGGAGTAGGTATGAATTACATACCACTTTTTCTCATCCAGCCCCATGCTTTCCCTCTCAAATTAGAAGCGAAACCCCGCTCAGGGGGTTATAACCCATTCTTCCTCGTGTGACTTATCATCACCAAAATAGATTAACTAGATACGTGAAACCCAGATCGATGGCACCAAGAATAAGTCCTACAGTACCGGAAATAGCGAGCACCATAAGGGTAAGTCGTCTTGTCTCCACCCTTGTAGGCCAGACCGCCTTCTTTAGCTCAGATATAACCTCGCGAAAATAGCTACCAATTCTGCTGAGCCTGGGGATGCCACGCCTTTGTGTGACAGCCTCCCTTTTCATAACCTACCTCACCTCTCGATGGAGCGTGTGGGTGCGACAGCGAGGGCAGTACTTCGTGAGCTCCAATCGGTCAGGGTCATTCCTTTTATTCTTTGAAGTCGTATATGTCCTCTCCCTGCACTCGGTGCAAGCGAGATTAATGATAATCCTAGCGCTTCCCTTCTTCGCCAATTGATATCTACCTAATCTATAATTTTGGTGATCACACCGGCTCCCACAGTCCTTCCACCCTCACGAATAGCAAACCTGAGTCCCTCTTCTAGGGCAACGGGCTCGATGAGCTTCATCTTCACCGTTATGTTATCACCGGGCATGACCATTTCCACCCCTTCAGGCAACTGGATACTACCAGTGACATCAGTGGTTCTGATGTAGAACTGAGGCTTATAGCCGTTGAAGAATGGGGTATGCCGACCTCCTTCTTCTTTGGTAAGTACGTACACCTGAGCCTCAGCCTCAAGGTGGGGCTTGACCGTTCCCTTGGCGGCTAATACCATGCCCCGCAGTATCTCATCCCTCTCTACTCCCCTTAGCAAGCAACCGACGGCGTCACCGGGCTCGGCGTCTGGCAGGGTTTTGTGGAACATCTCCAGGCTGGTCACCACTACGCTACGGGTATCTTTTAGGCCCACTACATCCACTTCAGCCCCAGGCTTGATCACGCCCCGCTCGACGCGGCCAGTGGCTACTGTCCCTCGCCCTTTGATGCTAAAAACATCCTCAACAGGCATCAGGAATGGCTTGTTCGTGTCTCGCACTGGGGTAGGAATGTAGTCATCAATGGTATCCAATAGCTGCCATATAGGGCCACACCACTGACATTCTCTTTTACCGCAGCCACACTCCAATGCCTTGAGGGCGCTGACTCTAATTATGGGTGTCTCCGCGCCAGGAAAGCCGTATTTGGGAAACACTTCCTCCCTTAACTCAAGCTCGGTCACCTCCAGTAGCTCTTCATCATCCACTATGTCTATTTTGTTCAGACAAGCAATTAGAGAGGGCACCTCCACCTGATTCGCCAGTAGGAGGTGCTCCCTGGTTTGAGGCATGACTCCATCGTCGGCAGCGATCACCAATATCGCACCATCCATCTGTGCTGCCCCGGTGATCATGTTCTTAATATAGTCGGCATGGCCAGGGCAATCGACGTGAGCATAATGGCGCTTCTCTGTCTCATACTCAATATGAGCGATGGCAATGGTCAACCCTCTAGCCTTCTCTTCGGGGGCATTGTCGATGGACTCAAACGCGCGATATTGTGTGGGCCCCGTCTGGGACAACACCTTAGTCATCGCTGCGGTCAGTGTGGTCTTGCCATGGTCCACGTGACCGATGGTTCCCACATTAATATGGGGTTTCGTTCTCTCATAGACTTTCTTCGCCATTTTCCCTCCTATATCATGTTAACTTAAGCCCACAGCCAGACTTGAACTGGCGACCCCGTTCTTACCAAGAACGTGCTCTACCACTGAGCTATGTGGGCCTTTGGGCGGTGATTACAAAGCCGTACCTCGGCTTAAACCGCTGGAATATACCTCAAGGCTACCTTGTGGCGGGGGTAGGATTCGAACCTACGAAGCCTCTCGGCGGCAGATTTACAGTCTGCTGGTATTAGCCACTCACCCACCCCGCCCATTCTTGGCCCCTCGCCACACGGCCCCCAGCCCGAGAGCGGATTCGAACCGCTACCCTACCGATTACAAATCGGTTGCGCTACCATTGCGCCACTCGGGCACTTTTACCCATCAGCCGCACTTTTCTAGCTAAGATTATCATCTTTTAGGAACGTTGTCAACTTATTTTAGGCTGTATAATACATTAATTTTTCGTCACTTACCCCCTGCAATGAGATCCTGCTTGGCAGCTTGGGGACAACATCGGGTTCCTGTCAGGAGGAGGCCCTTTTGGGACTCCCACTAGGTAGAATGATGGGTTGTGGACAACACCCTCTATGCTATAATAACTAGCCATCTCATATAATGGGGGATAATGATGGAATTTCGGAAAGAGGTTAAGACTGTTGAAATCGTGAGCCCTTCGCTTCAATTTGAAAGTGAGATTCAGCGGATAGAGTATCGGGAAGACCCCTTGACGGGTTCCCAGAGCAGGCTGAATTTGGGGAGGGCAGGAAGAGTGAGGCAAGCGCAGCGAGAGGATCTGGATTTGGGCCGCACGATAGAGGATACCAGGGCTGGGTGTTTTTTCTGTCCACAGAATATGGAAAGGGAAACGCCAACATTTTCCCCCAAGCTCTGGCCGGGTGGCAGAATCAGGAAGGGTGAATGTGTGATCTTCCCTAATCTGTTCCCTTTTGCTGAATACCATGCGGTCGGTACACTGACGAGTAAGCATTTCTTAGAACTCAATGAATTCACTCCTGAGATGCTTATGGATAATTTGATTGCCTCCAAACAATATATCGCTTTGGTGAATCAAAAAGATGAAGAGGCAAAATATCCGATGTGGATTTGGAATCATCTGCCGCCCAGTGGTGCCAGCATAATCCATCCTCATGTTCAAATAATATTGGACCGAAGCCCGGCTCCGGAGGTCGGGAAGCTTTTGGAAAGAAGCGAGCAATATTTCAGAAGGTATGGCAGAAATTATTGGCAGGACTTGGTCAAGGAGGAGAGGGAGATAGGCGAGCGGTATATCGGCGAGAACGATTCCTTGGCGGTCGCCGCAAGCTATGCGCCACGGGGAAACAGAGAGGTCCAATTGATATTCAAAGAAGTAGGTAATCTGGCGGATCTGGATGAAAAGCAAATAACAGATTTTGCCACTGCTATTGTAAAAGTATTGTATTGCTACAAAGGAATGGGGGTAAATTCGTTCAACTTGATTACCTATTCAGCACCAGTTGGGGAGAACCCTGATTACTACCGTCTCAATGCTCGGATCATCTCAAGGCCGATTTTCCAGCCATTATATACCAGCGATAGCGGTTTTATGGAGCGATTCTTCGATATTTGGGTTATTGAGAGCATGCCCGAGGAAGTCGCACTGGCAATGAGAGAGTTGTTTTGAAAGCTAATCATCCCAGAGGGGGTTGATCACCAGACCAGCGGGCGTCTTGGGATAGAAATAGGTGGATTTTTGGGGCATCCTAGCGCCCTCATCAGCGATGGTCAGGACGTTGGAGACGGGGGTGGGATTGAGTAAGAAGGCTAGTTGATACTCAGCAGAATCCACCCGAGACGTGGCCTCTAATCCGTCGCGAGTATATCCCAAGCAATCCTCCGCCATTTCTCGACTACTTATCCCTAACATGCGGTCCAGAATCGAGCGGTGAAGAATGTAAACATCTAAATCAATTAGAGCGCTTAGCTGATCGGTGAACATCAGTTTCTGTTTGAGTGTCAGCAAGCGGAGACACGCCCCATCAAGGCCATAGAGGCCAAACGTTGTCCCTCGATGCCCCCATTCTTGCAGCGTATTGAGCCAGTTTTTCAAAGTTTCGGCAGCATCTGGTAAAGGAGAGAGCAAATCCTGATCGCAGCTTGCTGCCAGTTGCTCACTAAGTTCGGGAAAGATCCTTTTGTTGAGCCCCCGTACCAAGCGGTGGGTGGGTTCCATGATGAGGTTTGGATCCTCAG
>Ga0315532_1001318_pt1 | contig 18659 bp, 28 predicted proteins | sample SalMarWE160370MG_FD_203082 | JGI IMG/M metagenome (GOLD analysis project Ga0315532, IMG submission 203082) | Salt marsh sediment microbial communities from the Plum Island Ecosystem LTER, Massachusetts, United States - Salt Marsh Sediment WE1603-70 ... | reverse complement strand
TCTCATTTGCTGTAGAATGGACAATTTCGGGCAACTTGAACTCTATTTCTCCACCAACTATTTCCGACGCATCGATGACCTCTATTCCAATAAGTTTCTCCCCACGGTCAAAGTCCGCATGAACACCAGGTTTAATCGTGACTGTCTCGGCAGCCTTTGTTGTTGGTTCAGCAAAATAAACATAAAGAAGATCTCTTACTGGGTTATATTGTATCTTTATTATTTTTTTCATTATGCTCCATTTAATACACCAATAGTTTGGTAATTCTCCTACCAAATCACCTTCACGATACCAGCATCTTTTATTTCCTTATCTTTTGTAACCAATTTTGCATTATGAATAAGAGCCTCACACACAATAAGCCGATCATGCATTTCAGAAATTTTTACTTGTTCTTTCAAACAGTGAAGTTGCTCTACACCTAAAGGACAGATTTCAAAATTCTCTGATTCTTCAATTCTTTTAAGAATTTCTTCTAAGTCAGTTTTGACTTTACCAGACTCTAAAATAAAAATAATCTCTGCTATCACAATGGCAGGAATGAGGAAATGTGTTTTGCTTTTTCAATATCCTCTTCAGAAATTTGAATATTTTTCCATATCCCCCGGAGAGAGACAATCTTCTCAGGCTTTTTCCTAATTTCAATTTCTACCTTTTCTTCTTCTCTTAAGTTAAGCTTTTCTGAAGGTTTTAGAATTCCATTACTGTAAATAACTTCAATTAATTTTGACATGACATCCTCCTGTAAACCTAATTTTTATGGGTATCCCAAAATACCTCCCCCACCTCATAGTTCATAGCATATTAGTTCATGGCTGATGGCTCATAGCTCATAGTTAATAAGACATAGCTTTTGAAAGAAACCGGCTTTTCTCTTTTTATTTCCCATTTTATCCTTAAGGATTTTTCCCCAGTACCCAGCACCAACAACGGCCATATTTCTGGCCAAATCTATCTCCTTATTGTGTTGTTATTGGTTCACCCTCACCTCAATCCTCCCCCATCAAGGGGGAGGAAGGCTATGCCTTGATTACCTTTGAAGACGACTCTTTAATGGCGTTACGCGTATCAACAATAAGATTAGCATTTTTTAGTATCCATTTATAATCATATACAGAGTGATTGGTAACGATAAGAAGACAATCATACCTTTTGATAGATTTTTCTGTAAGTTCTACAGACTTCATAAGAAATTTATACTTTCTCGTTTCTGGTAGTGAAGGAATATAAGGGTTATTGTAATCAATTATAGCTCCTTTATTCAAAAGAAGCTTGATAAGCTTTAAGGAAGGAGACTCTCTTGTATCATCTACATCCTTTTTATAGGCAACCCCCAAAATAAGTATTCTCGAGCCTTTAATGCTTTTTTCTCTTTTATTTAGAGCATCTATAACTTTTTCAACTACATAATAAGGGATGGAGATGTTTACCTCGCCTGCAAGCTCTATGAACCTTGTAGTTAAATCATATTCCCGCGCCTTCCAGGTAAGATAAAATGGATCAATGGGAATGCAGTGTCCTCCAAGTCCTGGGCCAGGGTAAAAAACCTTAAAGCCAAAGGGTTTTGTTTTAGCTGCTTCTTTACCTCCCAGATATCTATTCCCATCCTGTCAAAGACCATCTTTAATTCGTTAACCATAGCAATGTTAACTGCTCTATAGATATTCTCAAGAAGCTTTGTTGCCTCAGCTACCTTTGTAGAAGACACAGGAACTACCCTTTCTACTATTTTTGAGTAGAGAGCTATGCCTACCTTAAGACATTCTGGGGAGACTCCACCTATGATTTTGGGTATAGCCTTGCTAGTGAACTTTTCATTACCAGGGTCTTCCCTTTCCGGAGAAAAGATGAGAAAAAAATCCTTCCCTATTTTTAAGTTCCTTCTCCCTAGAATAGGTAAAATTAGCTCCTCAGTGGTACCAGGATAGGTGGTAGATTCCAGAGATATAAGCTGAGATGGTCTTAAATATTTAGCTATGGTTTTTGCTGTCTTCTCTACATATTGCATATCCGGCTCCCCTTTATCTGTAAGGGGAGTAGGCACACAGATGATTATAACATCAACTTCAGAAAGTTTTGAGGTATCTCCTGTAGTCATAAATGTTGGTTTGGCGGGGGAAAGAAAAGGGATAATCTTTGAAGATGGGATGTATTTAATGTAAGATTTGCCCTGTTTTAGCATATTGACCTTTTTTAAGTCTGAGTCAAAGCCTGTTACCTCAAAATTTTCCTGGCAAAATCTTAAGGCAAGGGGTAATCCTACATAACCAAGGCCAATAATCCCAATTTTAGCTGAGCGCTCCTCAATTTTGGATAATAAGTCTATTTTCATAAAAGTTTATCTAGTTCTTAGCTCATGGCTGATGGTTCAATTGTCTGTTTCCTTGTATAAAAGATTAAAGAAAATTTCCCTTTTCTTCATTCATCTATAAACAGCGTAAAGTCTTTATTTATATACCTTCCCTCTGTGATCCACTTTTTCTACAAAAATCTCTCTATTTTCTTTAGACACATCAAATATCACTCTAATCTTGCCAATTCTTATCCTATAGTATCCTTTCCAATTGCCCACTAACTTTTTTAAGTCTATATTTACATCTTTACCTTTTATTCTCTGCAAGAATTTTCTTATTCCACTTCTTACTTCCCTCCATATATTCTGCTCATCGATAAACTTTTTAGCTTCTTTAGAATATTCTACTTTCCACTTCATACTTCTATCTCTTCACCATAGGCTGGTTCTTTCTTCTTTGCAGGCTTTCCATGTGATTTACTAATGTCTTCCATCTCCTGTTTTGATACAAGAGGAATAGATTTAAGGAAATTTTCCATCCTTTCTTCTTCTACGGCTTCCTTTACCGCTTCCTTTATAATTTTTTTGAGTTCCTCTTTATTCATAGTAATTTGCATAATTTACCACCTTCCTTTTAGCTCATAGCTGATAGCTCATTGCTCATGGCTCATAGGAAATTCAAAAAACCAAAATTCAAAACATAGCTGATAGGAAATTCAAAATAAAGTTCAAAAGAGCTGATAGCTTATAGGTAAAAAAGCAATTCAAAATCATAAAGAAGACAAGTCAGAATTAATCCCGCCTGAATTAAACTTTCTGAAAAGGCAGTACTTCTAATTGGGGATGCTTGTCACGAGTAGAATTAACGATCTCCTCAAGTTGTCTAGCAACCTGCGCATCAATCCATTCCTCCCCACACTGACTACACACTTTAGCAGGCACATCCCTTACTACAACTACACCAAAGCCCAAATCCACACTGTAAGTGGTATGTCCCTCCTTCTTATCTCCTCCACATAACGGACATTTCTCCATTTTTACTTTCTCCTGGTTTTAAAGTCTGGTTCAAATTTATCTAGAGTAGGCTCATAAGCAGTAATTATGTATACCTTTTGATTCTGGGCATCTAAACTAACCACCGCATGGGATGGTTTATTTTCTATCATTTTGAATATCAAACAACTGGGAAATGGCTGATCTTCTGGATAATCCTCTATAACTTCTCCCTTTAAAATGACTTCTAATATACTATCTTGAGAGATATTGCGTTCTGCCAAACGAATTAAAGTATGCTTTTTCCACTCATAATTTCCTTTCTTAATAGCCTTACGCAAGGATGCAAGATTCATAAAATTTCGTCGAGTACCTTTCCAGCTCCTTTATCATCGCAGTTCATTTTAGCTCAAAGTAGTTCATAGCAATATAGCTCATGGCAAATTCAAAACAAAGTTCATAGCCCATAGCTGAAGTTAGCTGATAGTTCATAGGAAAATAGCTCATTGCTCATAGCTGATAGCTGAAGTTAGCTCATAGTTCATGGCTCATAGCAAATTCAAAAAACCGAAATTCAAAACACAGCTCAAAATAGCTCATAACTGTTATGTTTGGAAAAGAATCACCCCGCCCTTTATCATCTTATCAATTGTACTCCTCATCCGGTGGTATTGCGTTCGTGAATAAACATGGGGCTCAAGACCAAATACATCAATAGTCTTTTTAATAACGGCATATGCCTCTTTTCTTTCCCTGCCTTTGTATATAACAAGAAGATCCACATCGCTCCCTACAGTATAATTTCCCCTGGCATAAGAGCCAAATAACACAACAAGCATAAGAGGCAGCCTTTTTCTGAGGTTTTCTAACTTTTTGTCGATTATTTCAATAAGCCCTCGTTTGTCAAATTTGGGATAGAAGACCTGAACAGAACTTGACAATTTTCTCGGCATATTCAATAAGCCTCCTCGACTCCTCTTTTGTATAAAGATTTCTGGGGGACCCTGAAGGATGAGCATTTGGATATCTAGTAGGAATATAGGCTTTATCCAGCTCCAATGCTCGATTCATAATTTCTTCTGAAACTCGATATTTTTTAGATAATTCCTTTAGCAAATCAACTACAGAATGTCCCCAAGCTTCTGCTCCCATTTTCTGGAAGACTGCCTTCACGGCCTTTTCTGTAGCCTGCTGAGCTGAAAAACAAGCCCAGTTATGATAGCCTCCGTCCCTGTCACTCTTGGCGTGTGCTAAATCACCTCTTGCCTCATCCATCCAATCTTTACTTCTCTCCATTTCTCACCCCATCAAAGCGATTGTTAAGGAGCTCAGTTACTTTTGAGGCTATAAAACCTGCTGTGCCAGTCACCAATAGATTCATCTTTCCTCCAGTTTGTTGAAACAGCGGGTTGAGATTGCTTCGCTTGCGCTAATGACATTAGGATCGCGGAGTCAGCCATAGATTTTGTTCAAGATATGAACATCATAACATTCACGCCTAGTTATGTCAATAAATACAAATTAGCAGAATAGCTGATAGGAAATTCAAAACCGAGAAAACAACTCCGAAGTTCAAGAATCGAAGTTCTGAGTCAAAAAAATCCATCCTACTCTATTCTTAACGCTTTCTTTAAAGCTTTGCTCACTTGTATCATCAATCCTTGCGACAGGGTGCCTAATTTCTGTCTTACAACTGAGCGGTGAATAACAGTTATTTTCTCGGTCTTTATTACCGAGGTCTTTCTCAGATCAGTTGAGGCGAAATTAGAACTTCCCTCCTTGACCATCACCCATGTATTTTTTATTGTGTCAGGAATTCTTGAAAAGATCCCTACCACGATAACATCATCTCCCCAGGCGGAGATAACTAAGCTAGGTCGCACCTTCGAGGAAGACAGATTCGTAAATAGAAATCGTACTAGAACTATATCACCGGGTTGGTAATCATTACTCATTATAGATCTCTTCTTCTGGATCTTCCCACTCAGCAAAAGCGAACTCAGCTAATCTCATCATCCCAAAAGTTTCCGTTGTTTCTCTGAGCTTTTTCATTAACTCCGATAACTCTGAAGGTGATAACTGAAAAAGTAACTCCGTTAACTCTTTCGTCCCAAACTCTACAGTTAACTTTGGCATTTTACCTCCTTTCATTCTTCCCGGCTGATAGTAAATTCAAAAGCAAAATTCAAATAGCTCATAGGTAAAAAAGCAATTCAAAATCATAAAGAAGACAAGTCAGAATCAATAGGGAAATGGGTGATGATCAATTAAGAAACCTTAGTAATCACCTAGGTTGTAAAATCAATTTTCTCCAAATATTTCCTTCTCAACTTCTTTACTTATTTCCAAGTTGTCGGCCTTTTTCATTCTCTGAATTATTTCTCTCACTACATTCTTACTTTCCAATTTACCTTTCCAAAGAGACTTTAAGATACTTTGAAGCGAAAAGACCGTTATGCCTTCTTCTTGAGCAAATTCACGAGCCAGAATATCATTAGTTGCAAACCTATAACCCTTTATCTTGCAAAGAGCCACAGCTTCCAACTCTCCTTTGCCTGAATCTCTCCTTATAGAAAAAAATTTCTGGAACACCGACAAAGAATCCTCATCTAAAGGCATTACTCCTATATACGAGATTACTTTTGTAGGAAATGAATAGCCGTAGTCAAGCGGAACAGAAATTTCATCCATGATTTTCGGCGTAATGGCCAGATTATCCTTGCCAAATAGTTGTCCTAATAACTTGAGTTCATCTATCTTAGCGAATATACTCAAAATATCAGTATCCAGAATGACCTTCATTGTGCTATTTTTAGGATTTCTCTTACTTCTTCATCCACCTTTTTCTCTCCCAGTTGAGGAACAACTATTTTTGCTCCTTCTTCCTTCAAAATCTCCTTAAAATCCTCGAGGTTTACTCCGCATATCTCGGCTGCTCTGGAAAGAGACACTTTTTTCGCTTTATAGAACTCCAAGGCTATTCTTCTTTTAAGACCAGGTTTACTCCTTAAAAGAGCACGTAGAGCATCATTAATAAGCTCTTCCCTATCTAAGTATACGCCTTTTTTAATCAGAATATCTAAACCTTCTAACATTGTCTTTGACATTTTTGTTGTCACCTCATCTTTCTTTCTTCAAATAGTGATTCATTAAGTTAAAATCTCCACTTTTACACCGATAGGCATATATACACCTTCATAGCTCATGGCTGATAGCTCAAAACTACTTTTCGCAAATCCATTAGCCTTTATCCTTATCGTTAGTTATCAGGATTCTCCCCTCATTGTTAGCAAGCCTTATTACTTCTTCATCATTTAAGGATGGAGTTATTTCTGTAATATATCTTACGTCGAAATCCTGACCTCTGAGCCAATCTACAACAGACTTTTCTATACTCTCGTCAGCAAGAAACTTCATGAGTTCTTTGTTTTAAGTAAGTGAGCTTCTTCTCCACTTACTGATTCTGCTGCATAATCTAACGCTGCGTATATATCCTCACGAGTAAGTCGGGGATAATCCCGGAGGATTTCTTCGACAGGAATATTCTGTGAAAGCTTCCGTAGAATTATCTCCACCGGAATTCTTGTCCCCCTAATAACTGGTTTGCCTAGGAGGCTGGTGAAAAAGTGGTTTTTTGTAGAGGTTTCATTTATGAAACCCGCTTTGCTAAGGGGTCCGATAAATCGGATCCCTACAATATGGGGGTTTTTCACCAGCCTCCTAGCATAACCTTAGGATTTATCTCGATTCTTCCTAATAGACCTTCAGACATCGTATTTACTCCTCTATCATATTTACTACCTTATTATACCAAATTTATAAATTTATATGTAATTAGTTTCCTTCTGTAATCATTTTTTAATGCGTTCAATATTTCATCCTCTCCTGCCAACTTACTTATTATATGAAACGTCTTATATATTTTCGCTTATCTGTAGAGGTTTGATTCATCAAACCCGCTAATTTTCTGGCTTCATAAATGAAGTCGCTACAAGGGATGCGCAATTATTTATGTCGTTTCATAAAGTTCATATTTTTTCATCTTCAATCACCTCCTGATTATCCTTTTTGGAAGAATTTTCTTATCCAATTCTTACTTTTCCCTATATTCTGGCCATTAATAAACTTTTTAGCTTCTTTAGAATATTCTACCTTCCACTTCATACTTTCATCTCTTCACTATAGGCTGGCTCTTCCTTCTTTGCAGGCTCTCCGTGTAATTTATTAATCTTTTCTATTTCTTGTTTTGATACAGATGGCTCAAGTTAGCTCATAGCTCATAGCAAATTCAAAAACAAAGGCGAATTTTGTTTAAACTGTTACCAAATAGTTTTTACTATTTTAGCTTTCCTGACAGATTCATCTCTCGTGATCAAAGATGCCCCAAGATAAAGCGCCGTTGCCACGATAAGTCTATCATGCATCTCCAGATCCACAGTAATGTTATCAGCTGTCTTAAGAATATCTACATCCAGTGGTGCAATTTCAAAGTTCTCATATTCCTCAGATCGGGTGAGGGTCTCCCTAAATGTTAGAGTAATTTTTCCCTTTTGACAAATATACATCACTTCAGCTAGCACAATCGTGGGAATAATAATCAAACCTTGCTCTATAGTCTCCTCAAAAGTAGCAAGAGCTTTCTTGCTTAATCGCCGATCCTCTGTGAAATACCACACTAAGGGGTGAATGTCTGTGACATAATCCATCATCTATCCTCATAATTAAAAAGAGATTCTCGAGCTTCAATAAATAACTCTTTGTCTATTTTGCTCCCCTTCCAGATCCCCTTCAACGAACCTCGCTTTTTTGTCCTTCTTTTTACATCTTTCTTTCTTAGCCATTGGACATTTAATAAGTGGACAATTTTATAGAGAACGGGAGTCATTTCCTGTGGAATTGTTTGAATCTCCTCTAAAAGTTTTTCCCGATAGTGATTTTTATGAGGCATAGTTTTTCTCCTTCTTCACTAATAGCAATAGCTTCTTTAATTTGAAAGGGCCATAGATAAATGGATAATTCCTCACTGTGAACAAAACAATGAAAAAGCAGTGCTTCTAAAATGGTTAGCTATATGCCCCATCCAACACAGGAATAGAGATATTTTCTTTTTTGAACTGTCCATTTTGAATTTTCTTATAAAGTCTCTGACTCACATCTGGGGAAAGAACCTTTTCTCCGCAGGAGGGACATTCTTCGTAAGAAGTGTTTCGAACTAGATATAGCCTTCCCTTTATTCTTAAATCAAACTCTCCTTTTTTTAAAATCATATTTGCATGGCATGTTGCGCATTTCATCTCTGCTTTAGCCTCACTTGAGCTGATCGGTCTTTTCTCTGTAAGAATTTTCTTATGACACTACTATATGAAACGTCTTATATATTTTCGCTTATCTGTAAAGGTTTGATTCATCAAACCCGCTAATTTTCTGGCTTCATAAATGAAGTCGCTACAAGGGATGCGCAATTATTTATGTCGTTTCATATAGTTACCGCTAAGGGCAGATAAGACATCAATGTATCTGTTGGTCTTAGCCGATGTCCTGAATCCAGGTTTACTCTCAGCCAGCAATATCACTGCTTTACTACCGTTTATATCCTCTAGCCTGGAGACTCTTATGTATTCCAGCTCGCTATTATCCAAGCCTTTCAGACTCAGCTCGACAATATCTGCCAGCTCTCCCTCTCCTAAGATAATAAAATGAGTCTTGCCTTTTTTATATTCCATTAAAACTAGATGCTGAATTTTCTTTTTCATCTCTTGCAGGGAATGGATAGTCTTTAGAAAATATCGGTAGGATTTTTTTGTCTTTTCCGCAAAGCCTTTGGGAGTGAGAATATATTGGACTTTTCTTCTATTCAGTTCTTTGACCTTTATATATCCTTTGCTGGCCAGTCTCTTTAAGATAATGTTGGTCATTCCAAGAGATAGACCTAACCGATGGGAGATTTTCCTCTGGGTAAGGTTTTTATCCCGGCTTATTTCCTCAATTATTTTGAGTTCTCGTTCACCAATTATAGAGCTATTCATTTTTTAGCCATAGATTTTGTTCAAAATATGAACATCATAACATTTATCAATATTATGTCAATAAATACAAATTAGCAGAATAGCTTATAGTAATTTATATGAAACGTCTTATATATTTTCGCTTATCTGTAGAGGTTTGATTCATCAAACCCGCTAATTTTCTGGCTTCATAAATGAAGTCGCTACAAGGAATACGCAATTATTTATGTCGTTTCATATAGCTGCTTATTCACTTTCGCTACGTCCGCCACAGAAGTTATCTATACAGCATAAGGTTTTGACTTCTCTATTTTTGTTTATCCCGCTTTTACCTTCTTTACCCACTCCCAATTACTTAAAAGCCACTCTGCTGTTCTCTTGATTCCTTCTTCTATATTTACATCTGGTTTCCAGGAAAGAAGTTGCTTAGCTTTTTCTATGTCTGCCCAGGTGGCAAGAATATCCGCCGGATGTCTGGGCAGATATTTTATCCTGGCTCTTTTACCTAAGGCATTTTCTATAAGGCTGATTACATAGTTTAATTTTACTGAATGATCGCTTCCCAGATTAATAATCTCATAATTTAAAGGCTTTAGAGCTTTAATCGTACCCTCTGCAATATCATCGATGTAGGTAAAGTCTCTCTTTTGGTTGCCGTCGCCATATACAGGAATTTCTTCATTGGCATAAATCTTTTTGCTAAAGATGAAGACACTCATATCCGGCCTTCCTGCTGGGCCATAAACAGTGAAGTAGCGAGGGATAGAAATATCTATTCCGTAAAGATAATGGTAAGTGTAACATAATGCCTCTGCCCCTTTCTTGGAGGCAGCATAAGGCGATAGGGGAAAATCTGTTTTCTTATCTTCAGTAAAAGGTAGACTCATCTCTCCATAGATGCTGGAAGTAGAAGCGAGGATAAATTTCTTTATTTTGTATTTACGACAAAGCTCTAAAAGGTTCAGTGTGCCCATAATGTTTGTATCTAAATATAAGGACGGATTCTCTGTACTGGCTCTTACTCCCGCCCTAGCGGCGAGGTTGATTACTGCCTCAAAATTGAATTCTTCAAACAGAGGCTCAAGTTGAGTATGGGCAGTAATATCTAATCGATGAAAAGTGAAATTCTCAAATCTCTCCAATTGTTTCAGGCGCCAATCTTTGAGTCTGACATCATAGGCATCATTTAAATTATCTATTCCAACTACTTTATGACCTCTTTTTAGAAGGAGCTCAGTTACTTTTGAGGCTATAAAACCTGCTGTGCCAGTCACCAATAGATTCATCTTTCCTCCAGTTTGTTGAAACAGCGGGTTGAGATTGCTTCGCTTGCGCTCGTAATGACAAGCAAGGAAGCCCTGGGATTGTGGAGTCAGCCATAGATTCTGCTCGAAAAGGAAACTTTTTAAGCAATCTCAGGTTGTTTGAACCTGCATTATATCTGGTAGCAATTAATTTCCTTTGGGAGACTAATCTGGTAAGAGCCTCCTTAAGATAATGTTGGTCATCCCCAGAGATAGACCTAACTTATGGGAAATTTTCCTCTGAGTAAGATTGCTGTCTCGACTTATCTCCTCAATTATTCTTAGTTCTCGCTCACTTATCCCAGGATTATTCAACTTGCTTTTTGTCTTCATCGAAAATCTCTCTAACAACATAAAGGGGTCGCTTCCTCACTTCTTCACCTACGCGGCCAACATACTCTCCCAGAACTCCTAAACATATAAGCTGAACACCTCCCAAGAGAATAATAGCCACCACTCTGATTGAATCCTACCCAGCTTGTTAATCCCCTTGTATAGCGATTTTTCCTCTTTCTATATTATCTAGAGTTTCTTTCATTCTATATCTCTGACGAATTTATCCTTTACCAGAAATTTAAGGGGGCTATTTAGTAACCTTAATCTTAAAACGGATAAAAACATTAAAGGTACCATTTTTTTCAAGTTTAAGGTAGATCCCATCTGATCTTCCCAGGCAATTGGTACTTCCTTTATTTTTTCGTGTCCCCGCTTTGTCAGTTTGTAGAGCAGCTCAACATCGAAAGAAAAATCAGTGGTTTCCAATTCATTCACAATATCTTTAACAATATGGGCCCTAAAAACCTTAGCTCCACACTGAGTATCCTTAAAAGGGAGGCCGAACAATACTCTGACCAACAAATTGAAACCCCGACTTGCCATTCTTCTTTTCCAAGACTGTCTTCTTAATATATTGGCCCCCTTCATCCATCTGGATCCTATTACCCCATTATTGTCTTCAAGTTTCTTAACTAAATCATAAAGAGCTTGTGGGCTTGTGGCGCTATCAGCATCTACAAAGGATATTATGTTACCAGTGGCAACCTTAAACCCTTCGATCAAGGCTCCTCCTTTACCTATTTTCTCCTTTACTATTTTATATTTGAGATTGGGATTATTCTCACTATATTCTCTGACTATTTCTTCGGTTTTGTCTTCACAACCATTTGGTATTAAAATGAGTTCAAATTCTTTGTAATTTTTAGCAAAAAAAATAATATATTGATCTAATGTATTCTGGATCCTGTTCTCTTCATTGCAAGCGGGAATTATTATCGAAAGTTTCTTCATTTTTGTTTTTGGGGAATAAAATATTTCACCCCTCTTAAGCCTGTCAGTATAAGGAGTTGTTATAAATTTGTTCAAGATATGAACATTATAGCATCTATCAATGCTATGTCAAGAAAAATCGCCCTAACGGGCGATGACTTTAAAACCTTCTAATACACTTAACTGATCTTTATGAACCCACGACATATGGGACAAACTAAACTGCTTGTCCCTCCTGGATGATACTCTTTACCTCCAGGAGAAAAATCTCTTACTACCGAAGAAGGTATTACTATCTCATTCTTACAATCGGGACAGATAAAACTAACCTTCTTCTTTTCTCTAGAAGGAAAAAGATAACTGCCCGATGGCTGCTGTTTTTTCTTGTTCTTTCTCATCTTTTATTAGCTCATCTTCCAATAGATGATCCAAATAGGAGTAAATTACTCCGTGCCTTGGATGCCAGATCTTATATAAGATCATCTCATCACCACACTTAGGACAGATTAGAGGATCCTTGCCAAAGCTTTTCTTTATCCGCTCTCGCCACTTTAGCGATGCTACTCTCTTTGCCATCTGCTCAAATTCTCTTGTCATCTCTTTAATATTCTCAAAGAAAGAGGTAAGTATCTTTCTCGCTTTACCTACTTTATTCCTTGCGTAAAGTCCCGAGTGTCTTATCATCCGAAACTGCTTAGACATGATATGCTGGATCATTCTTCTGATAAACTCAAAAGCTGAGACAGTTACCCATACCTTTTTATCAGTAGGATGTTCTCGATACCAGTAGGTGACCTTCTCTCCATCGTATTCTTTTATTCTGGATAAAGCTATGGAAGGACTGGCTACATACTTAATTGAGATATCCCACAATATCTTTCTTCCTTATCCTCTCTTTCTTAGCTCGGACAATGAAGCCTTTGTCTTTTCTCTTTTGATAAACCTGCTCTATTTTCTCTAAGACGTCTTTTCTTGAGGCCATTTTCTCCTTTAACATGGTAAGCAGGTTATACATCCAGTTCTTTCTTAAGGTCTCGTACTTTAAATAGATACCATTATGCCAGCTTCCCTTCTTATCTAATCTACCTTCGGTCACCAGAAGATGAAGATGAGGGTTCCAGGTAGAGGCTCTTGCTGCTGTTTGGATAACCTCAATTATTCCTATCTCTATTTCGGCTTTGTGACTTCCAATACTGGCTACTTCCTTAACTGTCTTTACTCCAGCCTCAGCTAGAGCGTTAAGCAAAGAAGGATCATGGAAGTATTCCCAGAGGCTCCCTGGTACGGTAAGGATTACGTGACGGTGCTCGATCCACTTGAAGATTGATTTCTTCATTCTATCTAGCCACCTGTCAATGTAGACTTTGGAGCAGCGAAGGCAAAATCTACTCTTACAGGTAAATCCTACTTTATGGGTATTCAAACAGCTCAGGCACATATACTCAAAGAAACCATTTTCTAAAAGACCACAACCGAGTATTTTCTCCACGTTCTCTTCTATATCCCCTGTGATGTATTCGGGACGAAACTCTTTAAACCGAGCCCAATGCTCCCGGAAGATCCGAACAACGATGTTTTTGTGAGAGTAGATATCATATTTGGCCATTTTAACTACATTATTATAAAATATGGAAAACATCGATCAGAAGGGAATCTTGGTATAGTTCCTAGATAATCAAGGAATACCATAGTTAAGGTGGACCCCAAAATTTGGACAGTACCAGAGTTTCTTAACACTCTACTCTTAGGGTAACAAAAGCGGAAGTATAAACTTTTACAAAAAGCGGAAATTTAAGCTTTTACGTAACAATGGGGGTTGACAACCGTCCAATTTGCTCTAAGTTTATATTCAGAGAAGGCATCAGAGGATTTTTGAATATATGGCAGGTTTAGATAGGAATGTTATAGAGTATAGCGCCCCCACTCCAAGATTGGAAGGAATATCCGATGCAACTGAATATCAGGGAGTAAAACGAAATGCCCTACCCTATACGCCTGAAAGACGGCAGCCATGTCTGGCTGGCTGGTAAAAGGAGATATATAATAAAGAACCACTAAAAAATCAAACGGATAACACACTCATTCTAGCAATTTCTCAATCTTACAGAAATTATGGGGTGTAATGCAAACAAGGCTCAAGAATGAAAACAAAAATTAATAAGAGAATCCTGTTTTTAGTGGTGCTACTACTAGCAATAGCTGGCTCAGTTTATGGGATGTGGCTACTGGGAGAGAGAAAATACACGGGCAATTTAGTGAGCAATTTCAGCTTCGAGGTAGTGGATACACAAGGTAAATTGCAATCCTGGAGGGAAGATGCTTCCGGAGGCTGGTCAGTCAATACCGAGGAACCCTATGAAGGGAAACGATGTGTGCAGGCTACTATTCCCTGGAGCTGGCTTTCTCAGGACATATCAGTGAGGGAAGGCAAATCCTATACCCTAAAGGCCTACGTAAAGTCAGATATAGTGATACCTGGGAAAAGCAATCGTGAGAATACATTTCTTTGTTTGGAGTGTTTAGACGGAAAAGATACAGTTATGGCAGAACAGATGCGACAGTTTGAGGCTACTTCATCCTGGAAACCACAGAAAGTTTCCATTTACGCCCCTGAAAATACTGAGAAGATCAGAGTAAAACTAGCCAAGAGACGAGGAGGAGAAGGAAGAGTCTGGTTTGATAATCTTAAGATGGTACAGATAGCCTGGTATATGAGAATAGAATTCTTAAAAAGGCTCCACCAGGACAAGCGGCTTTTCATTTCCTATTTTTCCATGTATTTGATTCCCTTGATTCTTCTCTTGAGATTCATTCTGAGAAAATAGTTTACTCTCAGCCCAACTCCCTCAACAAAAAACGAAAATTCGTATTCGGAAAGGTGTTGGGCTCACACTCTCGCTACCTTCCAAGTCAAGTTGACAATAATCAGTATGTACCAACATCACTTTCTGGACAATTCCCTTAATTCATTCAAATAGTTATAAAGAGCTACCTTCTTGTTATCAAAACCTGGAACTTTAAGGTATTCGTTGTAAGCTCTTTCGACTTGGTCAATGTCCACATCACTAATATACGAAAAAGAACGAGGTGGCTCTACTCCTGAGTATATACTTCTTTCAGTATTCACTGCAAACTTCGCAAAGTAGTATGTTGTTGTCACGAAAAGAGTAATAAGAAAAGATGTTACTACCCACTTAGCATACCGAAATAGCATATTATGTTCACGAGCAAACAGAATAGAGTCCAAAAGAAATGGGATTGACATCAGCAAAGCCGTTTTGATTGTGAAGATTATGAAATAGTTATTTTGAAACCCTGGTTGGTGTTTTGAAATAGAATAATCCAGTAAATAATACAAAGTCATAAAAGCAAGGAACAACGTCGTACCATAAGGAATTGTATTTAAAGCTTTTTTCCTAAAAGCCAATGTAATTACTGCAACACATATAACCGGGCCTTGCGAAAAGATGAAATTATAAGAAAGAAACGAAATCAGCTGATTGTATTGAGACGTTAAAAGCATCTGATAGGTGTAGAACTGAGTATATCCATATCGATTTTGCATAAGTAAAAGGTATGACCAAACACAACATGCAAATATGAAGATAAACCATATACGGTTGGACAAATTCCGACGCTCTCTTTCAGCAAGTAGATGTATTAAACAAGGTATCAATATAATTGCCCAAATGCCCAACCCTCTCATTCCGAATGTTCCGGTACCAAGCCACCAATCATACCAAGAAGCTTGAAGATAGAGGTGAGCAAAAAGAATCATAAGAAGGCTTACACAAAGAAATTTCTCACGGAGCCGTTTTTTGCTAAGTATCAAAAAAAAGAGAGCAAAACATCCTAATGCATAAAGCGGATGGTAGGCAAGCAAACCATGCCATGGATTGAATAAAACTGCTGAAAACTCCGGATGCTTCCAATCCAGACTTTTAAATGCTCCCGAGCCAAACACATAGGCAGAGCTGAAAAAAGACCCGGTCATCCACCGATTGCTCAGTCCCACTTCAATAATTCCTACCAGAACAGGAAGAATTGGAAGGAAAACGAGCATAAAGGTCTTAATTCGGCTCCTTTTATTATGACCGGTAAAAATTAAGTAATACATGGTCCCAAAAACTGAAATACAATAGATGGCTAGCTGCAAGCGAATAATTATTAGCAACCCCGCCAACATGCCAACCAATAAAGAGTCACTCATTTTCCAGGCCTTGGTTTTGATTACCCAAAATACCATAACCGCAAAACAGCTATAGGACAGAGATTCAGATGAATAGACTGTGGAATAAAAACCTAAGTGGGTTCCAACAAACGCAATTAAAGCACCAAAGAGCGTCAAACCAACATTCTTGTGCGATACACAATATAATGTCCCCAATAGAGCCCACCAGAATATAAGAGAAAATATCCAGCCCACAAACAATGCGCCATCAATCAGATCTTTAAAAAAAATATTGCCGATTAGAAATAACAGTCCTGGCCCAGAAGAATGTTGTGACAAAGGAACTCCCATTGGTGATAGTGTTTTTCCTGGTAGTTTGAAAATATTGTTTTCCTTGATTGCGCTGGACCAATTAATGTACCGAAAAAAATCAGATCCACCTCTCATGCTATAATAGAAGAGAGTACAAAATAAGACAATCAAAGCGTAGGGAAGGTAGGTTTTAAATTTCTTCATAGGGTTTGAACTTATGCTCATATAAACTGGCCTAATAACGCCTTCAAATCAATTGATATTAGATTTTCACTTTTCATATTCTCATCCAAAAGCATAAATATCAACTTCTTATGTTCGTAAAAGCTCCACAAGATATTTGAGGGGGGACATAGCAGCTCCCCTGTGAATGAACCATCAATCTATCTCAACCTCACAATCATGATACGGAACGTCTATCCTGTCCAGCGAAGAAAACAAAAAGAGAAACTCAACATCAGGGATGTTCCTATTTTATTCGGTATATTTTTACGATAGGGTTAGGATTGGTCGGTGAAAAAGGAGACGGATCGAACTGCTTCACCAGCTCGCCCTTTGCCTCTATATCCTCATAGTTGCGCCTGACACCTTGATACTGCCGTAAGTTAGTCGTAAAATACCTATCATACCTGCCGCTATTTACTATTATGTAGTCAAATTTGTTCCTGTACCATTCAAAGGGATGAACTCCAATGGTATAGATATTCTCCATTTTATACCCAGAAAAATGGGGAAAGTAAAACTCATAAGCGATTCTCTTACCTCGGGGAATGTTTTCATTAATCCAGTCCTTTGCCTCTATGCGGGTTCCTTTCTGGGTCATAAGCTGGACGTAGCCAATGACTTTGATGCCGGGAAGAAAGATGAAAATGAAAACCGCTATAATGAGGGTAAAGTTTCGCCTATTCTGTGAGAAGGGAATTCTAGAAACTATCTTCATCAAAAACGCTGCCGCTATAATAGTCAGGAAAGGGACCATAGGAAGAAAATATCGATCACCATGACGAGTAAAACTCCCCATAATGAAATAGTATAGTAGAGGAAAACTTAGAAGTAGAACATCTTTCTTTCTATGAGTAAATATCCCGTAGATGATCGCAATTAGGGAAAAAATAGCCAGAGGATAACCCAGGCTGTGGTTCAAAGAATGAGTAATATAATAAACCCAACTATTAACTTCTCCGGGTTGGTTTGCTGTAATTTTATTCAGGCCCCTCAGCCAACCCCCTATAGTCACAAATAAGTCACGATGATGCACAAGGGCATAAGGGGTGGCAATGAAGAAACCTGCAACAACGAGAAGAAGAACAAGAAGAACTTTTTTGTTAAAAAAGATGGAGAATAATTTTTTCTTTTCTTTGAGACCGCGAAACAAATGAGCCAAAAAAATAGGTACAATAAGAAGTACGCCAGTATATTTTGTGGCAACAGAAAATCCGGTAAAGATAGTGGCCAGTAAATAATCTTTTATCTTACCTCTCTCGTAAACTAGATATATGAAGAAAAAAGATAAAGTAACAAAAAAAGTCATAGGGATATCCGGTCTTATCAGTCGCGAATATCTGACATGCAATAAACTGAAACTCAAAAAGAAAGAGGCAACGAGACCAACCTTTCTAGAATACATCCTTTTACCAATAAGATAAACCAAGAGAACATTGCCCACTCCAAAAAAAACTGTAGTCATTCTTCCTACTAGATAGACTTCTCTTATAGTTAGATCATTTAAGGATTGAAGAAATCCGGTCAATAACATCCAAAAACAATAATTTCCATAAACAAATGCCTGAATATAGAAATATAAGCTTGGCCACATAAAACTCCCCGGATCAAAATTGCGCTCCCTTAACATCCGAAGAGCCATCTTAACTGTATAATATTCATCTAATTCATAGGGAGCAAACATAGCATGCGGTAAGTTCCAGTCAAGTCCGATAATTCTTACCAATAACGCAACTAATAAAATTAGATACAAAATGAGCATATTTTTAGTCATCAATACCGATAAGCGATTCATTTTATTCATTCCACTATCTCTTATAACTTACTTATCATTGTCCTTTTGACTTCCGTAATCCCGAAAGAATACTCCTTGTTACCCGAACATCTTCCTCTCTTATCTCTCGAAAGATGAAAAGCAAAGCAAAATAGAGAAAAAATAAACCAATATAATATCCAATCAAAGATATACCTGAAACGGAAAAACTACAGGCAACTATATAAATAATTGAAGAGGCCGCTAATATTCTAAATAGAGAAAGAAAACTCGTCAAGCTATGAAAACGATTATAGACATACACGCCAGCTATAAGAA
>Ga0315532_1001312_pt1 | contig 18719 bp, 17 predicted proteins | sample SalMarWE160370MG_FD_203082 | JGI IMG/M metagenome (GOLD analysis project Ga0315532, IMG submission 203082) | Salt marsh sediment microbial communities from the Plum Island Ecosystem LTER, Massachusetts, United States - Salt Marsh Sediment WE1603-70 ... | reverse complement strand
GTTATACTCTTGGGGGTGGCGCAGCATCAGGCCCACGGTACATCCATCACCGTGATCTTCCCCATAGCTATCATCGGCGCTATCACTTATGCCTTTCTCGGACATATTCCGGGGGATATGGACTGGGTACTGATCCCCGCACTGGCTATAGGGGGAATAGTGGGGGTGTTTGCGGGGGCAAAACTGATGATACGGGTACCGGCAACGCAGCTAAGGTGGATATTCAGCGCCTTCATGGTGTTTTTGGGTATATATATGATTGTTACCTAGCAGAGATTAGAGATGATTTTCGCTATTGGAATCGGGATAGGATTGGTGGCAGGGATACTTGCCGGGATGCTTGGCATTGGGGGAGGAGTTATCCTGATTCCGGGGTTGGTTCTATTGTTGGGCGTAGAGCAACATACAGCACAGGGAGTCTCCCTGACAGTGATTACGCTAATGTCACTAGTGGGCGCGATCACCCATTACCGGCAGCACAATGTCAGGCTGGGGGTAGCGGTTTGGATTATCCCGTCTGCAGTTGTCTTTAGCTTTCTTGGAGGTATGCTTGCCGACATGCTAGATGCTTCTTTGTTGCGCAATGTCTGGGGCGCCTTATTGATCGTTGTCGGCATAGTAATGATGATAACAGGGAGGCGAAGTGTCAGCACTTAGCGAGCTTTACAAAGAGATAGCCCTCTGTGAGGATTGCGAACTGGCGAAGTATCGCACTAAGGTAGTGCCTGGCGAGGGCCCTGAGGATGCCGATATTATCTTCATAGGTGAGGCACCGGGTTGGCATGAGGATCAGCAGGGGCGACCCTTTGTAGGACCAGCGGGTCATTTCCTCGATGAGCTGCTCCATTCGATTGGGATGACGCGTGATGATGTCTATATTGCGAATGTGATCAAATGCCGCCCCCCGACAAACCGCGACCCTCTGCCGTCCGAGATGATGGCGTGTCGAAAGTGGCTTGACCGCCAGATAGAGTTGATTCGACCAAAGATGATCGTTACCCTGGGTCGTTACTCCCTGGCTCAGTTCTTTCCCGGCAGTTCCATAGGGAAGGTCCATGGCACAGCACGAAAAAAGGAAGGGATAATCCACTTCGCCATGTATCACCCTGCTGCAGCCTTACACCAGCAGAGCTTGCGTCAGACCATTCAAGAGGATATGCTTAAGATACCTCGACTCCTAGCTCAAGCAGAGGAGGTTGAGGAGGTTAAGGAAGAGCATAAACCTGAACAGCTATCTATGTTCTAGGGGGAGACTGTTGGCAAAGGCTAAAGGAAAGCCTCGCAAGATATCTAAAGGAGCCTCCAGCACAGCCATAGGTGGGAGTCCTTCCCCCATCAGGCGCTTTTTTGGTTTTTTCTTCTCGCGCCCGGTGAGGTGGATCTTGCTTTTAATCATCTTTGTGGCGTTGCTGTTTTCTTTCAGCTCTCCGGTTGTCTCAGCCTTTAGCGCTGCTTGGGGTGCCCTTATTGGTACATTCGGGGTAGGGCTTATTGTGGTGGCGGTGGTGATTGTGCTTTTAGGAATGATAGTGGCCCGACGAGGAGTACCCGAATTCCTTCGGAGATGGAGCCAGTCGCTGGGTGATATTGCCTCTGCTCTCGCCCTGCGTAGGTGGAACCGCTGGCTGGGTGCCATTGCCTTTGTCCTCGCTCTTTTTGGGCTTCTCGCCTTCTTTGCCTTGGGAGGAACGCTGGGTATGGCAGTTATTGGCGCCCCGAATGCCCTCGGTGGCTTGAGACTCGCCGGTATAGTTCTTCTAGGCATCTTTCTAGTAGCGCCACGCGGAAGTTGGCACATCCTTTCGTCTATTGCCTCCGCTCTATCGAATGCATATCGCCACTATCCGCTGCATAAATACCTCTGGCGAGCTGCAATCTGGCCTTTTGTCTTTTATCGACGCCATCCTCTACGCCGACTCATAACCCCCAAGCCTCGGCGACCTCGAAAGCCTGCCGCCGCACCTGTGCAAAAAGTGGAGTATGAAACACCTGAAGAGGCCACCAGAGTGGTTGAGCCCGAAGTCGTGCCCGTAATAGCGACAACCCATACCCCTGTAGCTGAGAAAAGAGTCGAAGAAGCTGAGACGGCAAGTGGGAAATGGCCATTGCCCTCCATTAACATCCTCGATAGAACGCCTGAGGTTGAACCTATCCAGGTGGATACCGAGCGGGGGTCGAGGCTTATTGAGGAAGCCCTGACGAGCTACAATGTTGAGGCTAAGGTTGTTCAGGTGAATGTAGGACCTACCGTGACTCAATATGGCGTTGAGCCCGGCTGGGACCGCAAATATAAGGAGATAAAGGAGAAGGACAAGGACGGTAATATCAGGGTGCGGGTCGAGGAGGTCTCCAAGACCAGGGTCAAAGTGGAGCGCATCTCATCACTGGCTAACGACCTTGCTTTAGCTTTGGCTGCCCCATCGATTAAAATCGAAGCCCCGGTGCCGGGGAAATCCATGGTCGGTATCGAAGTGCCCAATACAATAGCTGCTGTAGTTACATTGAGGAGCATCATAGAGAGCGCCGCTTTCTACAAGCTTAAGGCCAGGGCCAGGCTGCCCCTTGCCTTGGGCAAGACGGTCACCGGTGAGCCTGTAGTTGCCGACCTTGCCAAGATGCCCCATCTGCTCATCGCCGGGCAGACGGGAAGTGGTAAAAGCATTTGCATCAAATCGATGATCACTACCTTTCTGCTTCATACAAACCCTGATCAGTTCAGACTACTTCTGATCGATCTAAAAAGGGTGGAACTGGTCGACTTCAACAGCATCCCCCATCTGGTCTCTCCGGTGATCGTGGAAAGTGAAAAAGCGATGGGCACGCTGAAGTGGCTTACAAAGGAGATGGAGCACCGCTATGACAGACTAGCCGCGATGGGCTCACGTGATATCGAAGCCTATAATAAGAACCCCAGGGTGGCGCAGCCGCTCCCTTACTTAGTCCTCGTCATCGATGAGCTTGCCGAGTTAATGAGCACCGCACCTGATGAAGCCGAGCGCAACATCTGCCGTTTAGCCCAGCTTGCCCGAGCTACCGGAATACACATGATCGTAGCCACCCAGCGCCCCTCTGTTGATGTCATTACTGGCCTGATTAAGGCTAATTTCCCCGCTCGCATCAGCTTCGCTGTGGCATCGCAGGTGGACTCACGCACTATACTTGATATTGGCGGTGCTGAGAAGCTGTTGGGTCGAGGGGACATGCTCTTTTTACCTCCGGATGCTCCCAAACCGAAACGCCTTCAAGGAAGCTTTGTCTCTGAGGCTGACATCGAGCGGCTGGTAAGCTTCTGGATTAGCCATCGCCCTCAAGAGGTCTATATCCCGCAGATAATGGAGGACTTCGTCAAGGCAACTGCTACTGGAGGCAATGGTGCCGATGAGGACCCCCTTCTGGAGAAGGCGAAACGCCTTGCCCACGAGCACAGCCGTATCTCCACCTCTTTTCTGCAGCGGCGATTGGGCATTGGTTACCCCCGGGCAGCGCGGATCATGGACCTTCTGGAAGAGCAAGGCGTGGTCGCCGCTGGGGAGCCAGGGAAGTCTCGCGAGGTGCTAAAATAGAAGGAGGGGGTAAATTGATGAAGGAGATTATCGCCTGGATTTTTGGTCGACGTGGGATGCAGCTAAAGGCTTCTGTCGGCCTGCTGGAGAGTTGCCTCAACTGCAACACGGACCTTGCCTCCTCTGAGCTTTATCAGCGCTATCGCGTATGCCCGGAATGTGGTTTTCATTATGTGCTCCCCGCCTATGATAGAATAGCCACCCTGGCAGATGAAGGAACCTTCCAGGAGATAAATCGTTCCCTGGCGTCGCTTGACCCCCTCCCTTTCAAGGGGGAGGCATCCTACAAGAAGCGCGTCACCGATGCTCAGAGGATGACCGGCCTCCCAGAGGCTGTGGTCACCGGGGTTTGCCAGATCGAGGGCACCCTTACCGTCATTGTGGTATTGGACTTCAGCTTCTTAGGGGGTAGCATGGGATGCGTTGTCGGGGAAAAAGTAGCCCTTGCCTTTGAGCATGCCCTTAAGAAAAAGCTCCCGCTGGTAGCGGTGGTCTCCAGTGGCGGCGCCAGAGTGCAGGAGGGGATACTTGCTTTGATGCAAACGGCAAAAACGGCGGCCGCAGCCAGGCAAGTTCATGCCGCTCGGCTCCCATTTATATCCATCCTGACAAACCCTACCACAGGGGACGTCTATGCCAGCTTTGCCAACCTCGCTGACTTTATTATCGCCGAACCCAATGCTCTTCTTGGCTTCGCCCCTATGAAGGTTGTGGAGCAGACCGAGGGCAAGGAGCTTCCCCCCGATGCCCATACCGCCGAATCCCATCTGATGCACGGGATGATCGACTGTGTGGTGGAGCGTGACAAGCTGCGAGGACTACTAGCAACCTTACTCGACCTCCTCTCCTCTCAATACCGTCTAGCCATAAAGCGGAGATTCGGCCCCTACCCCCCCATAGTGCCCCGCAGAGAGTCGGCTTGGCAGAGCGTTCAATTGGCGCGTCATAAAGAGCGTCCCACCTCTCTGGATTATATCAGCAGGATCACCTCAAGCTTCATCGAACTCCACGGTGACCGTTACTACGGCGACGATAGTGCCATGGTATGCGGCCTGGCTGATATCGGAGGCGAGGCGGTGGTGATAATCGCTCAGGAGCGGAGCCATGATAGCGAAAAGAGGCATCATGGCAGAATCCGCCCTGAGGGCTTCCGTAAGGCCCAGCGAGCGATGTTTCTGGCAGCAAAATTCAGGCTCACCCTCATCACCTTTATCGATACCCCCGGCGCATACCCTGGCCTCGACGCTGAGGAAAGGGGGTTAGGGAACGCTATTGCTCGTTGTCTAGCCATAATGTCCGACCTGCCGACACCAATTATCTCGGTGATTATCGGTGAGGGGGGTAGCAAAGGTGCCTTGGCAGTTGGGGTTGCCGACCGCATTCTAATGCTGGAGAACGCCATCTTTTCTGTAATGCCTCCAGAGAGGGCAGCTACCCTGCTCTATCGGGACGAGAGTAGGGCGGCGGAGGTGGCTCCCGCCTTGAGGCTTACTGCGCAGGACTGTGTGGAGCTCGGCGTGGTGGATGTTTTGATACCTGAGCCTAAGGGTGGTGCTCATACTGACCCCGATGAGGCAGCACAGCAGCTCAGGAGAATTCTGATAAGCGAGATGGTCCAGGTTCGCAGCGCCTCTATTAGCGATCTGGTCAAAGCCCGCTATGAGAAGTTTCGTAGCATGGGACGCTACAGCTCTCGCATTACCATCACCCTCTCAAAGGACATGGCTGAAATTCAAAACTATCTCGCCGACAGGCTGATGGAGCTCAGAGATTATCTCCCCTCAAAGGCGGTGGAGATCCCTCTCGAAGAAGAGGACGACAAAAGTCGAAAGAGAAAAAGCTAGCTCATCGCTAAGCCTCTCCCTCCCCTCGAAAGTATATTTTGTTCCGTTAGCCCTGCCCGCCTTGCGGACTCCGATACTTCGTTCGGATAGTCTGTCGAAGGGCCTGTTCTGTCTAATGGGGTAGGTTGGAGCATCCGCTCCAACCATGCCTAGAGCAGATGCTCTAGGCCACCCATTATGATCTGTTAATAGACATGGCTCATTCACCAATTTTTTGAAATAACGTTAATGGTTCGACAAGCCTGTCATGAACGCAATCGAAGGGCTCACCACGAACGGCATCTAGACCACAAATATTCACCACTCGCTGGTGGGCACCCGACCATGAAAGTTTATTTTGCCTTACCTCTCAGGCGCTTGAGGACAGCATCCCGATAGACTCTGGCCAGGCTCTTGCCGTGCTGAAGCATCTTCTTCCGTTCCTTCCGCCTGCGCTTCTCACGGCGCTCCTGCCTCGTCTCCTCGTCCAATTTATCACCCCGGTTTGCCGTCAATGGTAGATATTATACGCCATACCTCTGTTTGAGATATACGCGCCACCCTATCAGCTCTTCAGGCAAACCCTTGTCAATGGCATCTAGAAAATCCTGCACTGTAAAGGCGTGAAAAGTCTCGGGATTCTTCAGTAGATTAGGCCATGCCCTCAGTGGGTCACGCTCTCCGCCGAAGGAGTGGGACATTCTCAGCAATTTATCACTGTCGGCGTGGTACATAACCCCAAAATCTACTTGGTTAAAGCCTGCAGCGTGATCCGATTGGATGCAATGAGCCAGTAGTTGATTGCGCATTAACTGGTAGAAATCGTAGCGAAATGGACAGTAGTGCGCTGTCAACAGGTACTTCTTGTGGAAAGGGGTGTCTTCGGACAATATCCTATCCCAGTAGGTACGCCCGACCTGAGCCTTGTGACACTGTGTTTGAGGAGAGAAGACAACCCTGCGCGATGAGAAGCAGCGCTGCCGGTCGGGGTTGTTCTCCTGGTTGCACTCACCAAAGTTAGGCTCGGTGAATTTGTACTCCAGGAGAAGCATGTTTCTGCCCTTGTCTTTATCCTCCCAGATGATGGATATGTCAGAGCTTGTCCTGTTTTGACCGCGCCCACCTCTTTCATTGAAGTAGTTCCTGTTTTTGGGGCCGATGTATCCAAAATCAAGGTCAGTCACGCTTTTCACATCGCTGTAGTAGCGAGAAAGCCACGGTTTGATGAGTTCGAGGTATTGCTTCAGTGGGAAGAAGATATTAACCGACATAACCTGTGAACTCAGCATATTGTTCTTCTGGTTATGCCAGGTGATTTGCGATTGAGCGAAGTACTGGATTGCCTTGTAGGATATCTCCTCCCACAGGTTAAGCGACCAGGAATCCTCAGGCAAAATATGAGGGTAGGGTTCCTCTCTCCACCAGCCCATCTGTTTAATTCCAAGAACCTCTGTCTTATACACGCTCTGCTTGTCTTCCATCCTCTCGCGGAAGTCTTGCACTGCGATAGCCATCAGCCCATCTCCTTTCTCAGCTCGATGATGCGGTCCCTAAACAGTGCCGCCTTCTCGAACTCGAGATTTTTTGCCGCCGCCTTCATCTGCGATTCCAGATCCTTTATCAGGCGCAGCATCTCATCTTTTGGAAGAGTAGCAATAGTATAAGGGGTGCGAGTCTCCGCTACAACCCTTACTCTGTCAGTAATATCTTTAATCGCCTTCTTGATTCCCTGAGGGGTGATGCCATGCTTTTCATTGTAAGCCGTCTGGATATTGCGACGCCGCAAAACCTCCTCGCTGGCCGCTTTCATCGAGCCGGTGATGGTATCGGCGTACATTATAACATGCCCTTCAATATGGCGTGCAGCGCGCCCCATGGTTTGAATGAGGGAGTCTCTCGACCTCAGATAACCCTCTTTATCGGCATCGAGTATCGCCACCAGGCTCACCTCGGGAAGGTCCAACCCCTCCCGCAGCAGGTTGATCCCCACCACCACATCATAGACGCCAAGCCTCAGGTCACGCAGAATCTCGACCCGCTCCAGCGTATCGATCTCCGAGTGCAGATAGTGTGTCTTGATCCCCATCTCTTTGAGGTAATCGGCCAGTTGCTCCGCCATCCTCTTGGTCAGAGTGGTAACCAGACAACGCTCCCCCCGCTCAACGCGCACCCTTATCTGCTCCATGAGATCGTCGATCTGCCCTTCGGTGGACTTTAGCTCGATTGAGGGCTCGAGCAGCCCGGTAGGCCTGATTAGTTGCTCCACTATCTGCTCGCTGTGCTCATACTCATAAGGGCCGGGAGTCGCCGAGACATAGACCGCCTGGCCGATATGCTCCTCGAACTCAGAGAAGTTGAGCGGGCGGTTGTCCAGCGCAGACGGCAGGCGGAAGCCGTACTCTATCAGCGTCTCCTTGCGCGAGCGGTCGCCATGGTACATCCCCCGTACCTGAGGCAGCGTCATATGCGATTCATCGACGAAAACGAGGAAATCATCGGGGAAATAGTCGAGGAGCGTCGATGGCGGGCTTCCCGCTGAGCGTCGCGCCAGATGCCGCGAGTAGTTCTCCACAGCGTTGCAGTAGCCCGCCTCCCGCAGCATCTCGATATCGTAGTTTGTCCTCGCCTCCAGCCTGGCCGCCTCGAGCAGTTTCCCCTGACCCTTGAGCTCATTGAGCCTCTCTTCAAGCTCGACCTTTATATCCTCGATGGCCGCCATCAGCTTATCGTGGGAGGTGACGAAGTGCTTTGCCGGATAGATGTCTATGGAATCACGCTCAGCCAGCAGTTCACCGGTCAGCGGGTCGACCTCTACGATGCGCTCCACCTCGTCCCCCCAGAGCTCCACCCGCACCGCCACCTCCTCATAAGAGGGCTGGACCTCCAGCGTATCGCCCCTGATGCGGAACCTGCCCCTGGTGAAGTCGATATCATTTCTTTCGTACTGCATGTCAACCAACTGGCGGACAATACGGTCCCTTTTTGTTTTCTGGCCCTTAGCCAGGCTGACTACAAAGGCGTGATACTCCTCGGGCGAGCCGAGGCCATAGATGCAGGAGACCGAGGCAACGATGACCACATCCCTCCTGGTAAAAAGCGCCCTTGTCGAGGCGTGGCGCAGCTTGTCGATCTCCTCGTTTATAGCTATCTCCTTCTCGATGTAGGTATCGGAGCGGGGGATGTAGGCCTCAGGCTGGTAGTAGTCATAGTAGCTGACGAAGTACTCCACCGCGTTCTCGGGAAAGAATTCCTTCAGCTCGGTGGCGAGCTGAGCGGCGAGGGTCTTGTTGTGGGACATCACCAGCGTGGGTCTTTGAACCCGCTCGATGATGTTGGCCATGGTGAAGGTCTTGCCGCTGCCGGTGACACCCAGCAGCGTCTGGTGCCGGTGTCCGCGTTCCAGTCCCTCGACCAGACGGTCAACAGCCTGCGGCTGGTCGCCGGTGGGGAGGAAGTCAGATACAATTTTAAATGGTGGCATTTTTTCGAGCTCGACGCGGCGCTAATCTTTAGTAACGTGTTAAGATTGCTCTACAGTCACTGGTAAAACAGCTGTAAGGTTGAAGTATTTAGGGGCGGAAAGAAACTCTATCTCTGCAATCTTTTCCTTTTCATCGACGTCAATGGCTATTTCATCGATGAGATTTTGGTTAGCCACCTGATGAGTACTATCGCCTAATTTGAGGTAAATGATATCGTATTTGGAATAGTTAGATATTCTCATTCGCCCTCTTCCCATCTGCCCAAATAAGTATACACGGTAATCATGACAAATTCATCACCCTGCGATGCTACAGGTCATGGGTGGTGCATTGTCGCTACCTATTGTTTATGTCATTGCGAGCCCTTCGACTATTGTCATTCTGACCCTTCACAGAGTGAAGGGGAAGAATCTCAACATACGGCTCAGGATAAACTCCGCGAAGCAATCTCATTCCCTCTCCCTTGACGGTCCTTATTAGAAGGACTCGACTCTGGCGAGGAGAGGGTTGGGTGAGGGTGTGTCATATAGCCCCCTCCCTCTAACTCCCTCCCGCCAGGGGAGGGAGGATTTCTTCTATCCTCATCTATCGAGATTGCTTCGGCCGCCCAGGCGACCTCGCAATGACAGGTGAAAGAATATGGGACTGGTCGCCCGTAGGGAAAAAGTCAGATACAATCTTTAACGGCAGCATGGCGTTCAAATTATTGGAAAGAAGCAGTAGAGATTAATATATTTTGGAATCTACTCCAATTTTCGAGACGAAAGAAATATCGCCTTGTGTCACTGCTTATATTGTCAGGCAACCATCTTTCCGATAAAAAACAGTGATTAATTGTGGCGACTTCTAACAAACTGGTTATAGATTCAAATATAGGCTCTCGAAAATCCTTACTTGTTATAAGTATCACCTTGTTGATGTCATTCAAGTCGAAATCAACTACGTCCGGAGTTCTCCATTCGTTCTCAAAAAAGGGAAGTTCATCATATCTATTTATATCATCCTCAGCTACCCCATAGTTTCTCGGAGCAATTAATGTGTTTCTTTGATAGAGAGACAACGCATCAAATTCAAAAACGACATTTCCGAAGAATTCAACTATTCCTTTTGTTAATCTGTCAGACAGTGAAACCGAGATATTCTTAGATCTGCAAATAGAATTATCTTTATTTGCACTGACCTTTTGTTCGCTTATAATTAAAGGGGCGTTATCGACAAAAGTCGTATGATAAAACACAGGTGGCAATCCTGCATTGCGCCACTTTCTTTTTAATGAAGTAAGTTGCATATTTATACCTTGAACTTAGTTAAAATTATGAAGAAATTCCTCCGCCACCACCCTCATTGCTTTTGCCACTTTTCCATCCAGTCCTTCCTTCTATTGATATGCTATTAGGGGCGTTCAGAATTTTGCGTTCCAATCTGCAAACGTCAGCGAAAATACAGTACCGATCGTTTCTAAATACTAGCTTATCTTGTGGAATTAAACTTTCTAACTTCTTCTCAGACACTTTCCCCTCAGGTGGACAATTACGTTTGCTCGGTCGACAGGCAATCTTTCCAAGCCTGTAAATGAGGTAATCTATAGAAGCTGGGGCCGGTGGCCTATTATTATCATTTATTTCCCCCCATTCTTCCCAAACTTTCCTCCATGCTAGGCGATTGAATTTATCTGCTAGGCTATACTGATAACAGTATACGTCTAAATAACTTGCGAGAAGGGGTATACGAAATTGTAAAATCCCGGTGCGTATAGCAATCCTCAGTGTGTTCTTATCGCTCATTACATCCAATTTTTCTACATGTTTATCATATTTCCACACCCTTAAATCTGCCATATCTCGGAGGAACATATGCGCTTTCTTTGTCGAGAACCCATACCGCTCTTCTGATGTTAAGGCTTGGACAATTTGCTCAACATCTCCTTTATGGGCTTGATTAATTTTGTAAGCGTAACCTTCGTATTTCTCTTCAAGGAGCCTAGCAGAATTTAACATCCATGGTTTTCTCTTATCTCGCTGTGACTGAGCCTGAAGAAAATTTAGAAGCTCATCAACAAGCAATGTGTTCTTAATCACCTTTTTGAGGTTAAAGCAGTCTGGATGCCGTTTATAGAATTCAAAGGGGTTAGCCCTTGCTTGAACGTCTATATTAAAATCCTGAATCGCAGTAAAGAACCTGACATTTGCTATTTCTTCATCACTTAAGCCAAGTGTATCTAGCTGCACCTGAATCGTGTGGTCTCGATAAATATTTTCCAAGATTTTGGCTACTTCCAAGCACTCCCCATTTTGGTTAATTTGCGGCGATAAAACCCTCTCATGATTTTCCTCCCAATATTGATGAAATTCAGAAATATATTCCCGTGGGATGCGTTTCTTCTTCTGATACAGAAAATCGGAAGATATATTCTGTTCGATGTTCATAGAGACAACTTTCTATAAGGCTTATGATTTCATTAAATTTGTCTTCAGCAATATTGGCCCAGTCTTCTTCGGAAACTGGTTGAATTTCCCAGCCAAAACCATAATTGCTATTCTGCGCAGACCAATAATATGTTTCCCTTTTATATTCAACCTTGCCACCTGCAAGCCAATCATCAAATCGGTCACGATGATATTGGGAAGCAATAATTATTTTGATCATATTTTCTACCCCCTCCTTTCAATGATTCCAAATTGTTCTCGTCGGTCATTATGGATCAAGGCAGAGTTGTAAAGTTCTTCTAACTCTTTGTAAAGTCTAAACAGAAACTTATCTTTGAAGCCTCTGAATGGCGTTTGGTTTATATATTGGCTAAATAAATCTTTCTCTTTTATGCTTGGCCCGATAATGAAAAATAGAGTGGGAAATCTCCTTGGTATCTTTAACAGTCTATCCAACCCAGATTTTACTCTTGTTGTTTCCTCTACTTCAAAAGCATAAACCGGAAATAATCCATAATCATCTTCAGCAAACCATAAGATGTCTATTTCTCTAATCTTTGCTAAGTTAGGACCTCTAAAAATATCGGTGCAGTCAGATACACTGACGAAGTCTCTTAATTCTTTCCCTTGGAAATTCCTAATTGTCTGGTCATGTGGAGGTACATAAGTTTCATAACCATAAATTTCCCCCAGCGTCACTAACATTCCCTGAGCAATTCCGTGATCAATTTCTGGTTCTTCAGTAAATTCCTGCGGTTCAGCTTTTACAGGGACTTCCTCCAATAGCTTGTAAACACCCTCCCCTAAAGGCCCAAAAATTTTATATTGCCTCACAACCCTTCTTATTGTGGCTTGCCAAGTTGGATTATTTGCAATCTTAGTTTTTGTTTTAGGATTTCCTCCCACTATCTTATTGATCTCAGAAAGATGTCCTTGACCACCTAATTCTAATAAAGCATTTCTGACAACATCTTTCCAAGTGAATTTCTCTTCTTTCATGACAAATACCCTTCTTTAGAATCAGTGTAATGAATTATATTTGCATAAGGTGGGTGGGTAGCTATGAGGTCTATCGATTCATCATTTATCAGGCCGAGATTCCTTGCGTCTCCCTGATAGAGCTTCTGAGTGGTCTCTGATAAGTCCTTGGCGGCATAAGCGAAATCCACCCTATTCCATGCCACTATCACCGCGTCCAAGTTCAAGTCCATTCCAATGCCATTTCTGCCCAGAAGCTTGCATTCCACTAAAGTAGTCCCTGAGCCAACCATTTGATCTAGCACAAATTCTCCTGGTTGTGTGTAGTGCATGATAAGATTTCGTGGGATTTCGGGAGCCCAATTTCCTCTATAGTTACCCTGATGTGTGGCCCAATTACCTCGGTTTTCGAAAGACCAAACCGTTGTCCTTTCCAATTTGAATTCTTTGGGCTCGAAAAGCTTAATCTTAGCTCCGTTTATAAGCTTAACCGCCTTGCCATCTACAACAATTCGATCGTGCCCTTTAATGAATTCTTGATATTCCTGTTCTGTGACTTCTCTCACTCTTTACACCTCGTTATTACTTATCAATAGAGCAGGCGACATTTTTTCATTTCATATACGTCATGATACGAGATTTATTCGAAGAACTCCATGTTGACGTATTCGCGTGCTTTCTGAATTAGATAGGCGACTTCGGTGTCGGTGGGTTCTTGTACGTCTGTCCCCAGCGGGTGTACGCAGTTCTGGTGCGTAGTGTCCAACTGGTTGAATATCGCCATTTCGGTGGGCTCAAGCAAATTCACCTGCCCCAGTTTGCTCGCCATTTCCACGATGCCGTCTTCATTGGTGTAGTCAATCGCCTCCTGCTCAGAGGTGCGCCTACTGTTGTATTCATCGGCGACAAATTTTAGATATTTTTCAAGCGCGACGGCGGCAATGACACCGGCAGCCCTGATTATAGCATCTCGGGTTGTACCCTCGACATCAAGTAGCTGCTCGGCATGGTCAAGGTCGGCGCTTATAATGTCCACTCCAATAAGCTTTTGCAAACGTAATGCCCTGGTCCTGACCACCTCGGGGACTGACAGTACGATATCGACCTGGCGGTCAAAGATCTGCGTCAAACGTCTGTGCTGTTGAACCCTGTACTGCCCGTCAAAACGCTTTCCCGCTGCGTGAGGCATGGTGTTATTGCACTCCAGAATGTCCTTGATGTAGGGATAAGGAATGGCGAAATCGTCCCAGCGGTGGGGCAGGTATTGATAGATTAGCGCTGAGCTGGCATTGAACCATACCTCGTAGCGGCTGATGATAGAACGCTGCTGTTCATGTTGCTCATGGGTAGGGGCCCAGCCCCAGTCATCGTAGAACTCGGGTCGCTTCTCGTTATCCACCTCTTCCAGAACTGAGTCCAAAGCGCTTTTTGGCCGCAGAGAGCGGACTTTGCTTACGCGCGCAGAGCTGACGAAGTCCCAGAACGCCTCCCCGATGTCGCGCGCCTCATCAATCAGGACTTGAATGCGGTCTTGCAATAGAGTGAGTTGTGACATCAGTACTCCTCGGTGTCTAACTCTTCGGCGAGGCCGATGCGCTCCACCGATAGCGGGACATAGTTGACTCGCCCCGACTCGATAAGTTCGCGCAGCTTCTTCTCGTCCTCGGTGAGGCGGAACCTGCCCGTCTTGACCTCGATGAAGTCCACACCCTCGTCATACTTGATCCCGACGAAGTCTATAGGTTCGCCCAGATAGAAAAGCCGGTCATAGTGAGTAAGCTCGAAGGTTGCCATGAGCTCGTTTAGCTTCCCCGTCCGCTTGCTCAGGCTACCCGTTATCGACTGCATCACGTCACGGGGCATGCCCTTGAGGATTTCCTGTATCTCTTTTATCGATGTCTGGGAGGCCAGCGCATAAAGGAGTTTCTGCTCCAGCACCTTTACGTCAGGAATCTCGACCTTTCTCGGCCTGAGAGAGAGTGCAACAACGGCCGCAAGCAGCGCCAGGACAACTATAGCGAAAACCACGTAGACAAAGGTCTCCATAATACCGCCTTTACTTCGATAATAGATTTAGCTCATTTCCCAGTTTTTTAAATGACGTTCATGGTTCGACAGGCTCACCACGAACGGTGTTTAGCTTACCACGAACGGATTTACATGCCTTTCCTTAGCTTGTCGAAGGGACTACTCTATTTTATGGGTAGCCTAGAGCATCTGCTCTAGGCATGGTTGGAGCGGATGATGCAACCTACCCCATTTTAGTCTGATAATAGATTTGGCTCACCACGAACGGTGTCTGGCAATGCCTATTCTCATGGTTCGTTGGTGGGTGACCGATCATGGGTGTTTAGTCCTGTCCCCACACCTTGACCTTCCCCTCCACCAGCGTATAGCACGGACCGGCATCCGCTCTTTTCGCCTTATACCAGGGCGTCTTCTCCCATGCCCGCAGTATCCGCCGGTTGGTAATTGGCAAAATCCCTATGTCAACGATTTTCTCAGCGACCTTGCCTATAAACGGGGGCAATTTATAGCACCGAGAATAGAGTCGAGCCAGGAACTCGAAGAGCCTTCTAAATGCCCTCACCTCCTCCGCAGATATGCTTGTTTGTTCAAGGACGGTATCCTCAAAGTAGGAATCGGTGTGCTTGTCGGTCAACAGACCTTTCTTCTTGCATACCTCGAACAGCTTTGTCCCGTGATAGGGATAGAAGATAGAAACGTGTATCACCTTTGGCTTCACCCTGGCATTGAGCTTGACGGTGTCCAGAATCTGGGCCCTTGTTTCAAAGGGAAGCCCGACCATGTTATAGCTCAGGGTCTTGATCCCCACCTCATCGCAAAAGGAGAAGGCATCGGTAATACGCCGCGTGCTCACCTGGCGGTCAAGGACATTGCGCCGCATGTGCTCGTTGCCACTCTCCACCCCGAAGCGTATCAGAGAGCACCCTGCCGACCTGGCCATCTGGGCAATATCCCGGCTCATCAGGTTTGGCTGGCAATTCATCTCAAATGGCAGTTTTATCCGCTTGCTATACTCCCTGGTGAAGTACTCAAACCACTTCTTGTTAAGCGGAAGAAGGTCGTCATGAAAAACGTTATAGTCGACCTGGGGGAAGTTCCTCGTGACCATCTCCACCTCTTCCATGAGATTCTCCACGCTTCGCAGCCTGATATATCCATTGCCGCCGTAGAGTTGCTTTACGGCGTGATTACAGCAGTAGTTACAGTTATAGGGGCAGCCACGAGAGGCCATGTAAACACTCCGCCCCATAAAACCCACATCAAAGCTCTTTTCATAGGGGAAGACCTCCCGATCAGGAAAGGGCAAGGTATCCAGGTCATCGACGAGCGGTCTCAGTGGATTTCGGTGAACTTTGCCGTCCTTCTTAACCCACAGGTTGGGGATGCCGGTAATGTCTTTTCCAGCGCCGAGGTTATCACAGAACTCCAGAAGGGCATCCTCCCCCTCGCCAATGCAGACCACGTCGATATCCTTCAGGGAGATAACTTCCTCAGGGCTTAAGGTGGGATGTATACCACCGCAAATGGTGAGTGCCTTGGAATGGTCCTTGGTCAGCCTCGCCAGAGGAGCCAGATGGGGGAAGGTATTGGTCACTATGGAGAACGCCACAACATCGGGACGATTTCTTCTCAGGAAATCAACGTATTCTCCTTCATCTACGTCGCCCAGGACATGGAAGAATTGGCATTCATATCCTCTACGTCTCAAATAGGCGATGAGCGAGCCGATGCCAACATGGAATGGCCCCATAATCCGGTAGCTGGGATCGATATAGACGAAGGCAACCTTCAATTTAACTCCCGTTCACTCTTTTGGCCATGCAAGATAAACTCAAAGGCAAAGCGGTCAAACAGCCACGGCATGACCTTCCCCAGGTGTTCCCACAGGCGGGCGATGGGTGAGGGGGTCCCGGCAGGGGCATGGGTAAGGGCTGTCACCTGGAACTTAGAAATGCCATCTTTAGCCAGAATGCTCATCACCTGGCGTGCTGAAATAGCATTTTCATATGGAGAGGGGTATGCCAATCCTGACGGCAGGAGGAATCCGGGGAGACGAAGCTGGAAGATGGCGTGCTTGTTGGGCTCAGCGACAATGATATGCCCCCCCTGTTTCACCACCCTGGCCATCGCCAGAAGTGGCTCATCAATGGGATGGGTGTGATGAACCGAGCCCTTGGAGAAGACCACATCGAAGGCCTCAGCACGGAAGGGGAGATGGCGGGCATCGCCACAGACGCAGTGCTTCACCCCTGCCTCCGCCAGGTCCTCAAGAGGACCACTGGCAACATCCAGGTTGATAATAAAGGCGCCCTCAATTTCTAATGGAAGCGATACCAAGCGGTCATTACCGCTCCCCACATAGAGCAGGCTCTTCCCTTCGACTCCACCAGCCCTCTGTTCGATAAACTGGCACAGGTCTCTGGCCCCTTTTTCGGCGTATGATTCAAAAATCTGTGCCGCCCTGGCATCCTGATACATTACCCGTTTAGCCCAGTTGTAGAGCTGGTGTTCCCACATAAAGCGGTCGGTCTCCGGGTCAACCGGGGCCACCGAATCCTTCTTCTGTAGCATCGAAGACTCGATCCTCTTTAGATAGGCACCTTTTTGTGGCAGGGCATCAGCGAGGTGGGCCGGTAGCATCTGAGGTATACCATTCTTTATAGGGTAGTGAGTGCCACAGGATGAACAAGCCAGAGCACCCTCAGGGAGAAGCACCAAATCTTCTGAGCCGCACTCGGGACAGGACAAGAAGTCAAGCAGACTTTTATTCAAGTTTTCACTCTTTCATATTTGATACAGATTCAATCTATGCCATTCAAGTCTGTGTGCGATACTGCTCAAGGGCTTCATCGGGGAAATCGGCATTGGTAAACACCCGCTGCACATCATCGAGCTCCTCTAGCTTATCCAGCAGCCTCAGGGTATGGAGCGCCGTCTTTTGGTCAAGCATTATCGTATTGGTGGGCACCATCGATAACTCAGCGGAAACCACTGTCAGGTTCTTCTCCTCTAAGGTCTTTCTCAATTGCTCTAGATCTCCGGGAGATGTATAGATCTCCAACAAGCTATCTACAACCCTGACATCTTCGGCGCCAGCATCGATTGCAAAGAGGGCAAGTTCTTCAGTGTCCGCCGCCTCGACAGTGATTATGCCTTTGGACTCGAAAATCCAGGCTACACAGCCGCTTTCACCCAAGTTACCACCGCCCCGTGAGAACACATTACGGACCTCCGATACGGTGCGATTGCGGTTATCGGTGAGCGCCACAAGCAGGATCGCCACACCACCTGGTCCATAGCCTTCAAAATTGGCCTCAATGAGATTTGCCCCTTCAGTTCCTCCTGCACCTCGCTTAAACGCTCGCTCGATGCTCTCCATAGGCATATTGTTGTCACGGGCTTTCTGCAGTGCCAGGCGAAGACGTGGATTCATATCGGGGTTGTCACCGCCCTCGCGGACGGCAAGGGACAATTCCCTGCTTAGCTTGGTGAAAAGCTGCCCTCGCTTGGTGTCCGTCGCCCCTTTCTGGCGTTTAATCTGGGACCATTTGGAATGACCTGACACTTCGTCCTCCGGCTCGATCTTTGAGCAAATTCTATCACCTTGTTAAGTCAAGGTCAAAGATGCCGATTCCCACAGGCAGTCCAGAGAGGTCCTCCGGGCTGCAAAGCAGGTATCAACACATCTCTGGGTACGTGGGTGGTATAGGAGCAAATCCCCCCTCCCTCCAAGGGAGGGGGGGACAAAATGAAGTATAAAGAATAATTCTCCCACCCCGATGTCTGTTCAAATATGTAGTTGCCCAATTCATTGGGCGCAATTTGTTGGGGGAGTGTGCCTGATAAATCAGGCAACTACAAATATGTTGTATGTAGGGTTAGCGACTGCACCCTTCGACAAGCTCAGGACGAGCGGGAATGAAAAGGGTAGTCTTGAGGGGTCTCCGTTGTGTCAGGGGTTGGGGGAGTGTCCACTAGGAGTGCATTTCGGGGCAGGTGATTAAGGGGAAAAGGTATACCAGAGGTGTAACCTATAATTAAACACCCTTGACGCAAAGTCGGTTGAGGGGTATATTCGCTTAAATGAACTTTTTGCAGAAGCTGCTAGCCGCCGCCCGCACCAACGAGAGCCTTCTCTGTATCGGGCTGGACCCTGACCCGGAGCTTATGCCTAGTGTGGGCGTGATTGAGTTCAACAAGCGCATCATAGACGCTACCAGCGATCTAGTGTGTGCTTATAAACCCAATCTAGCCTTTTACGAAGCTCTGGGGATCGAGGGGCTTAAGGCGCTGGAGAAGACGGTGGCTTACATTCCGAATACGGTCCCCATAATCGGTGATGCCAAACGGGGCGATATCGGTAACACCGCCCGCGTATATGCTAAAGCGCTCTTTGAAACCTTCGGCTTCGATGCCGCT
>Ga0315532_1001311_pt1 | contig 18732 bp, 16 predicted proteins | sample SalMarWE160370MG_FD_203082 | JGI IMG/M metagenome (GOLD analysis project Ga0315532, IMG submission 203082) | Salt marsh sediment microbial communities from the Plum Island Ecosystem LTER, Massachusetts, United States - Salt Marsh Sediment WE1603-70 ... | reverse complement strand
GGTCGGAGAGAAGATCGACCTCTTCAGCCTCGAGAATGCAGACTAGGTCATACAACGTCTGTGGCCGCCTATACATCACACCATGCTCTCGCGCAGGGCATTCCAGATAGAACAGCAGATCCACGGGGCGTGCACCCCTCGAACTGGACCAGTCACAAGTAGAGAATCGGCTTGAAAGGGGAGCTGGAACGGATGAAGAAGAGCCGATTCACGGAAGAGCAGATCGTGACGATCCTGGCGGAGGCAGACCGAGGGGAGCAGACGATCGGGGATATCTGTCGAGCGCACGGGGTCTCGGAAGCAACGTTCTACAACTGGCGGAAGCGATTCCGCGGGATGGGCGTTGATGAGGTGCGCGAGTACCGCGAACTGAAACGGGAGAATGCCCGTCTGAAGAAGCTGCTGGCCGACCGAGAGTTGGAGATCGACGCGATGAAGGAGGTGATGCGAAAAAAGTTGTGAAGCCGCGTCAGCGGCGAACCTACGTCCACGAGATGAAACGACAATCTGTGTCTGAGAGACGAAGCTGCCAGTTGATCGGGATGTGTCGTTCGAGCTACCGATACAGGCCGATCGAACGGGTAGACGACGGGTTGGCAGCGAAGCTGCACGGGATTACGGCGGAAGATCAGACGGCCGGGTACCGGACGGCATGGGCGTACCTGCGTCATGCGGGCGTGGTTGTCAATCACAAGCGAGTCCAGCGGGTGTGGAAGGAAGAAGGGCTGACACAACCGGTCAAGAAGGGACGGAAGCGGCACAAGGGCGGATCGGTTCCTCTGGAGGCGGCGTACGCAAATCATGTACTGACCTACGACTTCATCCACGACCGAACCGAAGACGGGCAACCGTTGCGGATGCTGACCGTGGAGGACGAGTACACGCGAGAAGCACTGGCGGTAGCGGTTGGACGGAGTATGCCGGCCAAGCAAGTCAAGGAGGTTCTGAGGAAGATATTCAACGAGCGAGGCGCATCCGAGTATCTGCGAAGTGACAATGGCCCGGAGCTGATCGCGACAGAGTTGACGGAGTGGTTGGCGAGCCGGGGAGTGAAGACCCATCACATCGATCCGGGCAGCCCGTGGCAGAACGCCTACGGGGAAAGCTTCAACGCAATCCTGCGCCGGGAGTGTCTGAACCGGGAGCTGTTCTACGGCGTGCTGGAAGCGCGGGTCAAGACGAAAACGTGGCGACGAAGGTACAATGAGCGGCGACCGCACAGCTCGCTGGGGTACCTAACGCCAGCGCAGTTCCGTGACGGAGTTCGGATTCCGCTGTTGGAGCGGGGACGGCCATCGACGCACCATCGGAGTCGCGAGATCGAGCAGGAACGACAAGGCAAGAAGAAGGCTGATCTCTACTTACAGGTGGTACAGTCCTAGGGGGCAGGCCACACGGACTCGTTGCACCCGCCACGAATGATCTGAAGAGGCTTTCCGCTAGGCACTGGAGTGAACGTATCGCCGGGGATTAGCAGGATGCCATCAGTACTCAGAAGGACCGCCTCAAGTGGCTGATCCTCCTGGTGCAATCGGCCGCTCGCGGCATCACTGAGCCATTCCCGTACTCGTTCGACGAACCGCGCTGCCGTCCAGCGTTGCTTAAGATCTCTGTAGGATTCTTCATAGAGGCAGAGGCTCCGCGGCAGCTCTTCGTCACGGAGATTCAGGTGCGGAACTCGTGGGAAGTCCTCGCGAAGTGCCAGAACCTCGGGTGAAGCATCGTCCGCTTCGGGGAACACGGCTGCAATACGCTCCACGTTCTCTATCGCATTGGCACGCACCTGAGGCAGCTGCGCCTCTACATCGAAGACGACAACCTCTGTAGTATCAGTCCTCAGAGTCTGTACTAGCGTGGCGTACGTCGTTGACACTCGTCGGAGCCATCTGACCAACTCCACTGCCTTGGGAATGACGAGAGTATTGGCATCAACAGGTGCGTCAAGTCGGTCTGGGGCCATTGCTAACCTGCTCTAGGTGTCCGCCTGACCGTCGCCCGGTCTGAAGCTGACAGGGTCTGCTTGCGCACGGACGCCTTCCTATCACCAATCTCGATGGTGCACGGTTCCGGAGAACTGGAGTTCGGATGCTGCATAGTCACTACGAAGTTACCAGCAAGATCGTTGAGCACTCCTTGATAGTAGTTAGCTGCCTGACGGTGGGGCGGGTTCTCATCGTCGTCTTCGTCTGAGCCCTTGAGCGGGATAGGCTTGCTTGTTGAAACGATGATCCCGTGTTCTTGACCCTGTTCCCGCCAGAGCCAATCTACATTCTCAACTGGCTGCGTCTTATCCTCACCTTTGTCTGGGCCCAGAGCCAGATAGCTGCAGTGATGTGGAAGCTCTGCAACATCCCAAGCAAGCCGCTCAGGGCGTTCCTTCATGTCGCGAGTTATTGCCACAATGTCTGAAAGGACTTCATGAGTGACGTCCGCCAGAAGAAGAACCCGTGTCTGGACATCCTGGACCGAAAGGGTTGCTTGCACCACGATGGCATCTTCGTTCCGATCCTCGACCTCATCGTCGTTCAGACGCTTCGCGAATGGTGAGTGGACGAAGAACTCAACCCCGTCTTCCACCAGGGTGAGCTCAGGCACCAGCTGGCCCGCGTTCGTGATCAGGCCAAGACGATCATCCAGGCTCACATCATTGGCTTCGCACCATTCGCGCAGACGCTCTGGGCGAGAGAACACACGAATCCCATGGCCCTTCTTCAGGCGATACCGTGCCTCTTTCTGCAGAATCTTGGCTTCGACCTTCTCGAGAGATGTCTCAGTAATCGCGGCCGCTGGAACCCACAGAGTCTCGATCCTGATTCGATCTTCGCCCTGATACTTCTCTGCGTGGTCGAGCCAGAAGAACTCCGACATTCCCTTGTAGTGGTCTTCATCTAGGTGAGTAATCGCCAGAACATCAAGCGATTCGCGATTCTCGGATTCAAGCTTCTCACGGAGAAGCGTAGGCAGATCACATCGCAGATCCCCGTCGTCTTCAGGGTCCCGTGTGTTCGCGTAGTCGAACAGGATTCGCCCCCCGCCTTCGAGCTCGATGAGACAGCAATCAGCATTCCCCAGTGGGTAGAACGTGAGCTTGTGCATCCAACACCTCCTAGATTCCGCTCAGTAGCATTCCGCCCCGTAGCCTGTCCGGCAGCTCCACGACGGGATGCAAGCTTCGTTCTCGGACCTTTGCGCCGATCTGGTCGCTTGTGCATCCCCCTTGTTGTCATCTAGAACCTTGCGTGAGATCCTACGATCGCGTGATATCCAGAGCAAGCGCGCCGGGGATTGCGGCGCCGAACTCGGGGAACACATGCCCTATCTCGTGCTTGCCCAGGGGGGGGCGATTCGTTCGCGCCGACACGCTCGCGAAACGCACCGCATACCAATGTCACGGCAACGGAACGCCGAGTGAACGGGTGACGGGGTGAAGGAGTGAAACCACCTTCCAGGCAAACGCGATCCACGTTGTCGTAGGACGCAATCGGGAGGATCGATGACGAGCTTGAGGAGATGCCTGACTGGCCTGTTTGCAGTCGTGGCTCTTCTGCTGGTCATCGTTTGCCTGCAGGTTATCGGGGTCGGCCTTCACTGTTGAATCGCACACGCTTGCGTATTTGGTTGCCTGATCGCAGCCAAAGGTCTGGCTTTGAGGTTTCTCCTCATGCGTGCCATCGAGCCTTGTACGCTCTACAGATGGCCTCGAGCATCAGCGCGTATTCACTATCCACATCGATCCCGAGCTTGTTCCCTCGGTCGACTCGCGGGGGATCGACATTGTTCACGTAGACCGGGACCACTGCGACGAAGTCGTAGCCCCGTATGTGCGTGTGTCCCGGACTTCGCGTAGGCAGCTCCCGAAACCGCGCGACCGTCACCTCTGCGTCTTTCGGGCGGTTCGGGCTCACGGCGTACTCGAAGTCTTCCCACAAGCGCTGGTCTCCAGTTGACAAACGCGGCAGAACCGCTGTCTCGAAGTCGTCTTCCCTGGGTTTCACGCGATCAGGCACGTTGAGGACTCGCTCGGCGACCCCGACCAGAACGGTAGCGGCCATCACGGCTTCCTGGCGGACCCGGTACACGGCGTCGAGTGTCTCACTCAGATCGTCAAAGCGAGACGTACGATTGCGGTGAGCAGTCATCACCGACTTGTTCTCGACACCGATCCGCAGGCCTTCGATCGCCGGTCCGCCCGTCTTGGGGTCGGGCTCCCCGACGAACAGGTCGAGACGCCGGCCACGCCCCCCTGGCGCACTGACATTCAGCCAATGCTTGATCGCTCCATCGTCATAGTCCCTCTTCAGAGGATCGCAGCGCCGGAGCAAGTCCTGGAGAACCCCCTCACTGACGATGTCGGAGTGCACAGGCTGACGATGATTGTGATAGCCGGCTTGGCGTATCGCCTTCATCACCTGATCGAAGGGCGTCGTGCTCATCCCACTCCTGTCAAGACCGCTTGAGAAGAGGCATACGCTGCGGGCCGAGGCTCGCGAAGCAATCGGATGGTAGCCCCCTCCACCTCTCGATCGAACTCCGCCGGCAGCGGCAGCTCCCTGAGTACGCGGCTTTGAAGACGGATGAAACCGTTCGCCGCCCGCTGGCAGTGGCGAGCGAGCCACTCCCGAGCGGTATCGCTGCTCAAGTACCTCATGAGCCGGAGTACATCCACGCCAGGCTTTGGGATCGCGTAGTAAACCGTGTGGCGTGGTACTACCGAACCCACCTCGTCAAGCCAGAACCGCGGAGACGGCGTGATGTCTTTGCAGAGGATCTTCTGGCTGAGGATCTCCACCAAAGGGGGAGTCTCATGAAACGCGTACCAAGGCTTCCGTTTGACACACGTACGTTTCAGCAAGCGCGCCCGGACATCCGGTCGGCGGAGGTATTCGGCGAACTCGCCCAGATCCTCAAGGGGACGGAGCCGACCAGCCTGATCATACGGGACCATGATCGAATCGGTAGTCCGGATTTCCTCTCCCATGCCCGATAGCTGGCGGCCCGAGATCGTGGGATACGCGAACGGCAGCATTTGTTGTCCCAGGGAAGCGGTCCGCTGCACGAACACGCCGTCGGCTCCGGTAGCCACGCCGGCGCTAATGCGTTCGCAGATCTCGCCTAGCGTCGGCCGATTGAAGTCCCGTTTCGTGCCGCCATTCATCTGCGGCAGCAGCGACGCACCATTTGAATCGAACCGAATCCGGCTTCTGGCACCTTCGCGGTTTCGGAAGATCGTCGGCGCGCGGCCGACTGCCTTTACGACGGTCGTGACGGTCGGATACGTTACTAAGCCAGCAAACGCATCCTCGGCGATCAGCTCAACCTCTTTCACGAAGACAGATGCAAGAGCCTTCCGCAGTTCCCTGGCCGATTCGACATAGAGGTACTTCTCGGGCGTTACGAAGACCAACGTGCCGTCCGGTTTCAACTGACGGAGAGCCTGCTCGAAGAATAGGAAGTACAGGTCGAATCTCCCTTTGGCCGCTCGAAAGCTCCGGCGGTATGTTGCCTTCTCGTCCTCCGACAGCTGGGTGATCGGTACGTACGGCGGGTTGCCGACCACGAAGTCGTACTTCCCGAGCCTGTCTTCGAGGAAGTCGCGTTGAAGGAGACGGATGTTGTCAACTCCGCCGAGTCGCTCCCGCGCGACCGAGAGCTTCGTTGGGTCGTTGTCCACTCCATCAATCCGTGGCGGCGCGGCCTGCCTTCGTTGGCACCAACGAATTACCCCTTCTATGAAGGAGCCGGTGCCGCAGCCAGGATCGAGAAGCCTGTCACGTGAAGACGGCGAGCGCTCCTCGAAGAGCTTTTCGACCATCAAGTCGACCAGATTAGGAGGAGTAAGCACGAACCCTCTCATAGACGCCATTATACCCGGCGGTCTTCTCGTTCTGAATTGATCCCATCCCGCGGTATTCCGGGGAAGTTCAAGGGCGGCATATCCCCATTCCCGTTTGCCGACGAAGCCGGCGCGGTCTACGGGAGCGTCATCACGATCCGCTCGCGGCTCAGGAACCGCGAGAGGTATCCGACCGCGGCGAGGAGCAGGATCGCGATTGCCGCAAGGATCCCCAGGGACGACCATCCGTACGCGAAGCGGCCGGCGCCGCTGAAGCCGATCCCGTACAGCGCCGCGAACAGCGGGATGAAGACGACGAAGCCGATCAGCCGGTTCTCCCGCATCCCGAGGAGCATCTGGGCGAAGCCGAGCAGGCCGGCTAGCGTGGCGTTGAACAGCGGGACGACGATCAGGACGTGAAGGATCAGCGGGCCCGATGCGATCACCGGCGTGCCGGTGCGGGCCGACACGATCAGGGTCGCGACCACGCTCGCCGCCCACGAGAGGACCGAGGCCGGCAAGGCCACGGCGATCACCTTCCCCGCCCACAGCGTCCGCAGGCTGATCGGGCTGCACAGGAGCGTCTCGATCGTGCCGCTCACCTTCTCGCGGTAGAACAGCTGGCTGGCGAACGTGTAGCTGATGAGCAGCCCCACGATGGTGGACAGGATGAAGACCGGGCTCGCCGGCTGCGGCGACGGATCGGCCACGGCGCTCTGCAGGGCGTGCATCGCGCCGACGAACAGACAGAGCGCGACGCTGACCACCACGGCGTAGCGGTTGGCGAAGATCTCCTTGAGCTCCTTTCTGACGATGCCTCGCAGCCTACGCATCCTCGCCCGCCTCTCGGACCGTCTCCAGGTACAGCTCTTCCAACGTCTGCCGGGCGCGGCGGATCTCGTGCAACGCGATCCCGCTCGCTTCGAACGCGCGGATCACGGTCGCCGTGGGAAGCTCCCGATGCGTCGACACGGCGAGCGTCCGTCCGTCGATCTCGCACGTCGCGACATCGGGCAGGTTCTCGAGGATTCTCGCGGCTTCCTCGACGTCGTTCTCGTCGACCAGCGTCAGCACAAGCCCCGTCGCCTCGGCGCGTGCGTTCCATTCCTTCAGCGTCTCGTCGGCGCGGATCCGCCCGTCGCAGAGGATCGCCACGCGCGAGCAGATCCGCTGCACGTCGTCGAGGTCGTGCGTGTTCATGAACACGGTGATCCGCTCGTCGGAGGAGAGCGACACGATCAGGTCGCGGACGAGCTTCTGCGCCTCGGGATCGAGGCCGGCGGCCGGCTCGTCGAGGAACAGGACCGCCGGTCGATGGAGGAGCGCCCGGGCCAGCGCCAGCCGACGGCGCATCCCCAGGGAGAAGGTCCCCACCTTGTCGCGCCGGCGCCCGGTCAGGCCGGCGAGCTCAAGCATCTCGGCGACCCGCTCCTTCGCGCGCGGGACCTCGAACAGCTGCGCGTAGTAGGACAGGTTGTCGATCGCCGAGAGCCGACCGTAGAGGCCGTTGCTCTCCAACAGCACGCCGATCCGGCGGCGGGCGTCGAGCGATCGGCTCGCGTCCCGGCCGTCCACCCGTACGGTGCCCTCGGTCGGCCGAAGCAGGCCGAGCAAAAGGCGCATCGTCGTCGTCTTCCCCGCGCCGTTCGGCCCGAGGTAGCCGAAGACCTCTCCCTCGCCGATCTCGAAGCCGACCCCGCGAAGGACCATCCTCCCGCCGAACGCCTTGGACAGGCGGTCCGCCGCGATCATCGGTCGAACCGCGCTCGCCGTGCTCGATGCCATGGGGTTCTCCTTGCTCCGGTCGTCTCCTGCGAGCTTACGCGGTCCTCCGCGGCTCCAACAAGGTGAGAGGCAGTCCTCGTGTGAGGTGGGCCGCCGGGCTCTATGGAGCTGACCAATCGAGGCACGACCCCATTTCGGGTTTGGGGAGATGCATGCATCGTCTGCGACTCGTGGATGCGCTTCGCCTGTCGTCGTCACGGTTGGACCGCGCTAGGTGCTGGGGTCGCCGATGGGGTGGCCGGACAAGAGCGGGGATCTTGCGCCTGCGTTCCCGGAATCCGTGTATGTCTTAGAAACCATCGCACGCGTCCTTGCTATTCGACGTTTCACTCGATACACTGGTTGTGTTGCTTGGTAGTTGTGCAGCCGCTTTCAAGGAAGTCCGGTTTACTCCAGAACTCCTCGAGATCGTCCTGTCTGACTAAGGCTTCAAGCATAGAGGAGGTTCTACCTATGTCCGACCGCATGACGGGTACAGTCAAGTGGTTTAACGACGACAAGGGCTTCGGCTTCATCGAACGCGAAGGCGGCGAAGACGTTTTCGTGCACTTCAGCTCGATTCGTGGTGACGGCTTCAAGTCACTGAGCGATGGCCAGGAGGTCGAGTTCGTTCTGGGTCAGGGCCAGAAGGGCCCCCAGGCTCTCGACGTTACGGCGATCTAGCACGACGCTAACCTGAGCATTGGCCGCGGTGCACCTTTTGTGCGCCGCGGTTCGTTTTCCAGCTGCACAATCGGCATGATGGGTAAATACCTCTCCGTGTCGGCGTGCAGCGTCGCTGCACGGAGCGAATCCGAAAGGAGGCAGATGGCTTCCGAAGGCGGAAAGATGTACGACGTTCGCGCCTACAACCTCAAGTGTGCCAAATGCGGGAAGGCGATCGAAGAACTCCCGTTCGAACCGCTCACTTCCACTCGCCCTGTCTACTGTCGGGAGTGCAATCAGCGCCGCAAGCCGGACAAGAAGAAGCCCTACCGAGGGAGGCCCCGGAAGCGTCGTCGCTAGCCTCGGAGCTGGGACCTAGTCGGGAGGCGAAGGCGGCCTTGTCGAGCGCCACGAGGACGTTCCGTTCCATGCTGTGCGGACGTAGACGTACTGCGAAGCCCCGTCCGTCCGCTCAGGCGTCGGGGTCGGCCGGCGGGATGGGCTGCCACCAGGCCGGGCAGTAGTCGGAGGCGCGGTGATCGGTGATCCGGCGCAGATCGGTCCCGTCGATGCGGATCGTGTAGATCTCCTCGCCTCCGGCGCCGTCGGTCTCGAACGCGATCCGGGTGCTGTCCGCCGACCAAGACGGAAACTCGTCGGCTCCCGGGAGGTCGACGACGCAGCGCAACTCCGTCCCGTCGACGTTGACGACCCAGATGCCGGCCCGGCCGGCTCGATTCGTCGTGAACGCGATCATTCGCCCGTCCGGCGACCAAGCGGGGGCCCAGTCGACGGCCGGATGCTCCGTGACGCGTTGAACGAGGTTCCCCGCTAAGTCGATGATCCAGATGTCGTCGTTGCCGTCGACCGCGGCGCTAACGGCGAGGCGAGATCCGTCCGGCGAGAACGACGGCTGGGAGCACTCGACGCCCTCCGGCGTGACACGACGAAGGTCCGTGCCGTCCGGTCGGACGACGTAGATCCCGAAGCAGCCCTCTCGGTCCGACATGAACGCGATCCACCCTCCGTCGGGAGACCATTCCGCCCACGAGTCTTCGGCGCCGTGGTGCGTGAGTCGGGTCGTCTCGCCCGAGGAGACATCGACGGTGTAGATCTCGAAGTTCCCGTCGCGATTGGACTCGAACGCGAGGAATCGCCCGTCCGGCGACCAGGCCGCGAGGCGATCGTTCGCCGGGTGATCGGTGATCCGGCGGAGGTCCGAGCCGTCCTCTCGCACGACGTAGATCTCCCGGTTCCCGTCGCGGGTCGAATGGAAGGCGATCCGTCCCTCGGGCGTCTCGTCCGCGAGGGCGCCGAACATCAAGACGCCGCAGAGCCCCAGAGCGACCATGGAGACGCCTCGCTTCACCATCGGACCTCCCGCAAGCGGATTGTAGGAGCGGGGTTACCGGGATCAAACCACACCGGCTCACGAGGCCGCCGCTTCGCCGCTCACATTCACTCGTTTCACCATAGGCAAGGGCCGATCGGCTCACGAGAATAGGCACAACGCAATCGGAGGGGGCCGTTCTATGAGTCACGTGTCCCGCCTGGCCGTGCTAGGCGTGCTTCTTGCGTTGTCCGTCGCGTCGGTTGGCGCCGTGGGAGAGGATTCGCCGACGGACCTGATCGCCCAGGCCGACCTCGCCTACACGACGCGGTACCTTCAGGAGAGCATGACGGAGGCGATCGCGCTGTACGAGGCGGTTCTGCCGAGCCTCGATGCGCTGTCGGATTGGAACCGGGCGTACGTGCTCAACCGCCTGTCGCAGCTGTGCTACGAGGCGGCTCTGTTCGCTGAAGGGCACACGCCCGAGGACGAGGAGCTGTTCACCAAGGGCAAGGAGTACGGCTTCCGGAGCCTCCGGTTGAACGAGGAATTCGCGGCACACGAAGCCGAAGGGCTCGAGGAGGCCCTGTCGTACGTCACCGACGTCGCGGCGATGCATTGGACGGCGAACAACTGGGGGATGCTGTGCGGGATCCATCCGATCCAGGGGCTGCTCCAGCAGGGGTCGGTGCTCGTGCTCTTCTCCCGGTGCGTCGAGCTGGAGTCGGGCTTCTGGGGCGCCAGCGCGGCCAGCGCCCTCGGTTCCCTTCTCATCATGCTGCCGGGACCGATGGGGGGCGACGATGAGGCCGGATTGGCGCTCGTCGAGGATTCGATCGTCAGGGACCCCTCCTACCTGCACAACCGGATCATCCTCGCCGAGTACTGGGGCTTCACGTACAACTTTCTCGGCGCGCTGACCGGCGTCCGCGACGCCGAGCTGATCGAGCGGGAAACGGCGATCGTCCTCGACGGAGAGGTCGGGGACTGGCCGTTCTGGAACCGGCAGGCGAAGATCGCGGCCGAGCGGCTGCTGGCGCGGCTGCACGACCTGTCCGACTGAACAGCCGCCGCGGGCTAGCCGGAGTCCGGTGGCGGCTCCAGGCGCTCGTACCCCCACGTCTCGAACGCGTACGGCCAGTGCGCGTTCACCTTCGCGATGACGTTCCCGTCCAGCTCGTAGACGTTCTTTCGGTACCCGGCCACAGCGTCGAGGTACGAGCGGAAGGCCGGTTCGGCGGCCGCGAATCCGGGCAGCCCCAACCCGTCGTACACGCGGCGGAGTTGGTCGAGCGGCGAGGCCTCCAGATCGTCGAACCGGATCTCCACGAGGTGGCCGTCCGGGATGAGCGACCGCTCGGCGAGGAACCGGCGCATCAGCCGGTCGTAGAACTGGAGGACGTGCGCCTCGACCCGTTCCGGTTCGATCTCCTGAAGCTGCGATCGCGGCAGCACGGTCGTGCGCATGTGCACCGTCGAGAGAAAGATCTCGTACGGGTTCCGGTGGATGTGGACGAACTTCGCGTCGGGGAAGAGCTCGAGGAGCGTCCTGATCCGGGCGGTGTGGGCGCAGTTCTTGACGACCAGTCGCTTCCCGCCGCTTACCAGCGTGGCCTTGCGCAACACCGCCAGGTAGGCGTCGATCCACTGGGAGCGGACGGCTTCGGAGGGGCCGTCGAACAGGACGCACCGCTCGAAGAACTCCTCCGCCCGTCGCGGGAACGAGAACGTGTGGACGAAGGAGTGGGGCGACAGGTTGGCCACCGCGAACTCGTCCTCCTGCGGCGCGTCGAAGGCAAGCGGGACGTTGTCGATCAGCCGGGTCGGATAGCGGGAACCCGCCACCTTCGCCACGAACCGCTTGACGGTCCCGTCCCCGACGAGGCAGAAGCCGGGCGCCATCGCCTGAAACGTCGAGAGATAGCCGAGGTTCTCGTCCTGGCAGAGGAGGTTGTGCAGGTGCGTCGTCCCGCTCCGCCAGTGACCGACGATGAAGACGGGGGCGGGATGGATCGCCGTGCCCCGGATCCGTCTCCCGTACCGAACCCGCTCCCAGAGCCGCAGGGGGCTCGTCAGCAGGGTGGTGAGGGAGACGAACAGCGCGCGGGGAAGGTACGCTCGGTCGATTCGGCCGCCGAGGCGCAGCAGCTTGATCCAGCTGCGGAAGGAGCCGAGGGCGGCGGGGTGTTCGGCGTTGGTCGGGCGCGTCGGTTGTGTCATGAGGACCTCAGAGTGCTCCGTCACGGATCATCACCAGGCCGAAGATCGTCGTGGAGTAGGCGATCCCGCCGTCCGGGTGGAGGAAGAGCGCCCCGGCCCAGTTGTCGTAGCCGAGCCCGGTTCCGACGAGCGTTTTGTACACGGTCTCGCCGGTGGCGAAATCCACCGCCGTGAGGTACCAATGCGTGATCGGGCAGTTCTCCCGTCGCCAGTACGTGTAGACCAGACCGCTTCCGAGCGACAGCTTGAAGACGCAGATGCCCTTCTCGTCGCTCGTCCAGATCTCCTCGCAGGCGTAGGTGCCGTCGTCCTGTCTGGTGACGTCGACGCGCGTGAGGCCCGGGCTCGGGCGCGAGCGAGGGAAGGTGTTGCGCCCCCAGTTGTTCTCGACGACCACCGAGTAGACGCCGGTCCCTTCTCCGGCCTCGTCGGCGTGCTCGAAGCAGGCCACGGAGACGTCCGTTCCGCTCTTCCCTTCCTCGAAAAGGGGGACGGAGCAGACCGCGGTGCCGTCGCGACGCTCGAGAAAGATCAGGTGGATCCTCGGTTCGGCGTTGTCGGTGATCGCGACCAGTCCGTCCGGGTCGCCCATCAGGGAGACCGACGTTCCCGAGCCGCGCGTGATGTGGCCGGGCTTCTTTCGAGGCCCCCGATCGTACTCCGTCCGCCAGTCGACCACGATGCCGCCGGACCCGTCCCGGCTCAGACGATACAGGGCGCGATCGGAGAGGACGTAGGCGCCGTCCTCGGCCACGGCGAAGGAGTTCTCGACGATCTCCCCTTCGAGACGCAGGGTGCGGACCGCCCCCGAATCCACGGCGACCGTGCCGACCATCCCGCCGGTCGTCGCGTACCAGTAGACCTCGCCGCTCCAGTCCGGCAGCACCCAGGCGACGGAGTCGCGCTTCGGCCAGGATTTGGGCACGACGTGATCGGAAAGGTCGTACTCGCGCACCAACTCGAACTCCCCGCCGGCATCCGGGACCTGCACGACCTGGATCGTGTTCTCCGTCGTCGGGACGATCGCGCGGTCCTGTTCGTCGAGGTAGAAGTACATCCCGGCGCCGATGTACTCCCACGGCATGACGCCTTGAAGGAGCCAGTACCAAGGACGCGGCGGAAGGTCGTAGGACGCCAGCTCCTCCAGCGTGGTCGGATCCATCAGCTCGAGCTGGAACCTCCTTCCGTTGCTGTGCACGGCGACCAGCCGGCTCGAGCTGTCGAAGGTCACCGTCCCGTATCCTCCGAACCCCTGGGTGCGCGAGGTAACTTGAGGGTTCAATCCGAGCGGGCCGGCGGCCTCGTAGGTGTCGCTGATGTAGCCGTCGCAGTGCATGTTGTTGCCCGAGTTCGACGCCATGAACGGATGCTGGGGGATCTCGACGTGGGCGATCGGCGCCGAGAAGTCGGCGGGGTGGAGTCGGACGAAATCGACGCACTCCGGCGAGGCCGCGTCGTCCCGCCGGAAGATGGCGTTCCACTGCTCTCGGAAGAACTCCGCCGGGTACAGCAGCCGCTGCGGAATCGGGGTCAGCGACGCCCCCTCCGGCGCACCGAACGACAGGAAGAAGCTGACGACGTACCAGCCGAAGAGCGCCACGGCCAGAGCGATCGTGCACAGGATGATCTTGCGGACCATGCGCCTCCCTCACCCCGATGACCGGCGTTCGGACAGCCGATCTGTCGCTACTGTTTACCCGCGTTTGATCGGGATGGCAACGTTGAGGGAAGTTCGGGGAAGGCGAGCTCGCGTTTCCGCGGAGGAGCCGGACGCTTGTGCCTGCAAGCGGGACGGGCGACCATTCGAAGCACTTGGGTGAATCGGGGAGGTCAAAACGTGAGCTCAGCAAGCGAGGGATTCGTCCTCTGGTTTACCGGCCTTTCCGCGGCGGGCAAGACGACGATCGCCAAGACCGTCGAGCGAGAGCTGATCGAGCGTGGCATCCACAACGTCCAGCGGCTCGACGGCGATGTCGTTCGTCAGGACCTGACGCGGGACCTCGGCTTCTCGAAAGAGGATCGAGACGAGAACATACGACGCATCACGTTCGTCGCCGAGCTGTTGTCCAACAACGGCGTCGCCACCATGTGTTCCTTCATCTCGCCGTATCGGGACGCCCGCGCCAACGCCCGCGCGCGGTGCAACGACTTCATCGAGGTGTACGTCGAATGCCCCATGGAGACGCTCGTGGAGAGAGATCCGAAGGGGCTCTACAAGAAGGCGCTGACGGGGGAAATCCAAGGCTTCACCGGCGTCGACGACCCGTACGAGGTCCCGGAGTCGCCCGAGATCGTCGTTCACACCGGCAGCGAAACCGTCGACGAATCCACGCGCGTGGTCCTCGAATACCTGGAGCGCCGCGGCCTGATCGACGGCGCCGAAGACCGTCGGGGAGCCGGTGCGCCGCCGACCGGCCTCGTCGATCGGATCGCCCGACGCGCCGAGAACCTTCCTCAGCCGAGCGGCCCGAGCGTCCCACTGTCCTCCGCGCACCTCTGTGAGCTCGACGCCATCGGATGCGGGTTGTACAGCCCGTTGACGGGGTTCATGACGGAGGCCGAGTACCGGCGCGTCGTGGAAGCGATGCGGCTTCCCGACGGAACCGTCTGGGCGGTTCCCGTGGCGCTGCCCGTTCCCATCGAGCTTCTGGAGGAGGTCAAGCACGGCGCGATCCTTCCCCTCTGCGGCGAGGACGGCGAGACCTACGGGCTCATCGAAGTCAAAGACGTGTTCATCCGGGATCTGGAGAAGGAGGCGGCGGCCGTCTACGGAACGACCGACCCGGACCATCCCGGCGTCGGTCGGCTCCTCGCCGAGTCGAAGGCGACCGTCGGAGGAGACGTCCGCCTCCTCCAGCGCGCGCCGATCACGCGGAACCCGGCGCACATGGATCCGGCGGAGACGCGGAAAGCGTTCGCGGACAGAGGCTGGGAGACGATCGTCGCCTTCCAGACGCGGAACCCGATCCATCGAGCGCACGAGTACCTGCAGAAGTGCGCCCTGGAGATGGCGGACGGCCTGTTCGTCAACCCGCTCGTCGGCGAGACCAAGCGCGGGGACGTCCCCGCGGATCTGCGATGGCGATGCTACGAGGAGCTCCTCGCCGGCTACTACCCGAACGACCGGACGATGCTCGCCCCGTTCCCGACCCCGATGCGCTACGCCGGGCCGCGCGAGGCCGTGCACCACGCGATCTGCCGCAGGAACTACGGTTGCACGCACATCATCATCGGGCGCGATCACGCCGGCGTGGGGAACTACTACGGCACGTACGACGCGCAGCGGATCTTCGACCGGTTCTCCTCGCACGAGCTGGGGATCGTCCCGCTTCGGTTCGAGCACGCGTTCTACTGCAAGGCGTGCGGTCAGATGGCGAGCACGAAGACCTGCCCCCACGGCGAGGAGCATCACGTGTTCCTCTCGGGGACGAGGGTGAGGGAGCTGCTCGCCGAAGGAGCCGCCATCCCGGAGGAGTTCACGCGACCGGCCGTCGCCAAGATCCTGCGGGAGGCGTACCGGAGCGACCCGTCCGACGGCGGGCCCGCGCCGCCCGCGGTGCCGTAGACGTCGATCGATGCGGGGCGCAGAGGGACGCGACCCATTGAGGTAGGCCGTTGCCCTGCTACGAGGCGTCGGACGCTTCCCGCACGATCGCCCGCGCCTCGCGGACGAGCCGCTCGGTGTTCTGAAGCGTGTGGACGGCGGAGAGGTTCTCGGCCTTCCATCGGAGGTGCTCTCCACCGGCCGCCATGACCGCGTGCCTCGCGGCGTGCTCGGGACTGCGGAACAGGAAGCCGCATTCCTTCAGCGGGCACCGGATCGACAGCTCGGGCTTCACCCAGCCGGCGAACGAGCGGCCCAGCTCGAACGCCTCGGTCAGCTTCGCCTCGTCCTCGTGGACCGGCCCGGCTTCGGAGTGGAAGCGGACCGCGTGGAAGCCCATGCCGGCCCATCCGGCGATCGACTCGAACGTCTTGATGACGAGGTCGACGCCGTACGGGTCCTCCGCCAGGTACGCCGTGATCAGGACGAGGTCTTTGGTCGGAAGGCAGTGGTCCCGGTCGAAGGTGAGCATCGGATGCATCCGGTCGACGAACGTCTTCATCTGGGCGCACAGGTGCCACCAGTACACCGGCGCGGCGAAGACGATCAGATCGGCGTCGCGGAAGACCGGATGGATCGTCATGAAGTCGTCGTCGAGGACGCACCCGGCGTACGGCGGCTTGAAGCACTCGTTGCACGCCTGACAAGGCCGGATGTCGAGATCGTTCAGGTGGAACGTGGTGACGTCGGTGTGTCCGGCGTCGTTCAGTCCGTCGACGAACCGATCGGCCATCGTCGCGGTGTTCCCCTTCTTGTTCGGGCTGGCCCTCAACACGAGCGTCTTCATCGTCGTCCCTCCTCGAGCGCGTCGCGCCTTCGGAGAGCGTGCCGATCGACCGTCTCCGTTCCATCCCATGGGCTTCCCCTCCGCGGGTCCGCACGCTTCCCGCCGGGAGGGAGACGGAACCTTGAGAAGGAAAGCGCCGGAGCTACTCGACGGATCCCACCCGCCGTGCGACGAAGCCGAACGGCGTGCCGTGCCAGTCGGTCGTTCCCGCGAGGATCCCGGCTTCGTGCGAGTGCAGATACCCGTGGAAGCTCTGCGTCCCGCCGACCAGGTAGACGTCGAACCAGACCTCCCGCGGGTTCGAGTCCGACAGCTGCCCGGAGACCGGCACCGCGGCTCCTCCTTCCGGCGTGTACGTTCCGGTGATCTGCGGAGACGGGATGATCGCCATCAGCGGGAACTGGATGTCGTCGAACTCGAGTACACCCCGCCAGCCGTCGTGGTTCATCTCCCATCGCCCGAGGAAGGAGCTCGGCCCGATCGGTCCCGCGGCGGGCGTTCCGGCGAGGAACGCGTCCTTGGTCCCGTAGAAGGCGTACGTCCGGCCGTCGCGGTTGTCCGACATCGTCCCCGCGAGGGTCACCGGGTCTTGGGTGAAGACGTAGCCGGTGAAGTGCAGCCCCTGGCGGTCGCCGTAGTCCAGGTCGGGCGCGTCCCAGTCGATCCAGAACTCGATCCGGTGGTCGTCGATCCGTCCGTTGACGCGCCGGGCGACGCCGTCGTGCCCCCAGTAGGTTCCGAGCCGCCAGTCGTCCTCGCCGTGAAGCGCCGTCGACGAGAAGAGGCCGGAGAAGCGGTACAGGTCGAGCGTTCCCTTCCACCCGTCGTGATCGAGGTTCCATCGCCCGAGGAGCATGTGGTCCTGGTACGGATACGGGCTGTCCGACGCCGCGGCGGTGAAGTAGCCGGCCTCCGTGACGAACCCGCCCTCGACCCAATCGTAGCTCATCAGGGTGTAACCGGCTTCGCCGAATCCCGCGGCGGGTCCCCACGAGTTCTTGACGAGGAACACGCGGTCGGTGTGTCGGTATCCGACCATGAGCATGGCGTGGCCGCCGCAGTCGCCGCCGGCCCCCGGATCCCAAACCCCGTTCATCGGCGTCGGGTCGGCGCCGCACAGCGCGGCGCTGAACGCGACCTCGTATCCGCTGGCCATCACCGTCTCGTACCACGTCGGATCGCGGAGCGACCCCGCGGGGCAGAAGACGGCCAGCTCGGCGCGGAACCGCGCGTTCCGAAGCGCGAGCTGCGGCAGGTTCACCGGATCGAGGTTGTAGTCGTCCATCGCGTCCTGGTTTGTGCCCGCCGCGCACCGGCTCGCTTCCCAATCGAGGTTCGGATCGACGATGGTGGCGTACGGAAGATGGGATTCCAGCGGAAGACGATACCGGGTGAACATCTGCATCTGGTAGGTCAGGTTCCCTCCGCCCCAGGCGCCGAGCTGGTTCTCGCGGCACGAGGCCTGCGGCTGGAGTCCCTCGGTCAGGTGGCTCATCTTCTGAACGAGCTGCCCGAAGCGCTCCGAGAGGTCGAGATCGCCGGCGTAGACCCGGCCGTACCGGGCCTCGATCGCCGCGGTCGTGGCGAACTGGACGCACGTGCCTCCCCACTGGGTCTTGATCGAAGTCTGGAAGGCCCTCAGGTCGACGGTCTCGGGAAGGTCCTTCGGCTCGATCGCCAACGGGCCGGCGGCGGGCTCCTCCGGTGCGAAACGGTCGACGTACTCCTCCCAGTCGTCGAGCCGATCGAGGGGGAAGGTGCGTCCGTCGGCCAGTTCGACGACGGGGAGTCCGCCGACCTCCGTTACGCCGACGACCGTCTGATCCTCGGTCGCGGGCGGTTCGGGGGACAACCACTCGCAACCGCCGATTCCTGCGGCCAGACACGCGGAGACGAGACACGCGACGATCCAACGCTTCTGATGCCCCCGTTTCATTCCACCCACCTCCTGTTCGGTGAAGCAAACCGCTTCGACTACGGTATGAACGCGCGCGGGATCGGGCAAATCGCGGGCCGCCTTCCTGAGGAGGAGGCCGTCGCGCTGTTCGCTGAGTGAAAGGAGCGGGGCAGGCCCGTCAGAGCTTGCCCCGCGACGTACGAAAGAGGATCTCGGCCTAGAGCGCGAGGATGTTCGCGTTGCCGATGTCGAACGTCTCCTTCTCCTTCGGCGTGGAATCCAGGAGCTCGCCTTCGTGAATCCCGAGGCGCGCCTCGATCGCGCCCATCTGCTCCGGCGTGCAACGGATCTCACCGAGGTTGTGGACGACGTGGAAGCGATCGGCGAGCACCGAGGGCTCGACGTCCGGCTCGATCCGCAGGTCGCCGGTAACGAGCACGGTCGCCTTGCCCTCCGAGTAGTCGAACCGGGAGGCGTGCAAGGTGTGTTCCTCGTCGAACAGCCACAGGTCGCCCTCGTAGAAGACGGCGCGGTCCTCGACGAGGTCGAGCTTCGTTTTCACGGCGTCCTTCAGCGCCTCCGGGCAGACGATCAGCCCGAGGCCGCGGAGCCCGGCGAGACCCCGTTCGAT
>Ga0315532_1001306_pt1 | contig 18808 bp, 21 predicted proteins | sample SalMarWE160370MG_FD_203082 | JGI IMG/M metagenome (GOLD analysis project Ga0315532, IMG submission 203082) | Salt marsh sediment microbial communities from the Plum Island Ecosystem LTER, Massachusetts, United States - Salt Marsh Sediment WE1603-70 ... | reverse complement strand
GAAAGGTCGGCCCGTTGGAAATGAAAGGCCGGCCCAATGGCGATTCCGCGCGAGGCGGCGATGCCCTGTAGAGTCTTCATTCCTCCTCCCCGAAGTTGTCCTCGACCAGCGCCTCCAACGCTGCCAGTGCTTGCTCGGCCTCGTCTCCCTCGGCGTGGATTGTGAGCACCGCTCCCTGGTTGGCTCCCAGCGTCAGCACGTTCAGGATGCTCTTGGCGTTCGCTTCTCGCTCATCGTGCGTGACCTTGATGTCGCAACTGAACCGCTTGGCGGTCTGAACGAACAGCGCGGCGGGCCGGGCGTGCAGGCCCACTTTGTTGCGGACGGTCAGTGCTATCTCTGGCATCGGTGTGCTCCTACCACAAGAGTAACGCCGGTGCTTCCAGCGCCTCTCGTAGATCGGTCAAGAAACGGGCGGCCGCCGCCCCATCCACAATGCGGTGGTCGGCAGATAGGGTCATCCGCATCACCGGGCGCACGACGACCTGTCCTGCTTCGTCAACAACCGGTTCCGGCCGGGTGGCTCCCACCGCCAGAATAGCCGCCTGCGGCGGATTGATGATGGCGGTGAACTGCTCGATGCCGAACGGCCCCAGGTTGGAGACGGTAAAGGTGCCTCCGGCGACGTCGGCCGGCATCAATTGCCCTTCGCGGGCGCGGGTTGCCAGGTCGTTCACCTCGGCGGCGATCTCCGCCACGCTCTTGCGGTCCGCCTGGCGCACCACCGGCACGATCAACCCCTCCTCCAGCGCCACCGCCACGCCGACGTTGATTTCGGACAGGAGGTGAATCTCCTCATCGCGCAGGGCTTGCTCTGAGCGCCGTCGAAGGGTGCTGTTCAGCCAGGGATGGTGCTGGAGTGCCCAGGCCACCGCCTTGACGATAAGCGCCGTGGCCGAGACGTGGGACTGCCCGGTGGCCTCCGTTCGTGCATTGAGCCGCGCCCGTGCTTTCTCGAAAGCGCTCATATCCACCCGCACAGTGAAGGTGACGTGGGGGGTCATTTGGTAACTGGCGGTCATCCTCTCGGCGATGGTGCGCTGCATCCCTTGCAGCGGTATCACGTTCTCCCCTCGTCCGATTTCGGGAGAGGGGCCGGGGGTGAGGGCCAACACCAGCACATCGGCGGCCTGGACACGTCCCTTTGGGCCGCTTCCGTTCACGGCCGCGAGTTCCACCCCGCGCTCTCTGGCGATGCGCCGGGCGGCGGGCGTGGCGCGCACCTTCCCGGGCAGCGGTTCGACCGTGGGGCGGGCAGTAGCCGCCAGCGCTGCCTCTTCGGCTTCGCCCCTCGACTTCGCCCTCGGACTGAGGGGCCTCGGCCCGAAGGCTCGGGGCAGGCTCAGGACAGCCTCCACGTCCGACTTTGTAATCCTTCCACGCGGCCCGGTGCCTTTCACCGTACTTAAATCCACGCCGACCGAGGCAGCCAATCGTTGCGCAACAGGAGTCACTGATTCGCTGACTCGCTGCCTCGCTGATTCGTCCAGTTCTTCACCTGGTTGGAGAATGTAGGCGATGACCTCTGTGACCGGCACTACCTGCTGGGGTTCCGCCCGAACGCCCGCCAGGATGCCTGAGGCGGGGGACTCGATTTCGAGCGTGACCTTGTCCGTCTCCACCGTCAGCAGCGGCTCGCCCTTCTCGATGTGCTCTCCCTCCTGCTTGAGCCACTCGACGACGGTCGCCGTCTCCTGGGCCATCTCCAGTTTGGGCATAATGACCGGGACGGCCATGCTACATTCTCTCCTTCGACCTGGCTCAGGACAGGCCCTGCGCCAACCGGCGGGCAGCCTCGACGATTGTTTCGACCTGCGGCACGGTGTGGTACTCCAGCGTGCGGTTATAGGGGATGGGCATATCCCGCCCTGCCAGCCGGACGATGGGGGCGTCCAGGTAGTCGAAAGCCTCGCTACCGGCGACGACGGCCGCCAGTTCTCCTCCGTAACCGCCGGTCTTGCACGCTTCGTGCACGATCAGCGCTCGACTGGTCTTCATCACCGAGCGGATGATCGTCTCCTCATCCAGTGGCTTGAGCGTGCGCGGATCCACCACCTCCGCCTCAATGCCCTCCTGGGCCAGTTGCTCCGCCGCGTTCAGCGAGCGCTTGACCATAATCGAGGTGGCGACGATGGTCAGGTCCCGGCCTTCCCGTTTCACCTCGGCGGTGCCCAGCGGGATGGTGTACGATTCCTCAGGCACAGGTCCTTTGGTCTTGTAAAGCAATTTGTGCTCGACGAAGATGACCGGGTTATCGTCGCGGATAGAGGCCAGGAGCAGTCCCTTGACGTCGTAGGGAGTGCTGGGCATCACCACCTTCAGGCCGGGGACGTGCACAAACCAGTTTTCCAGGCTCTGGGAGTGCTGAGCCGCTGCACCGGTGCCCGATCCGGCCGGGGTGCGCAGCACGAAGGGCACCTTGGCTTTGCCGCCGAACATGAAGCGGATCTTGGCCGCCTGGTTGACCAGTTGTTCGGCGGCCAGCGTAGTGAAGTCCATAAACATGATCTCGCCGACGGGCCGCATCCCGGTCAGCGCCGCGCCGGTGATCGCGCCGGCGATGCCCAGTTCACTGATGGGGGTATCAATCACCCGCTCCTCGCCGAACTCCTCGACCAGCCCCAGCGTCACGCCGAAAGCGCCGCCGTAGACGCCCACGTCCTCGCCGATGATGAAGACCCGCTCGTCGCGCCGCATCTCCTGCCGCAGCGCCTCCCGAATCGCTTCCGCGTAACTCAGTTCCCGCATCAGGCGTACATCCCTGGAGAATGACCAATGACCAATGACAAATGACCAATCAGGCAGCCCAGTTCCCGCATCAGGCGTACACCCCTTCCTCGATGGTCTCGAGAGCGGGCTCCGGGCTGGCCTCGGCGAAGGCCACGGCCGCGTCAATCGCGGCATAGGCCTCCTGCTCAATCTGGTCGGTCTCTTCCTCGGTCAGCACCCCCTCCTCGATCAGATGGGCGCGGAAGCGCTTGATGGGGCATTTCTGCTTCCAGGCCTCGATCTCCTCGCGGGTGCGGTAGCGGTTGGCGTCGCTCTTGGAGTGGCCGCGCCAGCGATAGGTCACATTCTCAATCAGCGACGGCCCCTCTCCTTCCCGCGCCCGTTTCACCGCCTGGCTCACCGCTTCGTACACCGCCATCAAATCGTTGCCATCCACCGTCACGCCCGGCATGCCGTAGGCGGCAGCCCGGTCGGAGATGCGCTCGATGGCGAAGGCCTTCTTCACCGAGAAGGACATGGCGTACTGGTTGTTCTCGCACACGAACACCACCGGGAGCGTCCAGATGGCGGCCATATTCAGCGCCTCGTGGAAGGGGCCGGTGTTGGCCGCGCCGTCGCCGAAGAAGCAGAGGATGATCTGGTCACGCTTCTGCATCTTGAGGCTGAGCCCCACGCCCACCGCGATGGGGATGCCGCCGCCGACGACGCCATTGGCCCCCAGGTTGCCCCCCTCGACGTCGGCGATGTGCATCGAGCCGCCCCGCCCACGACAGTAGCCGGTCTCCTTGCCCATGAACTCAGCCATCATGCGGTTTAAGTCAGCTCCCCTGGCAATGCAGTGGCCGTGGGCACGATGGTGGAGGAGGGCCAGGTCATCGGGGCGTAGTGTTGCCATAGATCCCACGGATGAAGCCTCCATGCCGATGGAGAGGTGCATCGTACCGTGGATCTTGCCCAGCGCGTACAGTTGCTCTGCCTGCTCCTCGAAGGCGCGGATGGTGTACATCTGGCGGAGCAACTCCCGTTTCCTTGCTGCACTTAAGGTCATCTGTTCCGTTGTCTCCCTACATCAGATAATTCTACTCAGCAGCTCCCTTGATGGCCTCCACTGCCATCGCCATATCGTCCGCCTGGAATAGAGCGGTGCCGACGATGAGGAGACTGGCACCAGCCTTGATCAGTTCACCTGCATTGGCCGGGTCGATGCCGCCATCCACGCCGATAGGCAGGTCGAGGTCCTCCTTCTCGACAAGTTCTCGGGCCGCGGCGACTCTGGGCGTTGTCTGCGGCTGGAGCGGTTGGCCTCCAAAGCCGGGCTGGACCCCCAGAATAAGGAGCAGGTCCAGCTCGGTCAGTAGGTCTCGGATGCTGCCCAGTGGCTGGGAGAGGTTGAGGGCCAAGCCCACTCTCGCATCTTGAGAGCGGATAAGAGCGAAGGTCTTAAGCGGTTGCGGGCACGTGTCGGCCTGCACAATGACCATCTCAGCGCCCAGCGGGTTGAAAGCCCTCAGGATCCAGTCTGGCTCCTCAACCTCCAAGTGGACGCTGAACGGCAGGTGGGTGTATGGCCGTAGGGCCTCGATGTGGTGAGGGGTCAAGGCCAGGTTGGGTACGTAGTGGCCATCCATAATATCCAGGTGAAAGGAATCAACCCCCGCTCGTTCGGCCCGCTGAACCTCCTGTCCCAAGCGAGCGAAATCCGCAGCCAGGAGGGAAGCACCTATTCGCACCGTAACCACTAGACCCAGATCAGCTTCGTCAATCCGGCCATAGCTCGGCCACCTTCTGGGAAATCTCTCTGGCCGCTGATGCCGGATCGGGTTGACCCGTGATGGCCCGGCCGAAGACCAGGGCAAACACAGGGAAGTCGCAGAAGAGGGATACATTGGAGAGACTCAGGCCACCGGCTATACCCACATCGAGACCTAACTGACAGAGCTTGCCCACCTCCTGACAGACCTCGGGGCTCCAGGTAGCACCTTTGGTCGTCTCCTCGTCTACGCTGCGATGGTACAGGACCAGGTCCACCCCGATCTCCTGCAACTCTTGGGCTCTGGAGACGGGATCCGCCACGCCGGTGAGATCGACCAGACAGCGTCGCCCCCAGCGTTCGGCCTCTCGCTGTACCGCTTCGGAGGTGGCTAAAGGGGCGACGCCCAAAGCTACGGTGATGTCAGCCCCGGCTCTGAAGGCCAGATCGGCTTCCAGGCCACCTACGTCAGTCGACTTCATGTCGGCCAGGATCAACTTGTCGGGGTGCTCCTGGCGCAGTTGACTCACGACGCCCAGGCCAACCGCCTTGATTAGTGGAGTGCCTGCTTCCAGGATGTCTACCCAGGGGCTGACCGCCCGGGCGATTTCCAAAGCTCGATCCTCGTCCACCACATCAAGGGCGACTTGTATCTTGCAACTCATGCGTCTCTCCTTATCTCGTCTCGTCTAGGATGGTAAGGTCAGTCGCCTCAGAGTCAGTCCAGCTCCAACAGCGCCTTGGCCACTTTGACAGCCTGGCTGGCGTCCTCGGCATACCCATCTATGCCTATCTGGTCAGCAAAGTCCTGCGTCACCGGGGCTCCACCGATGATGACTTTCGTCTTGTTGCGCAATCCGGCTTTAGTAAGCGCTTCGAGGACTCTGGGCATGTTAGTCATGGTGGTCGTCAGCAGGGCCGACATCCCGATCAGGTCGGCGCCCTCTCGAGCTGCTTCCACGAACCTGTCCGGTGGCACATCAGTACCCAGGTCTATCACCTCGAAGCCTGCCCCTTCAAGCATCATCCCCACTAGATTCTTCCCAATGTCGTGCAGATCACCCTGTACTGTTCCGATGACGATTTTGCCCGCTGGCTGAACGTCAGCTTCAACCAACAAAGGGCGCAGAATTTCCAAACCCCCCTTCATTGCCCGAGCCGCGATCAACATCTCGGGTACAAAGTACTCGCCCTGCTCAAAAAGCCTACCCACTTCACCCATCGCGGGAATCAAGCCTTCCTTAAGAATCTTGTCAGCGGCTACTCCTGCATCTACCGCGATTTTTATTTGCTCTTGGGCGGTCTCCAAATCTCCGTCCAAGATCGCTTGATAAGCTGGTTCGAGTTTGTTGTCCATAAGAACCTCCAAATAGCTTTCAGAATTCTCAGGTGTCTACCTGACATTATTCACGCCCTCTATGGGCAAACGCCTGGTAAGGCAAAAGCATCGAATTAACGGCACTGTGCAACCACTACGGGCAAAACCTCACAAACATAATCAATGTCATGACTTGTTGTAGGATAGCCCATAGACAACCGCAGCGTTCCCTCAATCTGCGACACAGGCAATCCCATAGCCATCAGCACGTGCGATGGCTCAATGTCCTCCGCCGTACAAGCAGACCCCATCGAGACAGCAATCCCTTGCATATTCAACCGGAAGAGCATCATCTCACCATCCGCTCCTGGGAAACTCACAGACGCGATGTGGGGCGCAAAGCGTGTCGGTGAACCGTTCACGATCATGGTTGGGATGGCCTCTTGCAAGCCCGTAATCAGGCGCTGGTGAAGCCCACTTAGCCTCTCACGTTCTTCTGCCTTGTGCTCAGTGATCAGTTTCACAGCCGCGCTCAGACCAACAATGCCGGGGACATTCTCCGTCCCGGTGCGCAAGGCTGATTCCTGTGGGCCGCCAAAAGTGATCGGCGTCAACGGCGTGCCTTTACGGACGTACAGCGCCCCTACCCCCTTGGGGCCATAAATCTTGTGCGCCGAGAGTGATAGCAGATCAACCGCCAGATCATCCACACCAACGTCGAGCAAGCCCATGCCCTGAACAGCATCAGTGTGCATGAGAATGCCGTGTTGGTGGGCGATGCACCCAATCTCAGCTATCTGTTGGATCGTCCCGACTTCGTTGTTGACCATCATAATCGAAATCAGAGCCGTTTCGGGTCTGATGGCCTGGCGAACGTCCTCAGGGTCTACCAGCCCACTGGAATCCACCGGTAAATAGGTCACTGCATAGCCATCGCCTTCGAGCGCCTGGGCCGTATGTAAGATTGCATGATGCTCGATAGCGCTGGTTATGAGGTGGCTGTGGTGGGGATCATGATTGCGCAAGACGCCAATCAACGCCAGGTTGTCTGCCTCCGTTGCTCCACTGGTAAAGCAGATTTCCTCTGGACAAGCCCCAATTCCCTCCGCTACCTGGGCGCGCGCCTGTTCGACGAGTTGCGCAGCCTCCTGGCCCACCTGGTGAAGGCTTGACGGGTTCCCGAAAACCTCGCCCAGCGTGGGCAACATCGCAGTGCGTACAGCCGGATTCACCGGCGTGGTGGCGCAGTAATCCAGGTACACTCGTCGGGCCATCACGAAGTCCTCATTAGAGAGGCAGTAACCTCACCTTCGCTCAAATCTCGGCCCGGCGGGGCAGCAAATTGCCGTTGTAGGAAATCCAGGATTTTATTGATTGTTGGGGGATGATCCAGATCATGGATTAAGAGCTTGATATTGATGACCGGACAGCTCGCTTCCCCCTCGGTAAAAGCGGGCATCAATTGGAGGATCAGGTCAACCGATGGCGGCAAGGAATAAGTTTCCCAGATACTTTGGTGAGTAACCTGGCAATCGTAGCCTTTTTCTGCGAATAATTCCGCCAGGTAGTCCGCGACCATAACAATCCGGTTGCCACACCAGCCACCGACTACTCGGACATGATACCTCGCCATCTCGTGGTCTCCGTTCCCTGATTGAGGTCATCGTTTCAGTTTTCCCCCTGCCGCAGGACAGCCCACGGCAGGGGGAGAGTGGTGTGTCGTAGGTTTACCCTATTACAGTGCTGATAAACCAAACAGCTTGAAGATAGAGAGCAACAGCCAGCCCAGCGGGTCGCCGCCTATGTCCCAACTGGCGAGCATGGAACCGGCTCCGATTTGCTCCGTGAATTGCCCCATAGCAGCATAAGCGGCAGTGTGTTCGGGGGCTGTGATGGTGGAGAAGTACATGTACGGGATCAAGAAGAGCAAGATCACGATCACGGTCTTGACCACGTTCCCTTTGGTGTAAGGAACCACCGCGCCAGCCATGAAGGGGACGATGGCCAGGCTGGCGATGGGCAACATCTCAACCCCAGGCAGGGCCGCTGCCAGCAGAACACTGAGCGGGAAGATGATGATGGAAGACGCCATCACTGAGGGGTGACCCAACAGCACAGCGCAGTCCACAGCCACGTAGATCTCGCGATCCTTGAAGCGCTCGCGCATGAACTGGACGATCGACTGGGTGATGGGGATCAGGCCCTCGGCGATGATGGAAACCATGCGGGGCAGGATGAGCATCATAGTACCCACCTGCATACCCAGCACCAGGATCCCAGCGACGCCGTAGCCAGCGGCGATGCCGATGATGCTGCCCAGAAGCAAACCCAGGATGGCGGGCTCGCCGACCACGCCGAAGCGCTTGCGGATGCCTTCTGGGGAAGCATCCCAGTCTTTGAGGCCCGGAATCCTATCGAGCACCCAAACTACCGGGATGGCGAAAAGGCTGGACATTACAGTCGGGCCGCAAGGCACACCGATGCCCGGCATTTCGTTGAATTCCTGGTATTTCTTTGCGGTCAGGTCGCTCATCCAGGCCCCAAGCGTGAGATAGACGATCGCGCCGATTACGCCAAGGGTGATGTTGCCGGTAAGCCCCCAAATGATGCCACCGATCGCCGAGCCGTGCCAATAGCTCCACATGTCCGTCCAGATGGTCTTTTGGAGCTTTAGCAGCACCAGGATGACGTTGACGACGATGATGCCGACGATGACCATGGCGACACCCGGCCACCCCCAGGCGATTCCGCAGTCTGCCCAGTTCACGTCGATTAGGCTCAGCGCGAGGCCAAGCCGGTTTGCCAGGGCCTGGATAGCAGGCTGCAAGGCTGCCACGATCAGGTCAACGATCAGGAAGAGGCCAGCCAGACCGATGCCTGTCGTAACACCTCCACGGACAGCCTTCTGCCAGCCGACGCGAAAGACAAGACCCAGGATGATCAAGATGATGGGAACCATCACCGTTGATCCCAGGCCAAGGAACCAAGCTATAGCGGTCGAGATTGCTTGCATTATTGTTAAACCTCCTTTAAGAGACTTGTGTAAGTGAATATCGCGGACTGTCATAAGCAACAGCCCAAGCCTGCAGCCAACCGGGCCACAGACCGAGTAACAACATTAGCTAGTCCTATCCTCCGATCAGGCTGACGATTTCGTCCAGAAGCTTGTTTTTCTCTTCTCGCGTGCCAATCAGGAAAGGCATCCCCTTTACGATTGGCACAGTGATGTCATCGCGGTAGAGCCTCATCATTGAGACGATGAGGACAAGCTCTGGCCGGTCGAGGTAACCACTAAGATCGGCATCCAGGATGCGCTTGACTACGACGTCGTCGAGGCCCTCTGCCTCCATTCTTTGTTGGATCGTCTCCTCAGCAATTGTCGAGGTGTTGATCCCGGCACCACATGAGACGAGAATTAACCTGCTCATAGGCTCACTCCTTTCTCCTCAAACGAAACAACAAGATAGTCAACCACGCTTGAGCAAAACGGTTCAAGTTCATTTATTGTTTCCAGGCAACCTCCTTTCCTGAGAATCATCCAGGCCGACTGCAACATCAGCTCAGATCGAGTTCCTGCTTGAGCCACAGAGCGATCTCAGACGGCGAGGATAAAGCTCGCACTGCCACCAGTTTCTCAGGTTGGCTAAATACGATTGATAGATTACGTAACGCCTGTACCTGTTCTTCAGGGCTGTTGTTGGCCAGCAGGAAGACCAACCCTACAGACAGTTCCTCGTCGGGATCTGCCATGTTCCTGAAGGAAACAGGCTCGCGCAGAGATGCAAACGCCAAAGCGGAACGATTAACGCCGTCTGCGTCGGCGTGTGGGAAGGCAATACAAAAGGGCTTAGTTGGTAGACCAGTGGGATGCTTCTGCTCACGTTCGAGGGTGGCTGCACCATAGCCTGCCTCTACTGCGCCGTGTTTGTGTAGTTTATCTGTGAGCAAACGAATCACACTCTCTGCGTCCGGCGCGGAAACGTCTACGGCTATAAGGGCGACATCTATTTCTAACAATTTAACTCTCCTTGACTAGTCACGTCGGTGCGTTGTCCATAGCGACTATGATAATAGTCAAATGAACGCTTGGCCTGTGCCTCGCTAAAGATAAGTGGCTGGCCGAGCGAGTTAGCAATGGAATAGGTCTTGGCCGCTTCTTCCAAGGTAATCGCACGCTCGAGCGCATGGGCCAGAGTCTCTCCAACCGTGATCGGACCATGCTGACCAAGCAGCACCGCAAAGCCATCGCCCAAGGCTTCCACAGGCGCAGTTACAAAGTGAGCATCCTCGATGTGAGCATAGCGCGTCACAGGAATCGGTTTCCCGAACCAATCGGCCTGAGTCTCCGTAATAATGGGGATCGGTTCATTGATTACTGAAAATGCAGTCGCGTATGGAGAGTGGGTATGAACAACAGCGTGGATGTCGGGACGCGCGTGCAAGATCGCAGTCCACAGGTTCATGGCTACAGAAGGGCGATGCTTTCCATCGATCACTCGCATATCCATATCGGTGACGATCATATCGGCGGGCGTAAGCTCGTCGTAATCCATTCCACTAGGGGTAACCACGACGCGACTACTCTCCGGGTCGCGTGCGCACACCGTGCCCCCGGCCATCCAAATTACTCCATATTTCTTAAGCGATCTGGCCGTTTCTAGAACTTCCTGGCGCAAAGATTCGTTAATCATCGTTATCTCTAAGCAATTGGATAAAATCCCAATTCGTGTCCAGCCTCAAAGAAGGCCAGCATGTTTTCGAGGGGGATATCATTCCCAAAGTTATGCGCCGTGCACAAGATGTAACCACCACCAACGGCCATCTGCTCAATTCGCAAACGAACCTCTTTGCGCACATCCTCGACTGTCCCTTTGGGGAGGACTTCCTTTACGTCTACGCCACCCTGGAAAGTCAACTCATTGCCAAAGTCTTTCTTAAGTTTCGCCGGATCCATACCAGGCAGGTGGCCTTCGATGGGGTTTAGAATATCAAACCCAGCTTCGATTAGATCAGGGATAAATCTTCGAATATCACCATCACAGTGCAGAAGAACTTTGGCATTCGGAGCTCTTTTCTTGACTAGCTCAATGGTTTTCTTGTGCTTGGGTTTGATATACTTGGTGTAAATCCTGGGGTTAAACATAGGGCCAGTATTCGTCCCCAGGTCTTCAGCCATCTCCACAATTTGGACGTAAGGACCAACCACGCTTAGAAAAGCATCATATATCCCATCCAAGATCTCGGTGAGTTTGGAGAGTAAGGCGTCAAAGAGCTTGGGATCCAACACTGTCATCATCAACGCGTTCTCCATCCCCACCATCAGACGAGCCATCTCCCAGATATTGCCATAGACCGGTCGGTGAGCGACAATGGCGTAGTCCGTGTTGTAGTAGAGATCCTCCACTTCCTCTCTCACGCCTTCCAGTCGGGCAGGGTCATAAGGATCAGGCCAGGGATAATGTTCAATCTTCTCTACAGTCAGGTCTTCCGCCAAGGGCGCACCGGCCAAATCGTAGTAGCCTCCCATCATCCGGTGGGTCAACCCCCACTCGTCAACGAAGCTTTGGAACTCCCCTACCAGCGAATTCGCGATATACCCCTTTGGGGGGCGAATGTGGATAAAACGAAAATCGGTTCCCAATTTCTCTAATAAGGGGTTGTAATCCGGGGTAGTGTAAAAGCCGACCAGGGTTCTGCGGGGAACGCTTTCCAAACCGAAATGGTCTCTTAACAACATATAGCGTTGCTCAGTGAGGTGGTTCGCAGAGCCGCCCAGTGTAATCGGGACGCGATCAGGCTCTTCATGATTAAGAGTGGCTATTACCCTTTCCCGGGGAATCATGGTTTCGGGCATGTGGGTTTCCCTCCTCTTCCTGTAGGCTCACCTTTGTGAGTAGCACTTCACATACGTGACTTGTAGAATGAATTCCATTTCTCGTCAAGTTAACCGCTGGTTAACAGGCTTCCATGGCAAGCGTTGAATGGTAATTGCCCCACTAACCGTTCGTACCCACAGGCTTCCTTCCCCATTCCCCATAGTGCCAGTGCACCCCCTGGCTGACTGGTCAAGGCCAGGTAGCATACAAGCCACATTCCCACTGATTGAGGTTACTGCGACACTTATATCTGACTCCTCGTCCAGTTGGATCTCGACCGGGCCATGATCTGTCTCCAGGTGTACTTCATCGGCAGAACCCGGTACACCAAGAAATCGGATCGTCCCCATGATTGTAGATGCTGATACCTTTCCACTCACACGTTCCACAACGAGAATCCCATGTTCGCCGATTAGTTGGAAATCTCCAGAGCCACCAGTCAATGATGCGTCCCCACGTGCGGTTCTGAGTGAAGCTACTCCATTTATGTTGTTAGCCGTAATGTCCCCGGCAATTGATGAGATCTCCACTGTCCCACGAAACTCGTTTATGGCTACAGTCGCATCAAAGGTTTCGACTCTTACAGGCGTGTCTCGTGGAACGCGCACATTCATTGTGGTTGCCGGACCCGCAGAATCGGGCAACGGGGGACCTGTATAGTTTACAAGAATCAAAACCTCATTGGATGATTCGGTGACATCATAATCTGTCTTCTCTGAGAAAGCAAGATGCCCGTCCACTTCGAGCACATCTCCCGACACACCAACAATATTGATGTGCCCCGTGTTTACCTCAATTACGACTGCTTGTCCACTCGCCAAATCAAAGGATTTCAATTGGATATCAATTGGTTGTCCCGCAATCGAACCACAAGCCGAAAGCTCTACACTCATTATTGCAAAGATTAGCAATTCTACTATCTTATAGCCTTTGTCGAGTCTCAAAGGGTTAAATGGTGAACACGTGGCGCGGCAACTAACCCTTCTTTGCGCCACCTAGCGTTCTCTCGTCGGCGCCGCCCGCAGTGCAAGTGGTTTCCCGTCGGGCCCGTCATCCAGGGCCAAGACTTTCTGCGCTGTTGCATCATCAGTCACGAGCACATTCACGTGCTCGCCACGCAGCGCGCCCAGAATGGCCTCTGCCTTGGCCTCTCCCCCCGCCACGCCGATCACCCGTTCGATGGAGTGCAGGGTTTCCAGTTCGATGCCGACGATATGGTGGTTCAGTTCGATGTCGAGCACGTGCCCCTGAGCATCATAATGCCGCGCACAGATATCCCCCACCGCCCCCTGTGCCCGCAGTTGATCCAGCGCCTCCTGGTCCAGGTAACCCGCCCGTAACAGGCTGGAGACATCCGGCACCAGTGAGCCAATGCCCAGCAGCGCTATGTCCGCGCGATGGGCTAGCGACAGCGTTTCGCGGATACTCGGCTCCTGGAGCAACATTTCCCGCACCTGAGCGTCGTCGACGATCAGCGGGGCGTGAAGGTAGCGGTACTCTCCGCCGTAGACGTTGGCCAGCAGACGGGCCAGGTCGGGGCCGTCAATCTGCGGGTTGCCCATCCCCACGGCGCCAATCATCTGTACCACCGTGATCGGCAACCTCTGATCGGGCCGCAGTGCCCTGACCGTGCTGTGGACCGCCGAGCCCCAGGAGATGCCAAAGATTGTGCCTTCGACAAGTGTGCTTTCGATGTAGCGGGCGGTCAGTGCCCCTAGTCCGCACAGGATCTCCTCGTAGGGCCGGCCTCGCCCGACCAATACCTGGGCATGGCGCAGATGGAAACGAGCGATGAGATCACGCTCGATTTCAGGGGCGGTCTTCCAGAGATGGTGGATGGTGATCTCCACCACGCCGGCCTCCCTGGCTTTGCGGAGCAGGCGGGAGACTGTGGAGCGAGATATGTTGATCCGTCGTGCGATCTCAGCCTGGGTCAGGTTGTCTTCGTAGTACAGATTGGCGACCTGAGTCAGAAGTTCTGTGCGCTCCATCAGTTCCCGCCGCTTAATGTGGAGGATGTTGAGATACCGAAAACAATCGGCATTCTGGAAAGTGAGCACCTTTTTTCATTATTTGCACCAATGCTCATTATTTAATTATAGCATACAGAGAAGCCATTGTCAACACTTGTGCAACAATTTGCACAAATGTGCATGCTGACCAGATAGTCGTCGGCCCGGCGGGATCGTCCGCCGGGTCGATGAGAGGTAGCGCGCCGTCAGGAGATTGGTTGGCGCGTGCATGTTGACACGTCTCCAAGGACGGGGGCTGCGAGCACTGGGTTGTCTTTGTAGTATGGGTGGCCTGTTACGCTGCGGTGAGCGCCGGGATAATCAGGGACTTGAGGTATCCCTCTCGTTTTGTGAGATGCAGGTGGATAGCCTCTTCCACACCGTCCAGCCCGAAGCGGTGTGTGATTAGCGCCTTTGCGTCCACCCGCCCGGAGGCAAGCAGATCCAGCACCGCTCGCGTGTCTATGTGGCTGGCTGAATAGGCGCTGTTGATCCGAATCTCGCGGAAGAATAGTTGGTTCGGATTGACCTGCCAGACTGCATTAGGCGGCGGCGGGGCATTCAAGTGCAGCGCTGCTCCCCTCGCGCACAGCGCCAGTCCCAGGTCGTCTGCCTGCAGATTTGGCACGGTTACAAAGACGGCATCGGCGCCGCGCCCCTCGTTGAGGTCTCTGAGCGTTGCGACGGTGTCCTCTGTCTTTGAATTGATCGTGTGGGTGGCGCCGAGCGAGCGTGCCTTTTCCAGTCGCCAATCGTTGTGACCCACCGAAACGATCCTACTGGCTGGCGAGAGGCGGACTAACTGCACGAAGCACAACCCCATGAAGCCGTCGCCGACGATGGCTACTGTGTCGCCTAGTTGGATGGGTGTCTGCCTGATGCCCTTCAGCACGCAGCCCATTGGCTCGATGATCGTCCCCGCTTCGAACGAGACGCTGTCCGGCAGGAGGAGGGTATCGAGTTGGGCATTCTCAGCCGGAACGCGGAAGTACTCTGCGAAGGCACCGGGATCCAGGTGTGTCTGGCGGAAGTGTTCACATAAGGTGTAGAGGCCCCGATTGCAGAAGTGGCAGGACATGCAGGGGACGTGGTGGTGTGCGAAGATACGGTCGCCTTCCTTGAACTTGGTGACCCCAGGGCCTACCGCCACAACCATCCCCGTGGGCTCGTGCCCGATAACCCTGGGCGCACGCTTAGCCTGATATGCCTCCGCTGTCTCGCCAGCGCACAGGCCGCAGGCCTCGGTCTTCACCAACAGGTCGCCAGGCCCGAGAGTGGGAATCGGGCGCTTCTCAAGGCGCACATCGTCGTTGTTATAGTACACGGCAACTTTCATAGTGCCGTTGACAGTTGGCACGGTATTACTCTTCCTTTCTACTCTACTGATCTTGCTTCTGCCTTTCTCGTGAAGCGTAGAGGGGAGTGGGGTCAACTCGGGGCCAAGTCGGGTACAATAGCCATCTTTATGCACTGCCCTTCAATCATCATTTTCAGCGCGTCTTCCACCCGCTCCAATGGGAGTTTGCCAGAGATCAGGATTTCAGTGTTGATGACGCCTGATGTGATGAGCCGAAAGGCGCGGTACACGTCCAGCGGCGTGGCGTGATAGACACCGTGCAGCGTGAGTTCACCATAGTGGATCCATGTTGTGTCCAACTCAATGGTCGTCCCACTTGCCAGGCCGCCGAACCACAGTACTCGCCCGCCCTTGCGGACGGATTGGATGGCCGTCAGCCAGGCCGCCTTGGCCCCGGCGCTCTCGATGGCCACATCCGCCCCACGTCCCTCGGTAAGGTCGTGGATCACATGTACCGGGTCCTCACGCTGGGCGTTGACAATCCGCGTGGCTCCGAGTTGATCGGCCACAGCCAGCCGATTGTCCTTTAGATCAACCGCGATCACCTGGGATGCTCCCCGTCGGAGGGCCATCTGAAGATGCATCAACCCGATCGGGCCACCGGCGCCGATGATAGCCACACTCTCCCCCGGCTGGATCTGGATCACATCCTGCCCGTGGACGACACAGGCCAACGGCTCCATCGCCGCCGCCTGGCCGTAGGAAAGGTGATCCGGGATCTCAAAGGTGTTAAGACGCACAACGGGGCCAGGAACCACTATGTACTCGGCGAAAGCGCCGGAATAGAACAGGATGTTGTCGCACATGCTGTGCTGGCCATGCTTGCACGCATAACACACGCCGCAGGGTGCCGAGTTGTGCGGCACCACCCGCATCCCGGGCTTAAACTTCTTGACCTCGGCCCCTACCGCCACCACATCACCGCCCAACTCATGGCCGAACAGGGCCGGCGGTGTAATCTTGGGATGCCCGCGGCGATAAGTCTTTACGTTTGTGCCGCAAGTAAGCGCGGTGCGGATCCGAACCAAGATTTCATCCGGCCCGGGCTGAGGGATGGGCACCTGGCGTAGTTCCAGGCGGCCTGGGGCCAGGTATACCACAGCACGCATCAATTGAGCTGTCATAGGGGGTGAACCTCCTTGTCCGTCCACATTGTCCGTTTTACTGCACCGCGTTCTTGGGTGCGGTGGGAGTGCCTTTGGATATGGGAGTGCGGTGATACCCGCGCAGGTATGTTTCCCGCATAAAAGCCGCCTCGTCCGGGTCAAAGGGCACTGGCTCAGCGTTCATAGCACGGGCCATTATCACCAGCCGGGCCGTCGTTTCGGCTGCGATGGTAGCGTCATAGGCTTGAGCGAGGTCGGCGCCTACTGTCACCAATCCGTGGTTGGCCAAGAGGACGGCTACGCCGGCCCCCATTGTCTCCACTGCAATCCTGCCAACCTCCGTAGTTCCTGGACGGCGGTAAGGAGCCACGGGCACTGGTCCGCCGAGGCAGGTGGCGGACTCGATCAAAACGACCGGCAGGGGGGCGTTGATCAACGCGAAGGTTGTCGCGTAAGGAGCGTGAGAGTGCACTACTGCGCCCACGTCTGACCGCTCGTGGTAGAATATGAGGTGCATCGGCGTCTCGCTGGTGGGTTTCCATCGGCCTTCCACCACCTTGCTATGCCGGTCAAGCAAAACCACGTCTTCTATCTGCATTTGGTTGTAGGGGATAGCGCTGGGCGTGATAGCGATCAGGCCGGTCTCTCGGTCGAGCGCGCTCACGTTGCCTTGGGCCCCGTGGGCCACGCCGTCGGCTACCATCTGCCGAGCGGTCGCAAGCACCTGGATCCGTAGTTCTTCTAGCAGCATATCTTTCTCCTTGATCGAGTGGTCGAGTTCTTACACAGCATCAGTCTGGTCATTTCCATCAGCCCGTCTTGTTGGGCTTGCCAGGAAGGCCTTTCCTCTTATGCTCCAGCGCCTTTCAGCATGGCGCGATACACCTCGTTGCTGCTGCGAGCAGCGGCAATCTTCCTCAGGGTCACGCCGTCCTGAAACAAGTCCGCTAGTTGTTGAAGGGCGACTACCTGTTGTATTTCCTTCTCGGCTATGGCCAACAGTTCGACCTTGTCAACTCCGATGCCCGTGATAAACGGGATGCCGCTGATGACGGGTACCTCAACGCTGGGCACCTGCGTGGTCGCAATGATCAAATCTGCGTCTTTTGATTTGACTTTCGCTTCTGAAGTCAGGGCGCGCCGGATCTCTGCATGCAGGCCATGCTTCTTGAGCAAATCTTCGACCTTCATGGCTACCATGGTTGAGGTAGTGATCGCAGTGCCACAGACGATGAGGATTCTCTTTTTTCCGGTCAAATGTTCACCTCCTTTCTGTTTAGGGTCTGGCTTGTCACCCCAGCCCGATCACTCTCGTCATGCTATCTTCACCACGGTGGGCCATGCTTCGAGTAGGTCGAGAGTGACCCTCGCCACGTTGCCATCGGTGACAAGTACATCCACTTCTCCAAAGTCACACACCTTTGCGAATCCGACTACATCAAACTTCGAAGAATCCGTTAACAGGATAACCTCTTCGGCAGCGCGAATCATCGCCTGCTTGACCGCAACTTCTTTCAAGTTCACATTCGCGATGGCGCCATCCGGATGGATAGCGTCGGCACCCAGGAAGGTTTTGTGGACCCGCAACGTTCTCAGGAACGCTTCGACTTGGGGACCCAGCAGGGTATACACGTTGGCGCGGGCAATGCCGCCTGTGCACACCAGGGTGATATTGGGGTTGGAGGCGAGCTTGGCTGCAATGTGCAGGTCGTTGGTGACCACGGTGAGGCTGCGCATGCGGAGAAGCAGAAGGGCAAGTTCGTAAGTGGTGGAGCCCGCATCGAGGATGATGGTCTCGCCGTTGCGTACCATCTCCGCCGCCGCGGCGGCGATGCGGCGTTTTTCTTCTATCCTGCGATGGCGCTTAATGTCGTACGGGAGTTCCAGGGTGGTGCTTTTCCCGACTCTGACTGCGCCTCCTCGCGTGCGTATGAGGTGGCCTTCCTGCTCCAGTCGTGTCAGATCGCGGCGGACTGTGGCTGCGGAAACGTCTAAATGCGAGGCTACAGCGGTTACTTCTATGTAATCTTTGTCCTGTAACTCTCGCAGCAGGATGGCCCGGCGTTCTTCAGCGAGCACTTTGTGCCTCTTGGAGTTCATCATGAAGCACGTACAAGCATATTAGTGCTTGTATTTGTTCACTTGTGAATATTATAGCAGATTTTCAGGCAATGTCAATAGGGTAGCAACAGTAACTTGGGTATAGCTCAAAACCTTGAGGGACTTGGTGCAGCACTGTGCACGCTGGCCAGATAGTCGTCGGCCCGGCGGGATCGTCCGCCGGGCCGATGGGGGGTAGCACATCGTCAGGAGACTGGTTGGCGCGCTGGCGAAGATTATACTTCTTCGCGCCGGAACACTTCCTCCCCGCCGACGATGGTCAGGACCGGTTGTAATGCTTCGTCCAGCAGCACGACATCGGCGTCGTAGCCGGGGGCCAGGCGGCCCTTGCGCAGCCTCAGCACCCCGGCCGGAACGCGGGTGGCGGGCACGAGTGCCTGCTCCAACGGCAGCCCCACCAGCCGCACAAGGTTGCGCACGCCAGTATCCAACAGCGCGTGTGCCCCGGCGATGGTGCCGTCCGCCAGGCGGCAGGAGCCATCCCGGACAAAGACCGGCTTGTGCTCCCACTCATAATCGCCGTCTGGCAGCCCTGCCA
>Ga0315532_1001303_pt1 | contig 18836 bp, 15 predicted proteins | sample SalMarWE160370MG_FD_203082 | JGI IMG/M metagenome (GOLD analysis project Ga0315532, IMG submission 203082) | Salt marsh sediment microbial communities from the Plum Island Ecosystem LTER, Massachusetts, United States - Salt Marsh Sediment WE1603-70 ... | reverse complement strand
TTGTAGCTGGCCCTTGGGACTCAGAGTAAAATCCATGAATAATTTAGTAACTCCTTCCGGCTCACCATTTGTATAAAAATACAGAGGCCTGGAGAGTGGGTATGTCTTTTTGATTACATTATCAACATCAGGCGGATAAAACTCATCGTTCTTGCCTATCATCAGCGGTTTTGTCCTGTCCGAAACATAGCCCATACCTAAGTAGCCTATTGCAGATTCATTATTGGCAACTTCTTCAACAATTGCCTGCGAGGAAGTCAATAGAAGGGTTCTGGTTGAAAATTCTTCTCTGTTTTCTTTTTGGCCGAGCTGAACCACTTCTTCTTTGAAATACATGTGGGTACCGGAGCTGACTTCGCGCGACAAGGTTACTATGTGAAGGTCTTTGCCGCCAAGCTCCTTCCAGTTCGTTACCTTGCCGGTGTATATATTATGCAAATCATTTATGGTTAGCTTATTGATAGGATTATCGTTGTTCACTATTACTGCAACACCATCGTATGCAACGACAAATTCTTTGGGATAGACGTCCCGTTTGTTTGCCAACTCTATTTCTTTGGCCTTCATTTCGCGTGAAGCTGTGGCTATATCACATGTTTTGTTTATAAGCGATGCAATGCCTACGCCGCTGCCGCCGCCGGTTATCGCGACAAAGATGTGCGGATACTCCTTCATAAACTCCTCGGCTACTTTCTGCGCGGCATTGACGATGGTATCGGAGCCTTTAATCTGTATAAAGCCTACCGGCTGATTCGGATCTATGCTCTCTCTGCATCCGGCAGCAAGAGAAAATATTAGAAATATTAGTGTAAGTCTAAACTTCACTCCCATACAACGCGAATTTTATCGGTGTGACGCTAAATTTGCAAGACATTTTGGAAAATCTCTTGGATTGACGTACCATGCAAATATGCTATATAGTAAAGCTACATCTTGCGAAAAATAAGTTTTAGAAATGCCGTATGTTATAAAAGTATGATTTAAATGAATATCAATTATGAGTTCAATTTATACTGAAGCGCTAAATAAATTAATAGAAGAATTCGGCAAGCTGCCGGGTGTTGGACCAAAAACTGCTGAACGGCTGGCCTTTCATATCCTAAAAGCGGAGCAGACAGAAGCTATGGCTCTGGCCGAGGCCATAAAAGATGTCAAAACCAAAATCAAACGCTGTCAAATCTGCTATAATTATTCTGAGCAGCCAACCTGCTCTATCTGCTCCGACCCCCGGCGGGATAAGAGCCTGATCTGCATTGTCGAGCAGCCGAAAGATGTGATTGCATTAGAGAAAACAGGTACCTGTAAATGGGTGTATCACGTCCTTGGCGGCCATATCGCGCCGCTGGAAGGAATTGAACCAGAGCATCTGACCATCGACAAGCTCGTCGAGCGGATACGCAGCGGCGACATAAAAGAAGTGATAATGGCCACCAATCCTAATATGGCCGGCGACGGCACCGTACTTTATATAAGCTCGCTGATAAAATCCACCGGCGTAAAAATCACCCGCTTGGCCAGGGGGCTTCCAACCGGCACTACAATCGAATATGCAAGCGGCAAAATGCTTACAGACGCGATAATCGGAAGACAGGAATTAGACTAAAATACTTTGATAGACATCCAAGTGTTGACGAGGCCTTTAAGTACATTTATAATAAAGGTAAGAAGGAGTAAGGTGACACAATAAACAAGTCTTTCGGGCAAATTTATGAAGATGGAGATGACAGGTCAGATGCGGATGGAGCAGCGAATGAAGCTCGCTCCGCACATGATTCAATCAATGGAGATTCTCCAGCTTCCGATCCTTGCACTTCAGGAAAGAATCGAGCAGGAGCTAAATGATAATCCTGTTCTGGAGATGGCAGAGCCTTCAAATATCGAAGAAGCTGAGCCGACCGAGGATACCCAGCAGGATGATATCGGCCAAAAAGATTTAATCGTCGATACGGACAACAACAAAGCTGAAGACTTCGAGCGGCTGGAAAGTATGGATGGCGAGTTCAAAGAATACATCGAGCAAGCCGGACCATTCTACACCCGCAGGCAAGCCGATGGGCCTGACAAAAAACTTGAGGCCTTAAAAAATACAGCCGCACCTCCCATGTCACTCAACGAGCATTTAACGGAGCAGTGGCGATTGGTCGATGCCGAAGAGTCTGTGAAAAATGCCGGCAGTATGATTATAGATTACATCGATGATAGAGGGTATCTGACTGTAAGATTAGAGCAGTTGCACAATAAAGATAGAAACGACTTTACCCTTGATGATTTGAAAGAGGCCCTGGAACTGGTACAAAGATTAGAGCCTGCCGGTGTCGGGGCACGTGACTTAAAAGAATGTTTGCTTATCCAAATAGCCCAAAGCGGTGAAGAGGGACCCCATTTTGCAAAAGAAGCGCAAAATGGGAACCCAGATATGAGCTTTGAATATCGGCTGGTAGCAGAATATATGGATGAGCTGCTGGAGAATCGCCTGCCGGACATCGCCAAGAAAATGAACTGCAGTATCGACAGAATCAATCAGGCTGTCGAACGATTGAGTAAAATGGATACCTCACCTGGACTGCAAATCGGTCGCGACCGAAACCATCCCATCACGCCCGACGTAATAGTAGAATCTCCCAATGACTCGGACGGCTATTCTGTGTGGCTGGCCGATTCCGACCTTCCGAGCTTAAAACTAAGCAGCTATTATCTGAAAATGGCGAAAGACACGAAGATCAGTGAAAAGGCGCGAAAGTTTTTACAAAACAGTATCCGCTCGGCCCAGTGGGTAATAGATGCGATAGAGCAGCGAAAAAATACGCTGCTGAAAGTGACAGAATCGGTTGTAAAACACCAGAGGGACTTTTTCGACAAAGGTACGCTTTACCTTCGCCCACTGCCGATGTCAAAAGTGGCCGATGACGTTGGCGTGCATTTAGCTACGGTTTCACGGGCGGTCGCCGGTAAATATGTACAATGCTTCTGGGGAGTGCTGCCTTTGCGCAAATTCTTCAGCGGCGGAATGCAGGACGATAACGGCCAGGCCCATAGCTGGGAGGCGATAAGGGTCAAGCTGCAGGAAATTATTGATGCGGAGGATAAAACCAAACCGTTAAGCGATGAAGAAATACGAAAGAAATTAGCCGAGGCGGGCATCACAAATTTGGCCAGACGCACAGTGGCCAAATATCGCAAGCTACTGAACATCCCCACCGCCAGGTTCAGAAAAAAGTACTGATTATCCTATCAGTGTCGCTCAAATTTACTTCACAACAACGATTTCACCTTTTATCGGTGAGTAATCAGTCTTTGACTGTTTCTTGCTATTTTCTAACAACATCATCTCCTAGAAGTAGCACTTAATTCCGGTGTCATCCTGCAAGAAAAAAAAGAAAGTTTTGTTAACTCGAACTTTTTGTTACTATATGAGTATATATTCACGTAGTTATTTAATTTTGATAGGTGAAAAATGGCAAATTTAAAAAAGCAATTACTATTTGAAAAACAGGCTGAGATTGCAAAGGCCATAGCACATCCTTTGCGGATTGCCATTATAGATTTTCTAAAAAACGGCGAGCAGTGTGTCTGTAATATCGCTGAACACATAGGCTCGGAACGCTCGAACGTCTCGCGTCACCTTGCAGTAATGGTTAACGCCGGCGTGCTCGAATATCACAAAGAGGGACTCAAAGTCATTTATAAGCTTAAGACGCCGTGCATTCTTGAATTTTTTTCGTGTGTAACCAGTGTCTTAAAGCAGCAGGCCAAGGACAATCAAAAACTGCTCAGTGCCATATAGAAGTGGAGTCAGGAATGTCTCTTAAGAGCGAGTGGAAAAAGCTGGCGATTGTGATAATAGTCTTTGCAGGATGCTTCTACATGCCGGTCGGTCTGACACGGTTTGACAACGCCGTTGGTGAAGCGCTGCACTTAGTCAGATGGTACGCGAGGGAGCATGTATTGCTTTGTTTAGTGCCGGCCTTTTTTATTGCCGGAGCTATCTCCGTTTTCGTAAGTCACGCTTCGGTAATGAAATACCTGGGAGCAAAAGCAAATAAGGTCCTGGCCTACGGCGTTGCTTCGGTATCGGGCAGTGTGCTTGCGGTTTGTTCGTGTACCGTGCTGCCGTTGTTCGCGGGCATTTACAAAATGGGCGCGGGCCTTGGCCCGGCCAGCACATTCCTATACTCCGGTCCAGCGGTCAATGTGCTGGCGATAATCTTAACCGCCCGCATCCTCGGCCCAGAGATGGGCATAGCAAGGGCAGTCGGCGCGGTGGTGTTCAGTATCGTAATTGGCCTTTTGATGCAATTGATCTTCCGCAAGGAAGACAATGAAAGAGTTGCAGCGGCGGCGATGACTGTACAGGAAGCGGCAGCAGGACGACCTTTATGGAAAAACGTGTTATATTTTGCGGTGATGGTGGGAATTCTGGTCTTTGCAAACTGGGCGCGCAGCGGCGATGTTCGGGCAGTTTTTCTATGCTGCCCCGGCGGACTTACCACGTATAAAGTCGAGGGTGCTATGCTCGAAAAGACCGAGGACAGCGTGACGATTATGGATAACACCGGCACGAAATACAAAATACCGGCAAAGTTAATGCAGCAGGTTCAGCCGGTGCGAAAGAGCTCCATTTACGAGTGGATTTACCGATTGAGGTGGGCGATCGTGCTTTTGTTGTTAGCTGTATTTTTGCTGATGATACAGATGTGGTTTAAAAAAGCTGAGCTTATAGAGTGGATAGATGCGACATGGGGATTTGCAAAGCAGATTCTGCCTTTGCTGCTTTTGGGCGTGCTGCTTGCCGGTTTTCTTCTGGGCCGACCCGGGCCGCAGCACGAGGGCGTAATACCTGTAAAGTGGGTCAACGCGGCGGTTGGAGGCAACTCTATCCGGGCGAATCTATTTGCAGCAATAGCGGGGGCGTTTATGTATTTTGCCACGCTGACGGAGGTGCCCATCCTGCAAGGCCTAATGGGCGCGGGAATGAGCAAGGGACCTGCCCTGGCGCTTCTTCTGGCAGGGCCTGCATTGTCACTGCCGAGTATGCTGGTGATAAGGTCGGTGATGGGAGCCAGGAAAACAGTCGTGTTTATCCTGCTTGTAATCGCGATGGCGACAATATCGGGCACAATATTCGGAGCGCTTTTCTAAAAAAGGATGGGAAATGAAGAAATTACAAATTCTTGGAACCGGCTGTCCGAAATGTAAGAAGTTAGCTGAAAATGCAGAGGCTGCTGCAAAAGATTTGGGCATTGAATACTCGCTGGAAAAAGTGACACAGATAAATGAAATTATGAAGTTCGGCGTAACGATGACGCCGGCTCTGGCGATCGACGGCCAAGTGAAAAGCATCGGCAAAGTTGTCTCGCCGGATGAAATCAAAAAAAGGCTTAATGACGTCATTTCGAGCGGAGGCTGCGCAGCAGCCGAAGTCGAGAAATCTTAAAAAGCAGATTTCTCCGCTACGTTCGCTTCGCTCACTACGGTCGAAATGACAACTTCTCAACATAGCAGAAAATAAACAAAAGAAAAAGATTTGTGGTGTTTTGGTTTTGTTCGGTGAGTTTATTCAATCTATCGAGCTGACAAAAAATTGATGTTGTGAGCAGGTTGTCGTATAATCTGGATGGCAGCTTTTTGGATTTTCGATTGCTGAATTTCAATTGTCAATTGAAAATCGAAAATTGGAAATCATGGGCTTAATCTGATTAAAAACAAACAGTGATATTCCAGGTTAATCCGTATAAACCCGTGTCTCTGTGAAGTCCATAGTTAAAAATAAAAGTCCGTGGTACGTTGCCGGCCTGCACTTTGAATGTAGGCAGTGCGGTGCCTGCTGCGCCGGGCCGAGCGAAGGCTATATCTGGGTCAGCCGGACTGAGATCGAACTTATCGCAAACCATCTGAAAATGACGGTCAGCCAGGTCCGACGAAACTTCTTAAAACGTGCGGGTCTGAGAACAACAATCATTGAACACCCCGCTACTAAAGACTGTATATTTCTGCAAGAAAAAAGCGGCAAACGAACATGTATGATTTACCCAGTTCGGCCAAACCAGTGCAGAAATTGGCCCTTCTGGCCAAATAATTTAGAAAACCCCAACGCCTGGAACCGGGCAGCTCAAAAATGTCCCGGCATCAATCGCGGCAAACTCTATAGTTGTGAAGAAATCGAACAAATTAAAAAGATCAAAAAATGGTGGCAGAATCCAACGAAAACAAACAACTCCTCGCAAAAGTAGCTGAAATCTACAACTGGCTTGATTCAAAAATACACGAATCTGCAGATTTATCCGGTCGGTGTAACGCCTGCGGCGCCTGCTGTGACTTCGAGTCTTTCGATCATTGTCTGTTTGTAACTACACCTGAATTGATGTTTTTAGCTGCAAATCTGGGCGTTGAAAACATAAAGCAAATGCACACCAGCCGATGTCCCTACAATATCGATGATAAATGCAGCATCTATGAATATCGTTTTGCAAGCTGCAGAATCTTTTGCTGTAATGCGAACAAAGACTTTCAAAGCACTCTGAGCGAGTCAGCCGTTAAAAAATTCAAATCTCTCTGCGTTCAATTTAACATTCCATATCAGTATAGTGATCTGGCTGCTGCGCTGAATTCAGATTTATCGGGGTGATTTAATATTTGTCAATCGGCAGAGGGACTTTTCCCTGTGGTGTGCGAAGGTCGATGTATTTCGCGCCGCCTGTAAGTGAGCCGTACTCTTTATAATAGTTATAAAGCTTGGCTAATTTCTCTTCGTCCTTCGCCTCCAGATGCTGAGCCCAGGCGCCAATTTCAGCCCCCCAGATAATTGCAGTATTGTCCTTGGTGTACAGGTTGATATGGGATAATCTCTCGCTTTGCCTGCCCTTGAAATTGCTCACATCGATGGTGTCGATCTCGAAAAGCAACGGCTTATCAGGTGTGACAAGCTTATCCATTTGGTCGAGCCGAACTAATATAGCTACCGCCGCGGCTAAGTCTTCCTGTTGCAGGATTTCACCCGGCTGAGGCCCGCGGGGGCTGGTTATTACCGCCAGCCCTCTGACATTTACAATAGGCAGATTCGCCATCGGCACAAAATCAAGCACAACCAGCTCAGCGTCAACATAGAATCTCTGTAAGCCCCGCTTAACAAGCACTATAGGCTTTCGATAATTAGCCTCAATAAGAATCTTGTCATGGGTAGTTCGCACTCTTATTTCTTTTAGCCATGCGACATCTCGCTCAAGATTACTCTGGATTACCTGTGGCAGTCCTAGGGACTCCTTACGGAGAGCCAAACGGACAGCGTCTTCTCCAAGCTTTACATCTTCTTTCTTCCATGACCTCTTAGCTACGGCAGTGATTTTTTCTTTGAGAGACGCATTAATCCAATCAGGTGGGTTCACCAATTCAACCTGGATATTATCCGGCCATGCAGGGGCAACTCTTTTTACATATTTATCCAGGAATACGAAACCAACCCCTATGGCAGCAAAAACAAAAATTACAGCCAATACTTTCAGAAGACTTCTGAAGCTACTGTCCTGCAAATCCGCTCCACGCTTTTTCTTCGATTGCGAAAAGCCTGTCTTAAATAATATTCTCCCGGTTTTGCTTTTTGTTTTTCTTCTTCTGATGGCCATTATATTGCATCTTGTGAAGCGTAACTCGTACCTCGCTTCACGAAATATACCTTACGATCTTTCAGCATAACCTGTTAATAGCTCTGCCACAGGTACAAAAAATTCTTTTAGAGCATCTAACAGAATAAATAGTACTGTTTTCTGTTTGTCACTCCCGCGCAGGGCCTGCCCTGAGCGCAAGCCGAATGGGCGGGAGTCCAGAAAATCCATAAAAAAATGGATTCCCGCTTCCGCGGGAATGACAGTCGTAGAACACCTTTCATTTTGTTAGAACCTCTTAGCATATTATACCTTGTTTTTTTGAACTAATTCAATCAGCACTGCCAGAACTCCAAATTTGCGTTTCGCACCTAACTTATTGCAAATAGTCCATAAATGGCTCGTTAACGTATTATATGATATGCCCATTTTCTCACAAATTTTTTCATTGTCGAGACCTCTGCTGACACACTTAATTACGTCCATCTGTCTTGGCGTGAAATGGAATGCTTTTTGAATAAAATTAAGCTGTCTATTTGTAAAAATCATTTGCCAACGGTACTATCAATTTAAGAAACGTTTTACACTAACATATAATGCCGTATACAGGTTTTTCAAATAATGCCGTATACAGGTTTTTCAAAACACGATTTATGGTTTGCTCCAACAAAAATTGTACATCGCGTTAATATATAAATATATATCAGCATGTATTAGCAGTTTACATTAGTAGAAACAGCTAATATATAAAAAATCACTCGATCATATTATATCCTAATCCACACTCCTTTAATCCGTAACCTCTTCAATTCATACCTCTTAATTCGTATCCCTATCCGGCGAAATGTGATTTGTAAAAATCGTTCGCCAGTGATATTATCAATTTGATAAGCGTCTCACACTAACATATAAACATATATCGACAAATATTAGCAGTTTATTTTAGTAGAAACTGCTAATATCATTATAATAAATTACTGCACATCGTACATTTGGAACAGATGGTTGTCAGCCTCAAAGCCTGCCCTCCGTAAGGAGTCCTTAGGACTGAGCGAAGCCGATGAGCACAGCGCCCCGCCTGAGCTTTCCGAAGGCTTGGGGATGGCTCTCTGATTGTTATACAAAGCGCAACATTTAATTACAATTGGTATAACATATAAATATACATCAGTATATTAGCAGTTTACTTTAGCAGAAACTGCTAATATCTGAAAATCCTTCAATCGTATTATACCTTTTATACTTTAATCCACATTCCTTTAATTCGTCTCCTCCCTAATTCGTACCCCCTTAATTCGTATCCATACCTGGTGGAATGTGAAGCGAGATAGGCTTAACGAACGACGAGTATGCCGCTTCAACGATTTTAACACACAAATCGCTCATTGAAAGTCCGATCTTCTCCGCTGCTTTGGGAATAAGCGAATGTGCGGTAAGACCCGGAATAGTATTAACCTCAAGGGCATAAGCAACTCCATCATTACCCAGGATAAAATCAACCCTTGCGAAGTGACGACAGCCAAGCGCATCAAAACAATTCAGAGCCGCAGCTTCAATCTTTGCTGAAAGTTCCGTATCGTCAACAGTATCAAAAAGATACTCCGTTTGATTATCGATGTATTTTGCGTGATAATCATAAAAGCCGGTTCTGCTTCTAATCTCAATAATCGGCAATGCCTGATGCTGTAACACACCGACGCTTAATTCTCTACCGGCAATATATTCCTCAATCATACAATCGCCGAATCTGCTCAAGCATTCACGCGCGGTAGTCATAGCAGAGGTGGGGTCATCGACAATGCTTACGCCGATAGTGCTTCCCTGCGTGACCGGCTTAACTACAAGTCTTTTGCTGAGCCGTGATAGCTGCTCTTTGAGATGTTCTGTTTCTTCCTGTCCGTCAAACCTAATTACTTTGGGCGTGGTAACACCTGTTTTGATAAAACGGTCTTTTGCAGCTAATTTGTCGAAAGCTAATCTGCTCGCGGCTGGTCCGCTGCCGGTATAGCAAAGCGATTTGTCCTCCATTATTTGCTGAAGCTGGCCGTCCTCGCCGAATTTGCCATGCAGTGCAATAAAGAATACATCGATGCTATCGTCCTGGAGGATGTCCAGATTGTCGGGCTTAATATCAGAGTTCATCACATCCAAGCCGGCTTGCCTTAATGCTTGAGCAACGCAACTGCCGCTTTGGACGCTAATGTCACGCTCCTCACCGATACCCCCCATAAGCACAGCTACTTTTAATTTAGTATTTACTATGGCCAATGTATTACCTTGAATTAAATGGTAACTGGTCCCTTAGGGACTGGTTAAATAAATTCAAAAATCAAATTGCAAAGTGTAAAATTAAGGAAGTCATCCAGCACTTGAAGACATCAAGTGCTGGATTCCACAATTTTTATTTTTAATTTTTGATATTGCTATGTAGAAAAAAGTAGAAGATGTCATTTCGAGCGAGCCATAAGCGAGTCGAGAAATCTACTTTCGAGCAGATTTCTCCGCTTCGCGTCCCTAAGGGACGCTTCGGTCGAAATGACGGTTGGTGTTTTCTACAGAGCATTTTGATATTTGATTTTTTCGCATTACTAATACCAATTACCAGCTACCAACTTTATTTCCAGATTTCGATTTCAAGTTCCAAGTCGGTATCAAACTGTTCTTTGACCCTTTGCTTTACAGTGTCTATCAGTTCCATTATGTCCCGGCCGGTACAGTTCTTTCCCGCGATGATAAAATTTGCATGTTTTTCGCTGACGACGGCACCGCCTATTTGCAGTCCCTTAAGGCCGGCTCTATCAATCAAAGAACCGGCTGAGGCCCCCCTGCTTTCTTGCGAAAGCAAGAAGGGGGGGGGATTCTTGAATATGCAGCCGCAGTTTCTTGTGTTCAGAGGCTGACTATTTTTCTTGTAAATCCACATTTCCTTCACAGTTCGCATGATTTGCTCCGGGTCGGAAGGATTCAGCTCCATATAAGCGCTTATAATGAATTTCGCAGTGATATTTACACTACGATAGTCGAATACAAGCTCAGGTTTTTTCTTTTCAAATATATTACCATGAATATCCATCACAGTGACAAATTCAACTGCTGAGCCGATGTCGCCGAAATTGCCTCCCGCATTCATTCGTACTGCTCCGCCGATCGACCCTGGTATGCCTGTCAGCCCTTCGATGCCTGAGAGTCCCTTTTGCACACACGTTAAAACCAGCTTGCTCAGTTCAGCACCCGCCCCTGCGGTAACCTTTTGTCCATCAAACTTTGTCTGCGTGAACGCATCCGCTTCAAGCTTTATCACAGCCGCCCGCAGCCCTTCATCACTAATAAGCAGATTCGACCCAAAACCCAGCACATAAATTGGTATCTTGTTTTCGTTGCATCGCCGGACTACATCCTGGAGCTGTTTGACCGTTTTCGGCCTGATAAAATAATCAGCCGGTCCGCCCAAACCGTACCAGGTGTGCTTGGCCAACGGATAATTAGTTTCAACTATTTTCTCTAAGCCGCTGAATATATTCATCGGCCACCTTCCAAATATCGCCGGCACCCATAGTAATCACCGAGTCGCCGGCAGTAACATTTTTCTGTAGATAATCGCAGATACCTGCGAAACTGTCGATAAAAACTGCATCTGATTTATTGGCTCGTATCCTTTCGACGAGAATCTGCGAGTTCACTTCTTTTTTGCTCGTTTCCGAATCCCGCACGAAATAGATTTCCGGCACTATTGTCACATCGGCCAGCTTAAAGCTTTCCGCAAAATCATCAAGCAAAAATCTGGTTCTGCTATATTGATGCGGCTGAAAAATGCACCAAATCCGCCTCGGCTGGTATCTTTGGCGCACAGCTTCAAGTGTAGCTCTGATTTCAGTCGGATGATGAGCGTAGTCATCGAGAACGGTAATTGTCGTATTGGGTATTGCGTATTGCGTATTGCGTATATCTTTTTCACTCTGCATCACGCACGACGCATCACGCACGACGAACTGCGCCTTTAACATGAGTCGTCGGTCAATACCGGTAAAGCCGGCCAGCCTGCTGGGTATTTCTTCTGATGATAGTCCGACCCTGGTCGCCATCGCTATGACCGCCAGCGCATTTAAGATATTGTGCCTGCCCGGCAAGGAAATTTTTGTCAAGCCTAACGGTTCGCCATTATGACAGACCTCAAATTCATATAATCCATCGTTCAGCACGATATTGCGTGCGAAGAAATTACATTTTCCATCCAACCCAAAGGTTTCATACTGGAGATAGTCTGAGAACCGCTTGATAATTTTTGTCACATTCGGGTCCTGGCCGTTAGCTATCAGCACACCATCTGGTTTCACTCCGAGGGTAAACAGGCCGAACGCTTCAACAATTTCATCCTCATTTTTGTAGTAATCCAAATGGTCTTGCTCGATGTTAAGAACGCAGGCAATTTTAGGCTTCATATTCAGAAAGCTGTGGTCGTATTCACAGGCCTCTGCTACAAAATATGTGCTGTCTCCTGTTCCGGAAGAGCTGCCAAGCTGAGTGACTTCTGCTCCAACGATGAAGTTTGCATCTATGCCGGCCTGTCGCAGCAGCCAGCTAAGCCAGCCGCTGGTAGTGCTTTTACCGTGAGTGCCGGCTACGGCGATACCGTCATAGCGGTCCATTAACTGCCCTAACATTTGGGCGTATTTATAAACTTTATATCCTCTTTCGCGAGCCAGCTTCAATTCGGGATTGTCTTCTTTTATCGCCGCCGAAATAACAACCGCATCCGTATCCTGACCAAGGTTATCAGAGCTATGGCCGATTTTTATATCAGCCCCCATTTGGCAGAGCCGGTCCGTAACGCTGCTTGCTGTTTGGTCTGAGCCGGTGACAATCGCGCTATTTTTTATTAAAAGCTGCGCCAGTCCGCTCATCCCGATACCGCCTGCGCCGATAAAATGGAATCGTTTACCCGCCAGGCTCAGTCCACCTGGAGTATTTATAACTTCATACTTTTGAGCAGCTTTTACACCTGAATTATTCATTTCATATAACCTTGTAATGCGGGATGAATATTGACTGTCGTCAGACAAGTATCGCTGGTAATCCTTTTGCGTATTCCGCTGATTCATACAATCCTTTCCATATAGAGCAGATGACAGGAGTCAGAATTTTACTGTTTGTTCTCTGTAGTCTGTCTTCTGTTATCCGTCTTCTGATTAAAAGCCAATGTAGCACAGAAATGAAGTAAAGAAAAGAAAAAACGCGAGTCTCATTAATCTTCCTTTGCCCGTTCATTCGGGATATACTCAATTAAATCACCTGGTATGCAGTTTAATACTTTGCATAAACTGTTCAAGGTTGAAAAGCGAATCGCCCTTGCTTTATTGGTCTTTAGGATTGAGAGGTTATTAACCGCTATACCTGTCGCCTCTGCCAAATCTTTTAGCTTCATCCGCCGATCCAAAAGCACATAATCCAGCCGAATGTTAATCATCTGCCCGCCTCCTTTCAGACCAGTGTTTTTGATTCTTCGATAACAGGCATAACACGCGCCAATATCTGGCCGAGGCCAATCAATATCGTCCCTTTTGCAGCAGTAATTAACAAAGAAGAGATTGTGACTGGCACAACAGAAAGGTTCATTTCTGGGACCACCAGCTTTGATGAAAAAATGTTACTCCAAACGGCATGGACGATCAAAACAACTGCATACAAATAAAGAATTCCTTCTGCACAGCGCAAGACCCAGCCCGGACGGTAGTTCCTTTCGGATAGGTATCTGATAAATTGCGCCAGACCAAGGACCAACAAGCCAGGAAGCACAAAAGCTATTACCGGAGAAAACAGATCAACTTGGCCATACAAAAGAGTATGCTCCGGCCAGCGCCAGTAGCTCGGGTAAGCCGGTTGCGTCCATAAAGAAACCCCAATACCACCCAAACCGGTTAGCAACAACATCCAAGCGATTGTCAGAAGTGGTAAGAGTAAAAGCGCCCAGCCTATAATTCTGGCTGCCAGATAGTAAACCCGAAACAAACCTTTGTTTTTCTCAATAAATTCATTCATGGTTCGACCTCCTTACTTTCAGCTATATTTCAATATCTCTCATGTAATTATTAACGAAAATCATTAAATTGTCAACGAAAAAGGATATTTTTTAAATATTTTTCAAAAATTTTAATTCGGAAAAAATGGTCGGCAGGAAATCTACCCCCTGCCATTTTGTCCTTAAGGGACGAAGCCCGCCTGCCCAGTCATAGGGACTCCTAAGGGAGAGTGTCCTGCAAAGGTCCATTGTACACTCGAACGAGGTACGGCGGGCAGGCTGTGGGGGCCAAATAAAAAGAAAACACCGGACAACGTCTTGTTACCCGATGTTTTCAGGAGGGGAGAAAAACGGTTTTTTTTCTTCTTAGTTTTACATAATAGCCTTCTTACAAATGGGCCTTTCTTTAAAGTGTATACGTTATCGCAGGATTCCGGTTCAACTCAATTTTTTGTGGTAATTAGCTATCATCCTCCATCTGCCGTTGCGGATTTAGAATGGTTGTCCGACAGCTAAACACATGCCCAAGAGCTGTGAAAAACCACCCTCTATGAATACCTTTCTATATAAAAGTGACGAAGAACCGAAAAAAGTAACATTTTTTTAATGGAAAGAGCCACAGATTCACCATAGTATGTTATTAGAAACAAACCGTATAACGGTGTCGGTTTTTCACACTCGTCTTGGCGTAGGCCAAGCCGTAGCCAGATCGGTTTCTTATCTGTCATTAAGGTACAAATACGAAGTTATAAAAAAGGAGCATTCAATATGAAACATAAGACGCGAAAACAAGGCAGAATTATTATGGCCACAGCGGTTTTGCTTTTCACTCTGGCCCTGATAGCACAAAATCCGGCAGAAGCTCAGGATTTGGCGGCATTTGAAAAGCGAATGACGGAATTTACGCTGGACAACGGCCTGAAATTCCTCGTTCTGGAAAGGCACGAGGCACCGGTGGTCTCGTTCCATACATACGCCAATGTTGGTTCGGTCGATGAGGTCAAGGGTATCACCGGTCTGGCTCACCTTTTTGAGCACATGGCCTTTAAGGGAACCAAAACCATCGGCACAAAAAACTACAGGGCTGAAGCCAAAGCTATGGCAAAAATGGATAAGGCTTTTCTGGCGATAAAAGCCGAGCAAAGAAAGGCCGATATGGCCGACAAAGAAAAGCTGGAGGAGCTGCAAAAGCAATTCGAAGAAGCACAAAAAGAAGCCCAAGAGTACATTATACACGATGAGTTTGAGGAGGTGTACAGCCGAAACGGTGCTTCAGGATTTAACGCCTACACAAGCTGGGACGCGACACAATATATTGTTAGTATACCCTCGAATAAAGCGGGGCTTTGGATGTCACTGGAATCCGACCGCTTCGCAAATCCGGTGCTGCATGAATTTTATAAAGAAAGAAATGTGGTAATGGAAGAGCGGCGCATGATCGAAAACAATCCCCAGGGACGCTTGGTAGAAGATTTTATGGCTACCGCTTACAAAGCACATCCTTATGGCGAGCCGATTGTTGGGCACATGAGTGATATAAAAACTCTGACCCGTGCCGAAGCCGAGGCCTTTTTCAAAAAATATTATGGCCCGAGCAATCTTACAATCGCGATAGTTGGCGATGTGGACCCGCAAGAGATAGAAAAGATGGCAAAGAGATATTTCAGGCGAATCCCCGGCAGTCCAAAGCCTGAGCCGGTGGAGACGATAGAGCCGCCACAACGGGGCGAACGTCGGGTAGTAGTGGAAGACCCCTCACAACCTCTTGTCGTGATCGGCTATCATAAGGCTAACATTAATCATCCGGATAACGCTGTATTCGATGCTCTCACCGACATAATCGGCTCGGGCCGGACATCACGGCTTTACAAGAGTCTGGTTAAAGAAAAGAAAATCGCCATTGCCGCTTCTGGATTTCAAGGAATACCAGGAAATAAATATCCGGGACTGTTTTTATTTTATGCAGTGCCGGCCAAGGGCCATACAAATCAGGAATGCGAGGAGGCCATCTATGCCGAAATTGAAAAATTAAAAACCGAGCCGGTGACACCGGAGGAATTGGACAAAGCAAAGACACGCAGCCGAGCCGATCTTATTCGCCAGCTCGATTCCAACAGCGGCATGGCAGAGTTGTTAACTTTTTATGAGGTCGTCACCGGAGATTGGCGAAATCTATTTAAACAGCTTGATGATATTGAGAAAGTCACCGCTGAGGACATCCAGCGTGTTGCCAAAGAATATTTCACAAGCAAAAATCGAACAGTTGGTGTCATCGAGACAACCACAGCGGAAAAGCTCTAAATCATAAATACTAAGTTCTAAAATCAGGAGTGATAAAATGAGAACGAATAAACCATTAGCAATGATGTTTTTTATCCTTCTTTTCTTTGGATTGTTTTTTGTTATGCCGGACAGCCAAGGGCTTGCTCGGGGTCGGCGGTTATCTTACAAAAAGTTAAAATATCCTGAGCTGGGTGACATTGTAGTTCCGGAAGTCGAAAGAGTCGCTTTACCTAACGGCATGCGATTATTTTTATTGGAGGACCACGAGCTTCCTTTGATTAACATCTCAGCTCGGACTCGGACCGGCTCGGTTTATGAGCCTGCGGATAAAATCGGTCTGGCTTCGATCACCGGTATTGTAATGCGCACGGGCGGCACGACCAGTAAGACGGGCGACCAGATAGACGAGGAGCTTGAGCAGATTGCTGCCTCGGTGGAGACCGGAATCGGACTTAATTCGGGCTATGCTTCCATGTCGGTGCTGAAAGAAGACATCGACACCAGCCTTGCAATCCTGGCGGATGTGCTGATGAATCCCGCTTTTCGCGAAGACAAAATTGAACTGGCCAAGGTCCAGCATCGAAGCTCCATTGCCCGGCGAAACGATCAAGTATCCCAAATAGCCAGCCGTGAGTATATCAAGCTCATCTATGGGCCGGAAAATGTTTACGCACGGCATACTGAGTATGCCACCATAGATAATATCAGCCGCGAAGACTTGATTGCCTTCCACAAGCAGTTCTATTTCCCCAACAATATGATGCTCTCGGTTTGTGGCGATTTTGATTCAAAGGAAATCGTTAAGAAAATTGCCAAGGCCTTTGCTGACTGGAAAAGCTCTGATATAGAAGTGCCGCCGGTTCCACAGGTCGACTATGAATTCCGCCCAACAGTAAATGAGATTCACAAAGACGACATCAATCAGGCATGTATCCGTCTGGGGCACATTGGGTGCTTGATGAGCGACCCCGACTATTTTGCCTTAATTGTGATGAACCGGATTCTCGGTAGCGGATTTACCAGCCGACTGTTTAGAAATGTACGCTCCCGTGAGGGTCTTACCTACTCTGTTTTCGGCATCTATTCTGCCAACTATGACTATCCCGGCGTCTTCTATGTCGGCTGTCAAACCAAGTCTGAGTCTACAGTGCGCGCAATTCGTGCTATGGTGCGGGAGGTGGAAAAAATGACCGAGAGCGAACCCACCGACGAGGAATTAGCCATAGCTAAAGAAAGCTATCTTAATTCGTTCGTGTTCAACTTTGATTCAAAACGCGAAATTATTAACCGCCTGCTTGTCTACGAGTACTTTGGTTATCCTGAGGATTTTCTGCAAAAGACAAAAGAAAATGTCGAAAAAGTCACTAAGGCTGATGTCCTGCGCGTTGCCCGCAAGCATCTTCGGCCGGATAAAGTACAGATTTTAGCTGTCGGTCGGCCTCAGGATTTTGATGAACCTCTGTCGGTGCTGGGGGAGGTGAAAGAAATTGACATTACTATTCCAGTACCCGAAGAAGAGTTACCGACCGCTACCGATGAAACGATTACCAAGGGACGTGAGCTGCTGGCTAAAGCCGTCTCTGCCTGTGGCGGAGCCGAGGCATTTACCGCGATTGATAACTATATATTCAAAAGCGACATGGCTATTACCACACCTCAGGGCGAAATGCAGGTGTCTGCTACAACCACTTTCGTGCTGCCGGACAAACTGCAGGAGGCATTAACCCTTCCTATAGGTGAGATCAAACAGGTGGTAATGCAGGACGAAGTCTGGATGGTAACACCTCAAGGCACCGTGGATGTACCTGAGTCACAACGAAAAGAGATAAAGGCAGCAATGTTTCGCGATTGGGTGAATCTCCTTCGTATGAGCAATACCGACAATCTTTCTGTTCAGTATCTGGGCACAGCGCAGGTCGATGGGACCGAGGCGGAAATCATCTCGTTGACCGACGGAGACAACACAGTCAAGCTCTTTCTCGACGCCAAGACTTTTATGCCGCTGAAACAAGCTTATAAAGGCATGACTATGACCAGGCCGGCGGATCTGGAGGAGACCTATTCCGATATGCGCGACATCTCCGGCATCAAGCTGCCTTTCTCGACCGTGATAAAAGCTGATGGCAAAAAGTACCTGGAACGAAAGATTACAGAAGCCAAATTCAACGCCGAAATCGATCTGAACATCTTCCAGAAGCAATAATACTACACCGCGGCTTAAATTAATTTGTTGGCTATAACATCCTGTTGTATAAAAAGCTATGATAAAAATATAAAATCCGAAATCCGAATGTCGAAATACGAAACAAATTCAAAATCCAAATTACAGAAATTCAAAACAGTTTTTCATAGACAATAGACATTTTTGTTTTGAAAATTTGGATTTTGAACATTCGGTATTGTCTCGAATTTCGGATTTCGTGCTTCGTATTTCAAGAAAAGATAACATATTTTTCGCTATCAAGTGGCGCTGTAATAATATACATTGAAAGATGGACCGAGCTGTTTATAGGATTATCGATGCCAATTTTAACCGCGCCAGAGAGGCGGCTCGTGTAGTCGAAGAGTTTTGCAGGTTCGTTTTGAATTCGGCTGCACTCACTGAGCGTGCAAAAAAGCTTCGGCATGAATTATCCGCTTGCATAGGCCAACTCGACGCCGGTCGACTGCTCTCAAGCAGAGATACATCCGGCGATGTTGGTGCAGGAAAGACGATAGATAAGCAGCTCCAGCGAAATAACCTCAAGGACTGTTTTACAGCCGGCTGCAAACGTTTAACTGAGGCACTGCGAACACTGACTGAAACGACATCCGTCATTGCCGGACTGGATCGGTCCATAGCGGAGACGATAGAAAAACTGCGATTTGAAGCATACGCTCTTGAAAAAGACATTGTTCTTTTTAGTGAGCCGGCTGAAAAGTTCAAACGAGTCGGACTA
>Ga0315532_1001301_pt1 | contig 18862 bp, 13 predicted proteins | sample SalMarWE160370MG_FD_203082 | JGI IMG/M metagenome (GOLD analysis project Ga0315532, IMG submission 203082) | Salt marsh sediment microbial communities from the Plum Island Ecosystem LTER, Massachusetts, United States - Salt Marsh Sediment WE1603-70 ... | reverse complement strand
ACGCAGAACACAAGGGAAACTTACCCTTTGGAGTTGGACAGGTTGAAGTCTGGCTTGAACCTTCCATCTTAACTCCAGAAGTGAGACTTTCTCCATTTAGTGGCCCTCTGATAGGTTTTGATTTTATCAAAGATTACCTGGGGCTGAAACCATTGTTAATGATTCATCCTACGATAGCAGCTCGATGCGGATTACGGCTTAGACAACAACCTGGTCCGCTTGTACTGTTAGATAAAGATGGAGAATTTGCCTGCATTTTTCGTTGTTGGAGTGTTCGAGCACTTGGAAGTAACATCAGTGAGGAGACTCCTCGCCTAAGCGGGTGTGACATCATTATCCGGCCAGATATATTCAACCAAATCAGAGGCATGAGTCAGCTTACGCCAATTTATGTGACTACTATTTTAAGAAAGGTAATGAAGAAGGATCAGTAGCTTTTAGGTTTCGAAAGGATTTTCGACCATCCTGTTTCTTTCCGTTTATACCAATACTCTATCAGGTATTTGAATACCGTATATGAGTGATGTTATTGATTCTCCCAAAAAGGCATTTCTTTCGAGTGCGCAGATAAGCTACCTCCACCCACCAGATAATGGGAGGCCTTGAGTGATTAAGAAGGTCAATAGGGATATCGGCACAAGTGTAGGCTCAAAATTAACAATAGAAATTATTTGACATCGATTTTGCCAAGTAATAGGATGTTATTGAACTAGACATAATTGGAGTCAAATTAATTGATGTACGAAAAAAGAGACGAAGAACTTCCGTACGATAAGGCAATCGGTGATATTCTAGGTATAGTCAACTGTTTGCTGATAATCGCGGATGTGGAGGCTTTCAAAAAATGGATTAGTGAGTTCCACTCTAACGAAGTGGGAAACAACCACTTGTCGGGCTACAAATTGGTCTTTAACACTCTGTTCAGGATGTTGACATCAGAATTAGAACGTAATATCAGCTTGGGTTTAACTTCAGATGACATTTTTAACAGAGCGACCTTCAGGGGAATATCTATCAATAGATTGCCAAACACTTGCGAAAAAGCCGTTCTCATCAGGAATCTCCAATATTATTTTAATGATGTTATTAGTTCAAACAGCTGGGCTAGTCTTGAAACTGCGATGCAGAGACTATCGGTTGAAGTATTAGCCCCGTTCAACAATGTCAAAAAGGTTTCTTCGCTTAATAGGAACCGTCCCGTATGTGAGATAGAAACGGCAGTCACATATTCTTCAATGTTTCAGACTTATATATTTCTCAACGATACAAGTAGAGGTATTCCTCACGGCTACTTACCAGCAATGTTCGACGACCAAGAAGCTGACTTTGGATTTCAATTTTCGGCAGCGCGAACACTAGGTAATGCCTTTTTTGGTTACAAGTATGCAGTCCAGTTTCTTTGGTATCAGTTACTTGGGGATAAGTTTAGGAACTCGGTTGTTAGCGATATTCACAAGACAAATGATTGGAATTCGTTTGATAAGTATTTCGATAAAATCAAGTCCGGAATAATCGAGCCTTTAGAGAAGTCTACAGGCGGAGTCATGGAGTATGATTTTTTCGTTCTCTTAGATAGTAATCCCAGAAGATATTTCGAAGGACTTCTTGAAAAGAAGATACCCGAATTGCCTTTATCTGCGGAAGAAAACTTCCAGAGGGTGTTTCTTTGGTATCCAATACAATTGGTCGATAGTTCCGATTATTCCTTTAGCGGTGCTCCTGCATTCATACCGTTATTAATGGGCATGATTCAGATAAAGAGACGCTCGAAAGATAAATCTAAGGCTAAAGTAGTCCGTATTATCCATGGCGGAGTTGAAGAACACAGACGTAGTTATAGCTATGCAATACTCGCTGAACTAAGTGGCTATATATCTGATTCATCAGGATGGCTATTGTTCTACGATTGTTGTGATGACCGCGGTTCTACATCAGGGTTATTTGAGAAAGTCGAGTCTTTATTAAGTCGGTATGCTGAAAATGATTTTGTCGAAATAACGAGCATTCGAATTGAAAAAGAGACATTGTTAGAGTTCGCCGGAGATATTTGAAGGAAAAATGATTTCTAAAGAGTAGCCTTTTTGACAGATGAAAACAGAACCGAAATATCTTATAGACAAACCTCCAGGAGTATTTGAGACACGTGTCTTTATTGGAGGTAATTATAGTTTTGGTTCACGTATAGAAGACATTGCGGATGTTGTATTGGACTGTGACTATCAACCGATAATAGTGTGGGAGTTTGGTATCCCTCGCGGAACAGAGAGGCACTCTTCAAAGCAAATAATTAAACAGTGTAAGTATGCCATCTTCGAGGTGTCAAGCAACGCCGGTCATTTTTTTGAAATGGATGATGCAGAGGAATACTCCTTAGATTGCCTTTGTTTATGGGACGCACATCAGGGTTCCTCTCCGAATGTCTCGGCAATGGTTCAGTCGCATTCAGTCTTCATGAGAAACAATAAACCTTATCGAAATACACGAGAACTGCAACACGAAGTATTCAGCTTCTTGAGGAGTCTACCCACCCAATAATCAAGTTCTATCTATTACTCTGAAGACAAATAAACAAAGTGGCAGCGGATGGATTTGAACGACTGACCAAGGGCTTATGAGGCTTCATCGTTCAGTATAGGGCCAAAAGAGCTAGGTTAGTGTCATTATCGTTTAACGAAAAAGTACTTTGTGTCCTCACCGATGGCCAGCGCTTCAATCATACGCGGTTGAACCTCACCTTGCACCTTCTAGCGGATTGTTACCCATAACTTCTAATATGAATGACTAGACTGCGCTATCTATTCAGACGTCAATTATCTATCTCACACGAGCGCTCCCCTTGGAAATAGTCCATCTCGAGAAATCGCGTGGAAAAGTCCATTCCACGTATTGACAAATATCAGGGAAAGAGTAGTATTCAGCCATATCAAATGAAGCTGAAGTAACACAGCTAGAGCGAAAGGGGGCACGATGCGTTTACTAAAAATTGCGAGTGTTTTGGCACTGGCTCTAATCGTCTTAGGTACGACCTTAATCCCTGTGATGGCAGACTCACCAGATCGTATCCCTACCTCTGGTCCAAAAGGTGGATCCGCTACAGCTGAAGAACTGGCAACGGCAATGGATGTCCCAGCTAACCTGATTGTGAGCACATCTTTAGGTACTAGTGACCCTGCGGGTACGCACGTGTTTGTATCGCCAGACGTTACCAGCACAGGATTCGTGTATCCTACTGGTAAAAAACCCAAATATGACCCCCCTGTATCATACGGTTATGGTGGAGCCTGTAGATATTATGATTATGCAGGCTGGCTTGCTAGAGGAGATCGCGATTGGAACAATGACGGTGTAAGTGATTATTTGCCTGATAAGTATCACATTGGTCAGGATATTAAGGCAAATGTAGGAGACAGAGTCTATGCTATTGCGGATGGCAGGATAGTCTTGAGTCACTACGATGCTGATGGTACGAGGGGCTGGGGGAAGGGAAATTATGGTGTTTTTGTCAGGCATGAGTTGAACACAGGGGAAGAATTCCTTGCCCTGTATGGTCACGTCAGGCCTCCTGGAGGTCAGAGCTTTGCTGATGGACAGGAGGTTGTAGCTGGGGAGGCTTTTGCAAAGATTGGCCCACTTAGCTCCCCACATCTCCACTTCGGAATCTGCCGTAGTAAAGATGTTCCAAGTACCCATGTAGACCTGGAAAACCCAAGGGACAACAGAGGTTGGGGGATGATGGGGCTCAACCACTGGGATGACCTGCCGCCGGCTAACACCAATGGCTTCGTAGACCCAATAGAGTGGATCAACACACGTACCCCAGATACAGCTGTAGGCGCAAGTTTCTTGCTCGGCTTTCCAACTTCTGGGAACAGCTTTGCTGCGATATCCAGCGGTAATGCACAAAACGCTGTTCTGCCCAACAGCAGTGGAAGTCTCTCTACCGTTCTTGGTGGGCTAAACAATAATCAGGGGAACGATCTTGTCCAGCTTACCCTGACCTTGAAGGTGCCTACGTGGGCGAGATACTGGGCTGTCGACTGGAGATTCTTGAGCGAGGAGTACCCGGAGTGGGTGGGAACTCAATATAATGACGCATTCCTCATTGAAACCACATCATCGACATTCACGATTTCAGGCTGGACTATAACAGCTCCCAACAACGTAGCCGTCGATCCTAGTGGCAAGTTGGTGACCATTAACACCACAGGCGCTGTAGGCATGTCGGCCGCGCACGCGGCAGGAACCACATACGATGGATCGACAGAAACGCTCACAACGGTGGCACCCATACCGTCTGGCACCACTAACGTCACACTAGTGTTCTCGGTGATGGATCTGGGAGATTCCATCTACGACACTACCGTCTTCCTGGACAACTTCCGTTTTGTCTCGATGGCGGAAATACCCCTGTGGCAAGAAGTGGTCGATACAGTATGGGAAGGCCTGGTACAAGCAAAAAAGAACCTTGGAGAAACTGGCGCAACCACGCTTGACGCTGCAGGACCTTGGCTGAACTTATTGAGTGTAATGACAGTCATTGGAGCGTGCCTTGCACCAGAGCCGGCCTCGAAGACCGTCTGTGCTGGTGCAATCACGAAAGTGATCGCGGGTCACAGCATAACTCTAATTGTGCGCGAAGGCCTCGAATGGATGGCCGAGGACCCCCCGGATCCAAACTTCACTGAGGTCGCCACATTAGAACCCGTGGAGCCAATAGAGCCTGGCTGCGATGCGCCGCTGATCATAGCATGGGCAGAATTCCTCACCAAGATTAAGGAGCAGCATGCAATAACCACCGCTCTGATGACTTCTGTTGAGCGTCTGCAGGGGGCCGTTATCGCCGAAGAGCCCGAGTTCGTCTCGCTCCAGGCGCAGGCTGTTGCCCAGTTCTCGAATCTACTCAGTGCGAATCAGGCAGAGCTGGTGACATGCACGACTGCACTGCAAAGCATATACTCGACCGAAATTGGGCCAATGGAGGACGATCTGCGTGCAATACTGGAACAAGTCATCGCAGAGGGTTTCACGCCCGACCAGTATGGCACCCTGATCGATGCTGGGCTAACAGATGAAGAGATTGGCTGGCTGGACAATCTATTCAACGACGTGTCTCCAACAGGTGATCCTCAAGGGTTTCTTGATTGGACGAGTTTTGTCGAGGAAATCATGATCCCTGGCCTGATTGGCATGTTTAATCAGATGAACACAGTTGTCGAGACCCTCGAGCAGATCGCAAATCCACCAGCATCAAATAACCCTCCAGCATTCGATGTGCCTCCTTCCCCACCAGCGGGCACCGAGTTTACAATAGCCGTGGGCGACGCCCTCACATTCACTGTTCAAGCTTCGGACCCTGATGTTGGTGACGAGGTCAACTTGGAGATCATGGAGGCGCCTTCAGGAGCCACGCTAAGCGTCTCCAAGGTAGGTTACATTTCCACTGGCAGCTTTTCATGGACTCCAGCAGCAGACCAGACAGGAGTGCATGTACTGACTTTTGTAGCAACTGACAACTATGGACTGCCAGCTGCGCCCCACCAGGTCGTCGTTGTAGTGCCATTGATTAACCAGCCCCCAGTAGCCGACGCAGGCCATGCCCAGACCGTGGAGCAGAGCAGCTATGAGGGTGCCGAGGTAGCACTGGATGGTTCAGGTTCCTACGATCCTGATGGAGATGAGCTGACCTATGAGTGGACTTGGGTTGGCGGCTTGGCCAGCAGCGTCAACCCAACGCCAGTATTTCCTCTCGGTACAACGACTGTTACTTTATCTGTCAGTGACGGGCAGCTCAGCGACACGGACACAATGGATGTAACTGTTGTTGACACGACACCGCCGGAGATAAGCGTTTCAGTGAGCCCAGATACCTTGTGGCCACCTAATCACAAGATGGTCGAGATTACAGCGACTGTGACGGTAAAGGACATCTGTGACACGAATCCAATAGTGACTCTGAGTTTAGTTACCAGCAATGAGCCGGACGATGCCAATGGAAGCGGCGATGGCAACACAGTCAACGATATTCAGGGGGCTGACATCGGCACACAGGACTACTGCTTCTCGTTGCGAGCCGAGAGAGCTGGAAGCGGCAATGGCCGCATATACACCATCACATACACTGTAACCGATGCCGCTGAGAATAGTGCCAATGCTGAGGCCACAGTAACAGTCCCTCACGACCAACGGAAAGGCGGCAACGGGAAAGGCAAGAAGTAAGGTCTCTTGAGAATATGTAAAGTGCCGGAGGAGGCTGGTAACCAGGCTGGCCGGGCCAGTCGCGCCTACTTACGCTACCCAAGTGGGATGTCGTAAACGCATCGCCGTTACCGATGGCCGTTTTCATACATCTGCTGCCAATCGTCGGCTTACGACTGCACCTTTGTCCAAAATGTTTATTCGGAACACAGCACACCGTCTTGTTGCGGCTCTACCCTTTTCCCTAGCTCAAGTAGCCTAGCCTTTGGAGCTCTTCGTAGAGATATTTTATCCTCTCGGCAAACTCCGCTATGAGCCCATCTTCGCCGGAATCGAGGACATCGTATTCATTGACCTTCGGGAAGCCTCTCCTACCGGCGCTTTCCCTCTCTTGGATTGTAAACAGGCCTTCCTCATCTGGGATTTCAAGCACATCTAGAGGAGTGGTTTTAGCGCATATAGGGCACTTGAAGTATCGTACAATCATCAGGAATTCTCCTTTTATTTATCAAATAGGACGTGGAGGATGTTGCATAGGAGGGGGAAAGAGGGGAAACGTGTGAAGGATGGAAGGGAGTAAGGGAGGGAGGATGGGAGGAAGGAATGTTATAAGCCTTGGGAGTATGGGAAGGAGGTAATGGCGGATGGTGCGGCATACTTTCCGTAGTGTACACTACGGCAGGGATCAGGGCGGGCTTACTACCTACCATTCACATCAGAGATCTCCCTTAAGGCCACCAGTCCTCCCTTCTTACTGAGCAAACCCTATCCATGTACGTGTGCACATACTTCCGCTCCTCCTTTCCAGTTCTCCACCCATCTATCTTCGTCTTCCTTTTCATCCTCCCTTTCATTATCCCACATTCGTGAGCGTGTAGCGAGTTCCGTAACCGCTTAAGCAGGCGCTGTCAACTATCGAAGAACCTGACAGCAGCCCCCCTTGTAAAATTCAAAATTCCTGCGCTTTTATCTAGTGTAGGGATTGACCCGTCAGGTTTTTTCAACTGTGGTTGAGGAATATGCCCTCAGATCTGAAAACGGTGATATAAAGATGCAACTGGAGCAGGTAGCGAAAGAGCTTTTAGTTCTTGCCAAGAGAGGTGAACTCGGCCCATCTCAACATCAGAGGATTAGAATGCTTATGAGGGAGCTCAGGGTGATGGGAATGACCAACGCCCAGATATCCGAGCTCACCCATGACAGGTGGGCCGGGACTACGATAAAAGAATATACGAGGGGGGTGACAGTAATGAATTTGGGACCATGGCAGAGCACTACAGCGGCTTTCGGCGAGATGCTATCAAAGGGGCTCTCCACCGAGGATGTCAAGGAGACTATTGCTTTAAGGGACAAGCTCGAAAGCGGGAGCACCTCCATCGACGAGATAACGGAGCTAATCGCAGAGCTTAAGAGAGCAGGCATCGATGCCCTTGCATTTATTGCACTCTGCACGGAGTGGAAATCATCCGGATTGACAGCCCCGGATGCTGCCTCAGTCCTGAAATATAAGGGCGAAATCGAGTCGGCAGGCTTCGTGCTGGGCTCGCTTTCTGATATAGCGGGGGCAGCCCGAGCCATGGGCAGCCCTGAGGAAGTGCTAAGAGCTATCGGTAAATACCGTCAGATTGAAGAGCTTGATGAAGAAGTAGTTGCGAGCCAGCGTAGACTTGCTGAAGAGGAAGGCAAGATAAGTGAGCGGATCGAGGAGAGGAATCAGGCGATCAGGGATGTTGAGGAAAGAGAGCGGAGCACTAGAGATCGCCTGAACCAGCTTGACCAGGAAGTCGACGCCAAGGCGGAGCTTCTCGCCCGGGCGGAGGAATTGGAGAAGCTGGAGTTCGATGTGGCACGGCTTGGCGAGCTTCATTCCACGGTTGCCACCATTGGTGCTAAGCATGGACTTGGGCGCGAGGAGGCTCTCCAGAGGTTCTTCGATGGGCTTAGGGAATACGATGCTGCATTGGGTTTTGAGGTGGAGGCAAAGAGATGGGAGACCATAGCCGAAAACAAAAGGTTGGAAGGAGAAAAGGTGAAAACCCAATTGGAAACCATTGAAATGCGGTATAAGGAGAGGGTAGAGGCTGTGGACGCGATGGAGACCCTGCTAAAGCAGGGTATTAAGCCAGAGCATATACCTCTATGGAACCGCATATTGGCCAATTTCAAGGGGCCTGATCAATTCGCTCAGGAACTGGAGCAGTACAAAGGCATGGGAGAACTCATAAAGGCCAAGAGGAAGGAAATCGAGCGCTGCGAGCGGAGGGTGAAGGAACTGGACGCTCAGGCGAAGGCACTAAAAGAAGAACTTGCTGGGATTAAGGGTTCAATAAAGACGCTGTCAAATTCAGGCGTAGAAGAGATCATAAAAGTGAGCAACAAAGCTATTAGTCAGCTACAATCCCTTCTTGAAGGGGTAAGGAAGGAAACGGTGAGATGGGGCCAGCTGAAGGCCGAGGCAGGCAAGATGGAAAATGAACTAAAGTATGCCCGGTTCCTCACGGCGGCTGACGATGAAGTGCTGAAGGCCTGTGCCAAGGAGGTGGTGCGCTCTTTCTTTGGCAGGGCGGCGAAGTGGTGTATGTTGAATAACATGAACCCTCTGGTTAGGATGCCAGAGGCCATCATTCCGCCGTCTCTGTACATTAGTCGGGGGGCCGAGCTGCCCCTCATAGCTCTCATCGCCTGGGCGGAAACCGGTCTTGCAGGAGGGTTTAAATAAGCGTGGAAAACATCGAAAGATATATCCGGGAGCTGAAGGCGATAAAGAATTACGACAAGGTTATCAGGGAGAGGGATGAACTCTCCTGGAAGGTCGCCGCATTGGGCACCCGCCTCAAGAGCACCTCCCAGGAACTCGCCGTTTATAAGGAGCTTAAGGTGCGCTTTGTTGACGGTGGACAGACATCGCTGGACGAAGCTAGGCAGGATTTTCTCATGGCCATGGATGCCGAGATCGAAAGGAGAAGTGGCGAAAGGTTCGAGGAACTGAAGCGGGAGTATGAGGGAGAAATGCCACAACTAGTGTACCAGAGGCTTGTTGATATCGTGAAAGGGCGGCTCTGGCCACAGGAGATAGCGGCTGTCGTAAGCACCGAGGCGGAGAAGAAGGTAAAATGGATCCTTTACCACAGCGATAACTGGCCTGACAGGTTCAAGGAGTACTACCGAAAGGAGGTGGAGGCTGGCATTAAATCAGGGCTCGATTCCGAATTCGGCAGGCGGGTTGAAGAGAGCGCGGAAGTAAAAGCACGGCAAAGGTTGGGCGAACTGGTCAATACTGCGTGGCCGGCGTGGTTCAATAAAAACGTCCACCCCCGAATCAGTGAATTGGAAGGAAGGGCAAACGAAAACGCCCTTCAGCTTCTAAAGGGGCCGTGGACCCTTACCTGCGATCGATGCGGCACAAAATCAAGTACCGAGCTTACTGCGTTCGGGGTTGAGGAGCTATTGAGGAAAGGGAAGGTTCAGGTCGAGTGTGACAATCCGGCGTGTCAGGATCGCTTCTTCTTATCCACCAGTAGGCATAGATTTGGGGTTTCCTTGTATGATCTAGTAGAAGCCTATATCGGACGTGAATGAAGTGCCACCAGTAGAATAACTCCTTCCCAAAATCCTCCATAAAATGGGTCTAAAACCTCTTGACAGGGCTCGCTACACGTACTACGCTTATTGCAGCTGTGAACGAGGAAGAAGTTAGGGTCCCACGTAATATAAGGATTAGGCTCAGCGTGTTGCACCAGGCAAAGATTGCTGCTGTGACCGCCAAAAAGGGCCTGGGACACTGGCTTGAAGAGGCGATAGCGGAGAAGATCGAAAGAGACAAAGGGTAGGATATTAAAAGGGGGGCGCTTGCTTAGTCACATTTTTTCGTGGCTAGTTTTGAAGCTTCCCTGGCTAGCAAGGGGGCTCTTGCGTGTGAAGCAAGCGCTCTAGCCACTGAGCTAACCGCCCTAAATCGTATCTATTTTAGCCCAAACAACCACGCTTGTAAACAAGGAGCGCTTGCTTCGCCAATAAACGCCACTTCCACATGCTATCAAAAAGGTCTCACCTACCCATTTGCCGTGCTTAGACCCGAAAGGAGCCAAAGACCTGCTCATTTCACGGCTGAAGCCCCTTTTTTTCAAAAATCCGGGATTATGGCCTGAATTAGTGTGTTGACAAGCCACCCTCTCGGGATTAGGATTTAGACACTTATAGGCCTAACATGATAAAATATTCTTCAATTAGAGAGTTTTGCAATTAGCTTATAGGAGTAAGAAGTAAAACATAATAGGAGGTTAAGCTTCATGGTATCAATTGAGAGTTCAAAAATTAACGGAATTGTGGAACGGGAAGAGTCGCGCTATGTAGCAGAACGACCAAAATCGCAGGCATTATTTGAGAGAGCGAAAAAGTCTCTCCTCGGGGGTGTCCCGATGACCTGGATGAATGTTTGGCCAGGGGCTTTTCCCATCTTTGTAAAGGAAGGGAAAGGGACATATCTGACGGATGTGGATGGCCATCGTTATCTTGACCTGTGCCTTGGGGATACAGGAGCGATGTTCGGATACTCGCAGACGGCAGTGTTCGAAGCAATAAAGGAACACATGCCCAAAGGTATGGCCCACATGCTTCCCACGGAAGACTCTATCTGGGTCGGGGAAGAATTGAAGAGACGCTTCAAACTGCCATACTGGCAGATTGTGATGACAGCTACGGATGCCAACAGATTTGCAATCCACGTGGCCCGTGAGGTAACAGGACGGAAGCTGATCCTCGTATATAATGGTTGCTACCATGGCAGTGTGGACGAAGCATTAGTTGTTCTCCTTGAGGGAATAACCATCAACAATCCTTATAGCATGGGTCCACGCCTGGATAACCCTGAACAAATGACGCGCGTAATCGAATTTAATGACATTGATGCATTAGAGAAGGCACTGTCACCCCAAGATATAGCCTGTGTACTAGCAGAGCCAGCAATGACAGATGTTGGGATAATCCATCCTGATCCAGGTTACCATGCGGCCCTGAGGGATCTGACCCGGCGTTTTGGAACCCTGCTGATTCTTGATGAAACACATTGCCTCTGTGCTGGTCCAGCAGGGCTCACCGGTGAATTGGGTCTTGAGACGGATATGTTAGTGCTTGGTAAGGCAATTGCCGCAGGATTTCCTGCAGCTGTTTTTGGCTTCAGCCAGGAGATTGGCGATAAGCTCAATGCTCGCATACCATGGCAGAATTTCTTCGGCTTTGGAGGAACATTGTCCGGCAACGCAACAGCAGCAACCGCGATAAAGGCAGCACTCGAGCATGTCATAACCCAGTCGAATTATGACAAGATGATTCCTCTTGCTCAGCGTCTAGCCGAAGGGATCGAGAAGATAATAAAGGATGCTGACCTACCATGGTATGTTGCACGCCTCGGCTGCAGAGTAGAATTCCGCTTCCGAGCGACTCAGCCAAAGAATGGAAGAGAGGCCCTCTTCGAAGAGGATGCCAGTAACCAGGGGGATTTGTTGACAGACGGACTGACTGGGCCGCTTGAGAAACTGATTCATATATATTTAGCCAACCGCGGCATCTTACTCTCACCCTATCATGACATGGCATTAATCTCACCCGAAACTACATCTGATGATGTAGACTACTATATCAAGATACTTGCTGAATGCGTAAACGAGTTGATTGCTTAGTCTGAAGAGCCCGCACTCCATCACCATCATTGCCTCATCAGTGCGCTACCAGTAGGGCTTCCTTTTGCTCGAGCTGGCGGTAAATCTCTTCTCCGGGGGCTTGGTCTGTCATTGCTTGTTCCTCTTCCCACTACAGTCTGCCGCATATTGTGCACCACACCAGTGACGCGGGCCACCAGGCAAAACTTCTAGTCTCCGTCCGAGCAGGGAGAGCGCTATCTTGGTTTGCACTTCAAATGGTCAGATGTCTCTTCAACTATGTCCCAAAGTCCCGAATCAAGTATATTCTGCTTCGTGATACTGCGAGGCTGGTGACCGTCATCAACTACCAGCGTTCCACCCTTCCGTGCAATCCTCTTGAGTTCTCCCAGGAACTCTGTCGGCTTATTTATGATCCAGAACATATCGATTGCGCACACCAAATCGGCGACGCCATCAGGAAGGGTACTATCGTAACTGTCCACTAACACTGGCTCAATGTTCGTTAGATTGTGCTTAGCAATCTTCTTCTTCACAGCCTCGATGGCCATTTCGTGGATGTCTATTGCATAGACCTTCCCTTTTTCGCCTACAAGGTCCGCGAACTTCGTTGTATACCTACCGGGACCGCAACCGTAGTCAACTACAGTCATACCTTCTTCAATGCCAAATTTCTTTACGCGCTTGTTGATGTGGGGATAGAAGAAATCAACGACTTTGAATGCCACCATCATCCCCCGAAATGATCTGTCTGACATTCTCTCCGTTTTTCTTCTCCCCACGCTTCTGATAAGGCTCATTATCATCCTCCCACAAGTCCAAAGTTGTTCTGCCTGAGGCATCAGCTACCACATATACGTTCCTTCACGTGGAACAGTCTTTAAAACGCCGGCTTTGGGGGCGTTTATGGCTGTTGAACAAAAGCGAGTTTTATTGAGTGAGTGCCGCAGTCCTCGCCCTACCCTTCAACCTCTCGAAGCGGGAGAGAAAGACCCCGTACCCGCTATCCGAACCCTGTATGGAATAGATGCCCTGTGTCCTGAGGTAGCAGATTCAAATATGGAATTCGACGATGTCCTCGTCCTTCAGAACGTAGTCTTTCTTGACCAGTTGACCATCGAATTTGCCCGAGCCCCAGATCCGGGCATGCTTCAGCTGCGTTCTGAAATCCTTATGGATAGACTCGGCAACGTCCGCTACGGTGCTTCCGCGCTTCAGAGTTGTGGGCTGAGTAAGGTCCGGTTGCTCGCCAGGAGTTTTAGTGTGTACCCTGACAATATCCAAAATCTCAAAGAGCTTGCGCTTGAAGTCCTCAAGGCCGCTTCCATCCCTGGCTGAAACGCCGATGACAGGGAATTCCCTTCCGTACCGCGATTTGAGTTCGCCGACGTTATCCCTTGCAGCCGAGAGGTCACTCTTGTTGGCCAGGATGAGAGCTTTCTTCGCCGTGGGTGACAATTCGGAGCCCGCAGTTCCAATCAGTCCTGTTCTCATTTGCTCCAGCCTCTCCAGAAGCTCCTCTACCTTGCTGATACAATCGTTTGACTGGTCTACCACCAGCACCAGAACGTCGGCGTTCCTGAAAAACATCGGCAGCCACGACTGGGCATCAGCATCGGTGACTGGAGGCAAATCGATAAGCTGTATTTGGATGTTCTCGAACGGCATCATGCCCACGACAGCGAAGTGGGTGGTGAAGGGATAGTCGGCGACTTCAGGTGTAGCCTGCGTTAGCGCCGCAACCAGCTGAGATTTGCCTGCATTGGGCAGCCCCACCAGTGCTGCCTGCCCCGCCCCCTCTCTACGGATATAGTAAGAGCTGCCCTTCCGACCGGTGGCATGTGCCCTCTCAGCCTCTGCAGTCAGCTTTGCCATCTTGCTCCTGAGTCCGGCACGTAGCTTGTCAGTGCCTTTATGCTTGGGCATGATGGCCAGCATCGTTTGCAATGCCTCGATTTTCTCGGGAGTGCTCTTGGCAGCACGAAAGCGCTTCTCGGCGGCGAAGTACAGCGGCGGCAGATTGGCAGGCATTGAATCGTCCTCACTACAGGGCTGGCCAGAAAACTACGAAAATACTCAAGCGGTACATGGGCCAACTCGACCACATGCTGAGTGTACAATAGCCTCTGATAGTGAGTTTAGCAGAACTGAGCGAACCGCGCCACATTGCCCCGTTCGAAGCAAAAGAGGTTTGGCAATGACGCCTGGGGCCATCATCGTTTCCACTGCTAGAATTGGCTTTGAAGGCAGATTAATAGAAGTTTACCTTTTTTATGTCTCTGCTAGACTCTTGATATTCGCCATCATTTGGTCCGACATCTTCACCCATTGCTTGCGTAAAAACAGCAACATAATACTGCCGATAATCCAATAAGGCATTACAGTGTCCCACGCAGTTGTAAGTCTGCTGCCCGTTTCGGTGGCTTCAATGGTATACGATGCGTCAAACTTCTTTGTCATGCCCAAGGTTTCGTGGAAGGCGAACTTCTTATTCTCTTGCCACTCCGTAATCTCACACACGGACTTAATAAGCCGGCCATCGCTTTTTCCCACCATGTAGAAAGTTGCCCCTACCCCACTGTGCTGCTCACCGATGAAATCGAGCGTCTGAGCTTCAGTATGCCACTGCAATATATTCTCACGCTCAGTTATCAGTGGCCAAATCTTCTCCGGCGGTGCTGCGATTTCGATAGAATGCTCTACTTTCATTTTCTCCTCCTTTCCTATTCTTAATTCAATAGGCCAGACCCCCAGGCGCACTTTCACGCCGAAATGATGGGGTCTGGCCTGAATGACCTGACCACTATATAAGCAAGCTCTTCACGGAATACCGCAAGAGAGCCTAGCTGTCGTGCCGGAATATATCATAAGTGAGGGTGGTTGTCAATATGCCCGCCATACTCCTTGATCCGTGAGTCCGAATTCAAAAGACTCGTCTGTTAGTTGGTTTTTTCTGAGGCGTGAAGGAATCATTTCCTTCACGAAAGCTGAGGGAGAGGACTCCCTCAATCCTCAAGAAGAATCCACGGATTAAGGCATACTGATGTTGTTCAGCAACCTAGCGCGAGGCTTTAGCCTCGCTCTGAGAATGACCCTAAAGGGTCGTGCTGCATTATGCGTAAATACGGGAGGCAAGATTATTAGACGAGTTTAGAGGGACTAACTTCTACAGGGCATTTTGTCCTGTAGAAAGATAGAGCATCCCGGACGTGAGGGACGTTCATGGTTCGACAAGCTCACCACGAACGAGCATATGCGGTTGACAACTGGTCTCGCTTGTCTTACAGTGTCCGATGCCAAAACACCCTCATGTAGCTAACAGCCTACACCCGCTATTTATGTGACTTTGTGAGACGAATTACCGATAGGAGGTTCAAATGGGAGAGATAACTGGAGGAGAGCTAATCCTCAAGCACCTGGCACAGGAGAAGGTATCACACATTTTCGGGGTGCCCGATTTCGCCTACAACCCGATATTGGGCAAGCTGGACAAATACGGCATCAGATTTGTCACGCCCCGCCACGAGGCTGCGGCCGGTCACATGGCCGATGCCTTTTACCGCGCCTCTGGGCAGATAGCTGCCACTCTTTCGGGAGCTGGTCCCGGTACCGCCAACATGGTCTCGGCCTTTGTCACCGCCTATGCTGAGGGCATTCCCTGCGTCGGCATCACCGCCCAGCGCCGCTTCAGAGTGTGCTACCCCGATAGAGGCGGTGCTTTCCAATATACAAACCAGATGGACCTTTTTGCTCCCGTGACCAAGTGGAACGCATACGTGCGCGATGTGGAGCGCATCCCGGAGTACATGCAGAAAGCTTTCCGCGAGGCGCTGTCAGGCAGGCCAGGCCCGGTGCATATTGATGTGCCCGACGACGTAATCTACGCAACCGTCGAGGAGGATGACTATCGCCTGGTTCCCCCGGAGAGGTATCGGCTGACCACAAGGCTGCCCGCAGACCCGAAGCTGATTGCGGATGCAGCCAGGCTGCTGGCCGAGGCTAAACTTCCCCTGCTCCACTTCGGGGGCGGGATTCGCCACTCCTGGGCCCATGAGGAAGCCCTTGCCCTGGCAGATTTCCTCGGCGCCCCCATATCCATCTCGCCTGCGGTAAAGGGTTTCATATCCAGCGACCATCCCCTGAGCTTCAACATCCTCTCCGACGCTAATATCGAGGTACGCAAGACAGCCGACGTAGTGCTTGTGGTGGGCAGCCAGATGGGCGACCTGGAGTTCTACTGCCAGCCTCCGGACTGGGGCGAGTTCGGGACCCAGAAGTTCATCCAGGTGGACGTGGATCCCTCGGTGCTGGGTCGCAGCCGCGACGTAGACATCGCCATCCTGGGCGATGCCAAGCGAGTGCTCTCCGACCTCCTCTCCGAGCTGAAGGACATCACCAAGAAGCGGGAGATGAGACCGGAGGTGGAGCGGCTCAAGGAGATAGATAGGCGATGGTGGCAAGAGACGCTGAGCTTGGCCGAGAGCGCACCCTCCTCCCCGGTGCATCCGGGGAAGCTGGCGATGGAGGTGCGAGATTTCTTCCCCCGAGACGCCCTTATGGCTATGGACGGTGGCAACACCGCCCTTTACTCCATGATCTATCATGACAGCTACGAGCCAGGCACCCTTTTCTGGACATCCAAGTTCGGTCATCTGGGCACGGGGATACCATACATCATGGGGGCCAAGCTAGCCCGTCCGGACAAGCTAGCCTACGTTATCACAGGGGATAGCGCCTGCGGCTTCAACCTGATGGAGCTGGAGTCAGCAGGGAGGCAGAACATCCCCATTATCGTGATAATCAATGCAGACTACCAGTGGGGGATGGAGGCTCCAGGCCAGATTATGGACTTCGGTGGCCGCGACGCCATGGTGGGCATCACCCACTACCCCATCCGCTACGACAAGATCGCTCAGGCCATGGATTGCCACGGCGAGTACGTGGAAGACGTCAAGGAGATTAAGCCGGCGCTCAAGCGGGCAGTCGACTCCGGCCTGCCATCCGTCATCCATGTGGTGGGCGATGTGGAGGCAAGTACCTGGCCACCAGGGCTTATGCTGTTCCTCCGCGTCTTCACCGGTGAAGGCCCAATGGAGGAAGGCACTGATGCGACATAATAAGGCGGAGGATAAGACCATGATAGGCCTTACCGTCAGATTAGAGGTCGGAGTCCACTTATGAAGGCTATACAGTTCAAATACAATATTCCACGTTACCTGGTAACACACTCTCTCGCCAGCCGCTTCCCACGGGTCGTTACCACACCTATATCTCCCACCCAGCTTCGTGACATCCCTGAGCCAATGCTACCGGGACCGAAATGGGTCAAGATCAGACCAACTATAGCCGGCATATGCGGCAGTGACATGAGCATCTTCACCTGCCATGAGAGCTTCACTCTCGCCCCCTTCGCCTCCTACCCGTTCGTGGTCGGCCACGAGGTATGCGGCGAGATCATCGAGATGGGAAGCGATGTGGAGGGGTTCGAAGTGGGAGAGAGGGTGACCGTCTGCGGCGTGCTGGGGTGCGTAGCCCGGGGCATTGACCCACCCTGCCGCATGTGCCAAAGGGGACTGCCCATGCTTTGCGAAAACTTCACCGAGGGCAGGCTTCAGGCCGGCATGTTCGTGGGTAGTAGCGCCGACGCCAGCGGCTTCATGGCCGAGGTGGGGGTGGCCCACGAGTCCCATCTGCTGAAGATTCCCGATGGGGTGAGCTCCGAGGACGCATCCGTGGTCGAGCCCTTCGCCTGCACCCTGCACATGGTGTTGCTTAACGAGGTGAAGGACGACGAGACGGTGCTAGTCTACGGCTGCGGTGTGATGGGGCTGTGCACCATAGCCGCCCTCCGCGTCGTGGGGTTCAGGGGAAGGATTCTGGCGGTGGAGCCCTCGCCGTTCCATGCAGATAAGGCGAAGCAGGTGGGCGCCGATGAGGTCATCAACCCCGCTGCGGGAAAGGATCATATCTACAGGGTAGTAGCGGAGCGCACCGGGGCCAAGCTGTACAAGCCCATCCTCACCAGGCCCCTTCTCATCGGGGGTGTGGACCGTGTCTTCGACACCATAGGTATATCAGGCAGCATCGACACCTCGCTGCGGATCCTGGCCAATCGCGGCACCTTCAACCTTCTAGGCATAACTGAGCCTAAAGGCATGGACTGGACGCCAATTTGGCTGAAAGAGCTCACCATTCATGGAATCTACGGCTATGGCATGGAGAACTATGAAGGCAGGAGAGAACACGCGTTCGCCCTCGCCTTGGAGTTCCTGGCGCAGGGGAAGCTCGACCTGGCCCAGTTCATCACCCACCGGTTCACCTTGGACCAGTGGCGGCAGGCATTGCAAGTGTGTATGCACAAGGCTACCAACAGAGCAATCAAGGTATCATTCATATTCCCAAGATGAGATGTCACCATCAAATCTAGGATGGCCATGCTGGTCCCCAACGGCTGCCATTTTCTCATTCAAGGCAAGGACCATCTCACGGTGGTCCCCGATGCAAAATTCCGTATGGCGGTAAGGGCCTTCCTCGATTATGTGAACGGAAGATAGGGATGCATGTCCACCTTAGCGCCTACGTACCGTCTACTATCAGGCCAGCCACGGTGGTCGCAATATCATATTTCATTCCCCTCAACTATGCCTGGTTCATATTATCTGCACAGAGTCTTCATACATTCCAGATTTCTGCTGTACTAACTGTACCGATTTCCTTTCCCGCTCGCTGCGCGAACCCCGTGTAACTACATTTTTGTCGCAGCCTCGACTCCTCACTGGCAGGTACCTCACCAAAGCCTCCTCAACCTGCTGGTGAAATCGTACAGCCTGGGATCCACCGAGAAGTCGCCTAGCTTCGGATTCGCAAGATAGGACCTCCACGGAAGGCCAATTGGCCTGATCTGCCTCGGTTCAACCCTTGTCCTCCTGTCACCTGCCGCCATCAGCGAGAGAAGGACGAAACTCAGGCATACAATCCCTATTACTATGAAAACCGGCATGGATGCGAGC
>Ga0315532_1001292_pt1 | contig 18921 bp, 9 predicted proteins | sample SalMarWE160370MG_FD_203082 | JGI IMG/M metagenome (GOLD analysis project Ga0315532, IMG submission 203082) | Salt marsh sediment microbial communities from the Plum Island Ecosystem LTER, Massachusetts, United States - Salt Marsh Sediment WE1603-70 ... | reverse complement strand
GCTCCCTCAGATTATGTGATTACCGGGCAGCAGAAGCGGACCTGATCCGCTTGAACCAGGTGTTGGAAAATGTGATAGAAATTACCGCATGGAACATCACTGCATCAGCCAGCATCGTGGAAGAGGAGGCTGGAACCGACCTCAAAGAAGCTATTCAGGAAGAACTCAAATCAAATTTTGACCTGATTTTTGAGTTGTTAAGCTTGTCCTACGAATCCCAATCCATTTTCCAGATCCGGGAAAACCTGGAAAGCGGAACATCCGAAGGAGTCAATTTTGCCCTCGAGCTACTGGACCTGGTTGTGGCAGAAGAATTGAAACCACGGTTATTCCCACTGCTGGATGACATTTCACAGGATGAGAAAATAAAATTGTTGCAAAACTTCTTTCCCTTGCAGAAAATGGAGTCCCGGGATCTACTCTATGCCATTATAAACAGGGACTACAATAAAATGAATAACTGGACCAAGGCTTGTGCCATTAAAGCATTCTGGAACCTTAATCTGAAAGAGATAAAGGATGATCTGATCGCACAGTTGTTTAATCCCGACCCGTTACTTCGGGGAATTGCAGCCAGGTTGATACACAAAACAGATCCGCTCAAATATAAAGATGTCCTTTCAAGACTTCCGGAAGAGACCCGGGATGATCTTAACAAGATTATTGAACGAGAGAGCGATGAACACCACCTGCTCTTTTCCAAAATCCAGTATTTCAGGAACTCACCCCATTTCAAACAGATACCAGGCCTTGAACTGTACTACCTGGCCAGGAAGTTTGATATGATTTCATATACTGCTGATACGAAAATATCGAGTGATGAAGTCATCTCAAAAGATCTTTATCTCTGGATCGTTACAGGAGCAATTGAAATAAAATTGGATGATGGAACCCTGCACAAACTCGGCCCAAAGGATGTATTATGCAACTTCAACGATGGCGATTTTAATCTGTCAAACTGCACTATAAAGACCCTGGAAGAAACCGTCAGCTATCGACTGGAAGGAGGAAAAATTGGACTTTTACTGTTTGATTACCCGGATATTGCACAGGTTTTTCTGGAACTAACAACCATACCGGTTTAACTCTATGTGAGATGAAAAGGTAAATTAATCGTTTGTTGAATCTTTTTAAACAAGTACCAGCACCATGCCCAAGAAAAGAACCACGATATTTAGACAACTCATCCTTAATGTTGTTATCCCCGTCATTGCTGCCTTAATGGTACTGGGTGCCTTCAACTATTACCACACTCTGAAAATTCTCGATGAATCAAATACCAGCAAGAACAACATCATTTCTGATGGCATACAAAAAGTATTGGAATTTCAGGATAACGCCTTCGAACTGATGGAAGTCCACCTGGCACCCATCATGGAAGAATACAGTTCAATCCTGGTAAATGAAACTTTTCGTAGCACTGAAAACATTGAAGATGCCGACCTGGATCAGGTTCGCAGGGAGCTGGGAATGGATCCTGATTATGCTGATATTTATATCATTAACCAGGAAGGTACCATCATAAATACAACATTCGAAAAAGACAGAGGGTTTAATTTGTTCGAATTTGGTGAGGAGCATAAACAGTTTCTGATCAACGTGATGGAGGGAGGAAGATTTGTGAATGAGCGATTTGCCATTGAAGACCAAACCAAACGACCGAAGAAGTATACCTACCAGCCGACGCTTGACGGAAAATACATCATTCAAATCGGATTCTATTCAGAACAAGCCGATGAAATTATCACATTAATCGAGGAGGCAAAATCAGAGATCATCACAAAACAGGAAAGCATTGTGGATGTGGAACTCTTTTATATGGCAGACGTTCTGTTTTCACTGAATGTAAATGCTGAACAATACCACCCTGAACTACTGCTGGAATTGTTTAGTAACAGGGATGTCGATAATTGGGTAGTCCGGGAAGGAGAGAACAAGCTGAGTTATCGCTACCTCTATCTGGAACGGGAAAATTCAAACCTTTACCAGGGATCGGTCATACGGATCATCTCCGACCACTCGGGTGAAATAGCCTTGCTCAGACGGGAGGCAATTAAATTCCTGGTTATTTTTGGAATTACAATCATTGTTGTTCTTCTGTTGATCTACCGGAAGACCAAAGTCGTCGTATTCCCCGTAAAAAAACTGGCGGAAAATGTTGTCAGGATCACACATGGCCACCTGAATGAACGGGCTGAGGTAATCGGCAATAATGAAATTACCAGCCTCTCCATTGAGTTCAATAAAATGATTGCACAGCTGGAGAGTTATACAAATGAACTGGAGCAGAAAGTGAAGGAACGGACAGCCGAGATACAACAGCAGAAAGAGGAGATTGAAGCCCAGCGGGATTCCATCCAGGAACAGAAAATGAAGATCGAGACACAGAATGAATTGATATTGGATAGTATCCACTATGCAAAACGGATACAGACAGCCATATTGCCTCCGGATGAATACCTGCAATTCCTGGTTCCTAATAATTTTATTCTCTATAAGCCAAAAGATATTGTTAGTGGTGATTTTTACTGGCTGGCTAAAGAAGAAGAGCTGGTTTTTGTAGCTGCCGTGGATTGTACCGGACATGGTGTCCCCGGGGCATTCATGTCCATCGTTGGCAGCAATCAGCTCAATTATGCCTTGAATGTTAAAAATGCCCGCACTGCAGGCTGGATGCTGGAGGAATTAAATCAAGGAGTTACAGACACCCTGAGAGAAAAAGGGGGGCCCGGTTCAGTCAAAGATGGTATGGATATGGCACTCTGTGTCATTGACCCGAAAAGAAAGAAACTGCACTTTGCCGGAGCATATAACCCGCTGATCCTGATCCGTAACAGGGAGCTTATCCAGTACAAAGGAGATAAGATCCCTATTGGTTCCGTGGAAGGAGACATCATGCCAAAGTTTACCAATCATGAGATCGATATAGTTAATGGGGATTGCTTTTATATGTTCTCCGATGGCTTTCCGGATCAGTTTGGCGGACCGGAGGGAAAGAAATTTATGTCTAAACGCTTCAGGGAATTACTCTTTGAGATACATGAGAAACCAATGAAGGAACAGAAACAGATACTGGACCAAACTCTGAAAGATTGGATGGGGGATAATGACCAGGTCGATGATATCCTCGTAATGGGGCTTAAATTGTAGAAATTCTTCTTTTTTCATAATTTTGGTACTCAATCCCCGGTGTTTGATCATCGTATCCTGTTTCCGATAAAATGAATATGAATGGAAAAGAAAACAGAAATATCTATTCTGATTCCAGAACGACTGGACCAATTACCCGAAAATCTGCAACATTGGATCTATAATTTTGCTGGTTACCTCGGTATCTTGTTAGATCGGATTCTCCCTGATCAAACCCGTATCTCTATTGAGAAAGAGTTATTAAAAATCGATGATAACAAAATGGTTGTTTTGCTCCTTTCACACGATTTTATTGCTAAGAACGATCTTATCAAAGAAATTCAGAAAATTTCTGATCAGGATAATAAACGAATGGCAGCATCGGGAATAAGGATACCCAGGATCTTTAAAGTTTGTATCCTGCCTTTAGCAACAGAACAACAACCGGAATTCTTGAGGGATTATATCGATTATCAGGTTTGCCCAGCGGGTATGAAAATTGAAGATATCTCTTTTGCTACCGGTATGAAGAGTACAATATGGTCAGTCCTGGTTGACCTTGCTTACGATATCTCTGGTTCTGTAATGAATATGATGGATATAAAACTGGGTAAACAGAAAGGTCATAGAGGGCCCACCATCTACCTTGCCGAAACAAATCCGGGGCAGAAAGAAAACAGAGATGCTCTCAGGCGTGAATTGATTCAGTTCGGTTATCATGTAGTTCCATATAAACCTCTTTCAGGCGATGCAACAAAGATTGAAAAAAGCATCAATGATCTGCTGCATGAAGCCTCATTTGCTATTCATATTGTTGGAAATGAATACGGTGATCCTCTCCCTGGCTCAAAATACTCACTCGTTGAGCTGCAGCTCCGGCTTTCATCAATTGTTGAAGATTCATCGGTACAAAAAGGAAATTTTCAACGGGTCATATGGTTCCCCCCAGATCTGAAACCTTCCGATGTAAAACAGCAACTATTTATTGAAAACCTGATCAGGCAGGAAGAGACCATGCAGATTGCAGAGATTGTACAAACACCCCTTGAATTGCTTAAGTCAATTGTTCGAAGAAGAATATCAAAAAAGGATGAAGAATCAGAAAAGATGGGTAAGGTTTCACTTCCCGAAAAACCTTTTATTTATCTTATACATGAAAAGAAATATGAAAAAGAGATAGAACCGGTATTATCCTGGTTCAGAAAACAAAAAATTGACATAATATGGACAGGAATGGTGACTTCAGCAGAAAACCTGGTGCAATTGCACCGGCATTATCTGGCAAATTGTTCAGGAGTTCTGATCCATTATTCAGGAGACAATGTCCCCTGGATAAGCAGTAAATTGAAAGATTTACTTAAAGCCCCTGGTTTTGGAAGAAAACATCCCATTAAAGCAATGGCTGTAATGGTTCAGAATGGTGATAAATTTGCCCCCCCCATCTCTGGTCTTGATATTATTTCGATACCCAAAGGGACAAAAGCAGTAAATTTTGATAATTTCCTGGAAAAAATCAATCAATAAACATGAGTGAAGCAAGCAATCAAACACAAAAGGAAAAAAAGCAGCAACCGATAGGAAATCCTTTTCCTGGTCTGCGTCCTTTCAGTATTGATGAGAGCCATCTGTTTTTTGGCAGAGAAGGCCAAAGTGAGGAGGTTCTGAAAAAGCTGGCAGAGAGCCGGTTCGTCGCAGTCATCGGTGCTTCAGGAAGTGGAAAATCATCGTTGATCTATTGCGGATTGGTTCCTGTTTTGTATGGTGGATTTATTACCCAGGCGGGATCCCGTTGGAACATCATTACTTTAAGACCCGGGAATGATCCAATCCACAATCTGGCTGAATCGTTCGTCAACAAACAATCGGAAGATATTGATGATCCGGGAGTGCAGGTCTCAATGACCAAGGCGATCCTGCACAGAAGCTCTTTTGGGCTGGTGGAATGTGTGAAACAGTTGAAATTATCCCAGGATGAAAACATCCTGATTTTGATTGATCAGTTTGAAGAGTTGTTCCGGTTTAAAGCCAGCAGAGAGGATCCTTTGACATTTAATGAATCTGAAGCCTTTGTGAAATTATTGGTTGAAGCCATTGAACAAAGAGAAGTACCAATTTATGTAGTCCTTACAATGAGGTCCGATTTCATCGGAGAATGTTCCCAGTTCCAGGAGCTTACAGAGGAGATTAACAACAGCAACTACCTTGTCCCGCAAATGACACGCGAAGATTTCAAGGCAGCCATTGAAGGGCCGGTTGCTGTGGGCGGCGCTACCATTGAGAAAGCCCTGGTTCAGCAACTCCTGAATGAAGTAGGTGATGATCCCGACCAGCTGCCCATCCTCCAACACTCATTAATGCGGACCTGGGAATATTGGAAACAACTCAATGATCCAGACAAACCGATTAGTTTAAGTGACTATGAAGCCATTGGTAAAATGGAAAAGGCACTTTCTGAACATGCGAATGAAGCATTCGATGAACTCAATGCCAGTGGGAAAAGAGTGTGTGAAAGCATGTTTAAAACACTGACCGAAAAAGGGACAGATAACCGAGGTATCCGCCATCCCACCCGGGTTGAAGTGCTTGCTACAATATCCAAATCTTCCGTTGAGGAAGTGATAGATGTAGTGGAGAAGTATCGGGCAACGGGCAGATCTTTTCTGGCACCTGCACCCCAGGTGCTCCTAAATAAAGATTCTGTAATAGACCTGTCCCACGAAAGCCTGATGAGGATCTGGAACAAACTGAAAGTGTGGGTGGAGGAGGAATCACATGCAATACAGATGTATACCAGATTGGCAGAAGCATCCAAGATGTATCAGGAGGGAAAGACCGGACTCTGGAGACCCCCCGATTTGCAGCTTGCTTTGAACTGGAAAAAGAAACAGCAACCAACCCTCACCTGGGCAGAGAGATATAACCCTGCGTTTGAACGGGCAATGGTTTACCTGCAAACCAGTGAGAAAGAGTTTGTCGCAGAGGAAGAGAATAAAATAAGAATGCAGAAAAGAGCCCTGAAGAGAACAAGAATTACTGCCGTCATCCTGGGAACTGCTGCTATCATTTCCCTTGGATTCATGCTCTTTGCAGTGATACAGCAGAGGGAAGCGGAAAAACAGTGGCTGAGGGCTGAAGAACAAACCATCGAAGCCAATACACAAAGAACATTGGCGGAGGAAAAAACACAGGAAGCGGTGGATAACCTCTCACTGGCACAGAAAAATGAGATAGAAGCAACCAAACAGAGAAATGCAGCCGATATCGCTTCCCAAGTAGCCATAGCAAATGAGCAGGAAGCACTCAGACAAAAAGAACTTGCTACAAGCAATGAGGCAAGAGCAGTTGAAGGCGAAAAACGGGCTACTTTAAATGCAGAGGAAGCCAGAAGACAGGAGTCCGAAGCCAGGCGACAGGAACAACTGGCCTATCAAAACAGGCTGCTCTCTATAGCACAGGCCATGTCTGTCAAGTCACTTCAGGTCGATCAGGATCTTGACCTGAAAAGCCTGCTGGCTTACCAGGCTTATCAGTTTAACCTGGAATATAAAGGAGCGGCCCATAATGCCGATATCTACCTTGGGCTTTATAATGCATTGAAGGTAAAAAACAAGTCATCGTATATCGAATTCCAGGGCCATGATGATAATGTGAATTCAATACAGTTTGTGCCGGGAAGTTCTGAATTCTATTCTGTTGACAGTGAGGGTAGATTATTGCATTTTGACCTGAATGATCCGAATAAAAGTTTTCCAGTACTCAGCGGCAGTGGAATAGTTGTTAAAGATCTTGCAATCAGTTCGGACGGAAAATGGCTGGCCTGCGCAACCTGGGCAGGTGTCAGGATATACGACCTTTCTGCCAGGGGTGCTCACATGAAGAGTTTCAACGGGCATGCTGGAGAAGTATTGGCGGTCTCTTTTTTACCGGACAACAGATTGATTTCATCAGGGAGTGATAGGAAATTGCTGCTCTGGAATGTGGCTGCTGAAACCAGTACAGCAATTCCCAACCAACAGACTACGGTACAGGATCTGGCTATATCCTCAGACGGAAGGATGATTGCTGCGGCAACCAAGGAAGGGAAACTCCTGCTTTGGAACCAGTGGGCCCGGGTCCCGGATGAACCAGTACTCATTTATCAAGAGGCCAGAAATCAGGTTTCTGCCGTATGTTTCAGCAACGATGGTTCAGTTCTTGTATCCGGTGACCAGAAGGGAAATGTAAAAATCTGGGATATGCGTAAAAGAACGTTGATACAGACCCTTCGTGGTCATGTCGCCCTGATTGAAGATGTTGAATATAGTCCGGATGATAGTAAACTGGCAAGCGTTGGACGGGACGGGACGATTCAGCTCTGGGAAACATCAAACCTGTTTGATCAACCCATTGTGATCAAAGATAGTGAAGGATGGGTTTATTGTGTTGCATTTAGTCCCGATGGCAAGTCGTTTGTTGCCGGTTCCAGCGGGAGCCTGATAGCTAGACCTACAAGATCCGAAGATATGGCAGTGAATATGTGTAGCCTGATCCAACGTAACTTCTCAACGATCGAATGGGAAAATTATGTCGGTGAAGATATCGACTATGTTGAAACCTGTAATATTACAACGGCAAGCCAAAGTGATAATAATGAATAATTCTATTTCTAATTTAGTATGGTAAAAAAGATACTTATCCTTTCAATCATTCTCTGTACTTTAGTTGCCTTTAAGGTAAACAGTCAATCAGAGGAATGTGTATTCAGGCTTCAGGAAGCCGAACGATTGTATTCCGTGGGACAGGTTGAAAACATCCCACAAATGCTCGAATCCTGTATTACAGAAGGATTTAACAAGGAGGAGCGTTTGCAGGCTTATAAGTTAATCATTTTAACCTTTCTGTCAGAGGACAACATGCAGAAAGCAGACTCTGCTATGGTTGATTTCCTGAAAAGATATCCTGAATATGAAATTACTCCTGCAGATCCGGCAGAATTTGTCTACCTGAAGAAATCCTACAAAACAATCCCTTCATTTTCCCTGGGAGTGATTGGAGGTGTAAACCTCTCTTTCCCCTATTCGGTAGAACCATTCGGCCCGCATAATCTGGAAAGTGCTTCCGGAACCTATAAAGCAACCGGACCCGGTTTCCAGGCAGGGGCAAGCGTGATCAAGTACCTTTCACCCCGGTTTGATCTGAACCTTGAGATCTTATACCAGCAATCTGTCTATTATTATTCACTGATACCTCAGCAACAGACCAGCGTTTTTAATCCCAACTATGAGATAGAGATTTATGAAACCATGTCCCTGCTTGCGTTCCCTTTGTCATGTACAGTCGACCTGACAAAGGGGAAATGGAGACCCTATTTGCGTGCGGGAATTGTCGGGACCTATAACCTTGGCTCTACCATCGATCCGAAGAGATACTATTCCGATGGTTCACTGGATATTGTATCGGGTGAGAATATCGCTACAAATGACTTGAATAACAGAACCCAACTAAATTTCTATGGCCAGGCAGGTGCCGGTCTGAAGTTTGACTACCGGGGCAAAGGGTATTTCCTGTTTGACATGCGATTTCTTGCCGGATTTACAAAAATTGTTAATGCAGAAAACAGACTTGATCCTCATAGTGAACTGATTTTCAGGTATAAACATATAGATGACGACATGTATATTAATATGTGGTATATCTCATTGGGTTGGATATACCCCATTTATGTTTCAGAAAAGCAACCAATTTTTAAATGATTTAGTCATAGTAAAAGAGTTCCTGCCATGAAAAGAAACAATTTGGCTATTATAACCCTACTGATTCTCTGTATTGGTTGCTCAGAGGAAGCAATCAAAAAGGGTCAGTCCGAAGCCTTCATCAAATTCTTCGGAAATTCAATGGTGGATGAAGGGAACCATGTAAAACAGTTGACCGATGGCGGATACATAGTAGTCGGAACCTCAACAACAGGATCCGGTGATACAGATATAGCACTGATCCGAACCGATCAATATGGAAACGAACAATGGTCACTATATTTCGGAGGACCTGGCAATGATGTTGGAAACAGTATCGAACTAACAGAGGATGGCGGATTTATCCTGGTTGGTTCATGGTTTGACAACCAGGCCGGCAAAACAGATCTTTACCTGCTAAAAACGGATAATCAGGGGAGCGTCCAGTGGGAAAAAAAGATCGTTAAAGCAGGGAACCAGGTTGGAAACTCCGTGCTTGAATTGAACAATGGATATATTATGACCGGTAAGAGCGATCAATACGGAAATGATGATATTATCGTTGTGCGGACTACAATCACCGGAGATATACTCGAGAATGATGGATCCTGGTATGCTACACGGGGATATGGAGTTTCAGATGTTGGAAACCAGATTATTAAAGTCCCCAATGAAAATGAATTTATCGTGATTGGCACGACCAGTTTGGAAGATCCGGGACAAGGATTGCTCAATTCAAATATCATTACCATCCACATCACCGGCAATGGGGTTGGGTGGTCAAATGTGATTTTTGGTGGCAGTGGTAATGATCTTGGCGAATCGATTCAACACATCCAGGATAATGAATACATCATGGCAGGCACCCTGGATGACGGGGCAAACTCAAAAATGTTCATTCACAAGCTAAAACTCACCATTGAAGACATTTCAAAATCCTGGAGTACTCCTGCTACTTTTATTGAAACGACAGGAAAAACTTCAGGAAAATCGGTGCAGGTGACACCGGATGGAGGATTTGCTGTCCTGGGTTCAATGATTGCTTCTCCTGGTAATTCTGATTTTTATCTGGTGTTAACAGATCCTTTAGGTGCAGTACTGGACGGTGAAACAATGACCTTCGGTGGAACAGGAAACGAATTCGGAACCTCCCTGCAACTGACTGCTGATGGTGGTTTCATAATGGTCGGATCAACCGGCATACCCGAGGATAATAATCGGGAGATTGCTCTCATAAAAACCAATAGTAGGGGTAAACTCTATTAAACAATGGAAACCTCCCTTTCGATGAACTGAATAATGAATAAGCTATGCGAAGAATTATACCTACAATGGTTATGTTCCTTTTTACCCTTTCAGGGTATCTCTCCGCCCAGTCCATTGCCTTGACATACGATGGAACAATAACCGAAGGAGCTGAAAATAACGAAGTGATAACCGTCACACTTACCGGTACAGGATTAACCTTTGAAGATCCTGTTACACCGGGTAATATTACCGTTAGCAATCTGCCGGGGGGTGTGAATCATACCATTACACGCCAAAGTGATACGGAACTTTCCATCACCCTGACCAGCGACCGGAGTGAAGATTATGACTCAGATATTGCTGATCTGACGGTTTCTATTCCTGATAGTGAGATTATCGGGTATACCGGCTCTGCGCTTGAAGCCACTTCAGGTGTTACCTTTACAGCAATAGATGATGATGAATCCTTATCCATGACCGATGATGGTGAGATCATGGAAGGTTCCGAAGATGGGGAAATCATTACAGTAACGCTTACCGGTGGCACCTTTGTTGAAACATTAACACCCGCAGACTGGACACTAACCAATCTTCCACATGGGGTATTGAAGGGAACCATTACCAGAACAGGATCCACATCCGCAACGATCGCCCTTTCCGGAAACAGGAACGTTGATTATAGTTCCGATATAGCTGACCTCACACTGATTATAGCTTCCAGTGAAATTGATGACACATCAGGAGGTTCCGGGCTAACGGTTAATACAGGTGTTACCTTTACAGCTCTAAATGAACCCACTGCAATATTGACTACCGAAACCGTGGATATCTGTGAAGGGGAGACATATGATCTGACTGTAACTGTCAGTGGAGGCACTTCACCATGGGATATCAAGTACCAGCAGCCGGATTTGTCCATCATCGAGCTTACTAATCAAACATCCCCTATTTCCATCACCGTTTCCGATGATGGAACCTATGTGCTGACCGAAGTAAAAGACAATGACGATGTACTGGGTACTTTTTCGGGAACCGCTACGGTAAACATTAATCCTTTACCAACGCCATCCATTACAGGACCGACCACTACATGTAATGGAGCCATCGATGTATATTATGCCGTCGGGACTTCAGGAAGCACCTACGAATGGGGCAGCTTTGATTACGGTACTCCGGTAGGTTCCACAACACTGGATTCATTGGTTATGCAGTGGACATGGGATAACGATGAGGATCAGGGTGAGCTTAGATTGACCGAGACTACGGATAAGGGTTGTTCCACTACAACAAGCACCTTCAATGTTACACTCAATAATCATCCGAGTAACCCTACCACCATCGACTCATATCCAACAGGAGGAGTAAGTGAATTTTGTGAAGGATCCACACTCACACTCAGGTGCCAGGAATATTCCACCGGATATTTGTGGAATAACGATATATCCTCCCGGAATAACACGGTTTCAGAAGCAGGCGATTACACCGTCAGGAGAATCGGCTACAATGGATGTTATAGCGAACCATCAAATCCCTACTCGGTGACAGAGAATCCTAAACCGATTGCTACCATTGCTGTGCAGGGAGACAATTCGATCTGCGTAGACGAAACCGGGACCTGGAGAGTCTCTTTGTTCCAGGGGACCAATCCCATTACGGTAACCTATACCGGATCAAAGCCCGGCATTGAAATCACCAGTTCAAGTTATTTTGATATAACGGACAGCAATAGTTATGCTACCACCATGACATACACTATTACAAATGTGGTAGATTTTAAAAGCTGTAGTGGACAGATACTCGCTCCCAGTGCCTCAATAACCGTGAATGACTTGCCTGATGTTACGTTCAATCCTCCGAAAACCGACTTCCTGAATACAGATGCTGATGTAGAACTAACCGGAGGCAGCCCTGCAGGGGGATCCTATTCCGGTTATGCAGTATGGAATGGATTCTTCCATCCTTCAGAGGCAAGTACATCCAGCCCGAACGATGTTACCTATACCTATACCGATGCAAATGGATGTACCGATAGTAAAACGGTCCAGTTTGATGTGGTTGAGGCTCTGGGGGATTTTACTGCAGAGCACGCATATGATAACGGAAGTGGAAACCTGATCTATTGCATCGATACACCTGTAGATACCCTCACCGGTACGGTGTTGTTTAACGGAGCGCCGTATGGATACTTTGTCGGCCCGGGGATCATCGAAGATTCTACCCCCGATCACGCATATTTCGACCCGGCTGCTGCCGGAGCAGGTGACCACCTGATCACATATTACTTTTACATTTATCTCGATCCCCCTATAAACTTTATTATTGGTCAGGCTTCCATTTCGAAAACCTTCAGGGTGGATTATGTGGGAAATGTAGTTCTTTCCGGATTGGATCCTGCGTACTGTGCGAATGATGATTCGGTTAAGATTGAACTCCTGGGCAGTGTTTACAATGAAGGAATTGTCGGTTTTGAAGGAGTGGAAGAGGTAACGGGTCTGGGTGTTACGAATCCTTTCCCCGATGTTTACTATTTTGACCCGAAGAAGGGTGTACCCGGTCAAAGAACCGTATCCTACACCTATACCCGTGATTTTTCACAGTGCATTCTTCATGATGAGAAAATAATTACCGTTAATTCTTTACCGGTATTGGACTTTGAAATACTCGATAGTTGTATTATTACTTCTGCGGGAACCGATTCCATACATTTTAACAATACCTCACCGGATGCACTAAGCGTTGTAACATGGGAATGGGATTTCGGTGACGGCAAAACCAGTGCAGAAGAGAGTCCATGGCATGACTACAATTCAGTTGGGACAAAACTAATTGTATTAAAAGCAACCAATAATTTTGGTTGTACCGATCAGGTTCAGCAGATCCAGGAGTTCCAGTCGATATCACGGGCACTGTTTGGATGGGAAAACGAATGCCTTGGAGATACCCTGCATTTCATGTTTAAATTTGCCGAAGTGGAGGGTAATGTTATTTCCTGGAATTGGGATTTTGATGATGGAACGGTATCTTCAGATACTACCCTGTCCGATCCATACCATAAGTATGACCTCTCCGATAATTATGATGTTGAACTGAAGGTTGAAAACGACTTTGGCTGCAGGGATACAGTTGTACAGATCGTTCCCGTAAGACCCACCTTCCTGGTAAATGCTGATAATCCCTATTTTGAAGATTTCGAAGGGGGAACGGGAGGATGGCTGAGCGATGCGGACCCGGGTTCACCGAATAGCTGGGAGTTTGGAAAACCATCAGGAACCATCATCGGTGATACTCTGAAAGGGGATGCCTGGGTGACCAGCCTTGGAGGACTTTACAGTGCGAATGAAAAGTCTTACGTTGAAAGCCCCTGCTTTGACTTTTCTGAAATTGTAAAACCCATGGTGCGCCTGGATGTCTGGGCACATACCGAAAATACACGGGATGGAGCTGCCATACAAACGTCCATTGACGATGGTAAAACCTGGACCATTCTTGGGTCTAACCAGGACGGGATCAACTGGTACAACTCTGCCCTGCTTACAGGCGAGCCCGGAGGACAAAGACTTGGATGGACAGGAACCTCCCAGTCGGCATGGAAAGAAGCAAGGAACATGATTGACCACCTGAAAGGAACCAAATTCAGAATGAGAGTTGCCTTTGGATCGGATGCTGTAGCCAGTAACTACGAAGGAGTTGCCTTTGATAACGTGTGGGTCGGAGAAAGAACCCGAATAGTAATCCTGGAACATTTTACCAATTCAACCAGTGCTCAAAGCCTCGATGCGGATGCCGATATAAATAACATCACAGAACAGAATCCTCGAGAGGTGATCGATATTCAATACCATACCAGCTTCCCGGGTACAGATCCCCGGAATAGCTATTTCCCATCCGGACCCAGTTCCAGAACACTCTACTACGGAGTTGCTTCCGTTCCCTATTCAGTCATGGACGGATTATACCCCTTCCAGGGTTTCGACGGTGAAACGGGAGAATATAACTGGAAGGAGAGTAATTTGCTGCGAAATATCCTGATAGACCCGCTGACCACGATCGATCTGAGTTCCTCTTACATTGTCGGTAACAACATCTATGTGGAAGCTGATGCTGCTCTGATTGATACAACACTGAAAGGGGAAAACATTACGCTGCATATTGCTATTGTGGAGAACGAATCAACGGCATATGAAAGTGTGTTGAAAAAGATGCTTCCCGATGCCGGCGGAACAAGCCTGGTCGACCAGTGGGATGAAACTAATTCGGTCACGGTATATCAGTCCTGGAGTTTTAATCCGGCAGATTTTGTTTCGTTGGATTCACTCGTACTGGTTGCATTTGTTCAGAATGAAGACACCAAAGATGTATACCAGGCAGCCTATGTCGGATTTAAAGATCTGCTGGGAACCCCTATTTTTGATACTCCGGCCAGAACCGGCGCACTCGATTACCTGGTTTATCCAAATCCAGCATCCGGTGAGATCTTCCTGAAGTTTGATCAGGTACTAAAAGGGAATATGCAGGTTCATGTGTTCAATGAAGTGGGAGCACTGGTTGAAATTAATGTTCTGCAGAAGGGTAATGACCTGTTCTCCTTGGATGTTACAAACTACCGGCAGGGTGTTTACCTGATTCATGTGTCCGATTCTGAGCATAATACTCAGGGATGGAATCGTTTCATTGTGATTCATTAAACCCAATTCTACCGGTGTGATCCGGATTCGGTAGAACAATCGTTCAAAGCGACCTGTTGCACGATAAAAACAGGTCGCTTTTTTTCTTTCCGTAAAAAGAATACTTTTGTAATTCAATTTTTATTGGAGACACGATTACACGTGTTGAGTGGTTGTGAAAAACAGCTACCTTTTACTGTACGTAACCAAATATACAGAGTGGAAAATGAGAAATAAAGTTTTACTGGTTATCCTCGATGGTTGGGGAATCGGAGATAAAACGGTCTCCGATGCGATCTACAATGGAGATACCCCGAACATGGATGAGTTTTTAGCTGCCTGGCCAAATGCAACCCTCAGAACCAGTGGTGAAAATGTCGGATTGCCTGAAGGACAGATGGGAAATTCAGAAGTGGGCCATCTGAATATTGGTGCCGGACGAGTGGTTTATCAGGACCTGGTAAAAATAAATAAAGCAGTGCAAGACAATTCCATTACTGAAAATCCCCACCTTGTTGATGCTTTCCATTATGCCCGGGATAACCATAAAAGTGTGCATTTTATCGGTCTGGTGTCTGATGGGGGTGTCCATTCACTGAATGAGCACCTGTATAAACTGTGTGATCTGACCGGTGACTATGGGCTGGATAAGGTGTTTATCCATGCCCTGACCGATGGCAGAGACACTGATCCGAGGAGTGGTCTCGGATTTATCAGGGAACTGGAAGAGTACCTGAAGCATTCGAATGGAACCATTGCAACCCTGGCTGGCAGGTATTATACCATGGACCGGGATAATCGCTGGGAACGGATTAAAACCGGATATGATGCCTTGGTAAAGGGAATTGGGAAAAAAACACGGTCCATCCAGGACGCCATGAAAGAGTCCTATGAGCAGGGTGTTACCGATGAATTCATAAAACCCATCGTCAAAACAGACGCCACGGGTATGCCGGTTGGACAAATAAAACCGGATGATGTTGTAATCTGCTTCAATTTCCGGACCGATCGACTCAGGGAAATTACCATAGCACTGACACAAAAAGATTTTCCGGAATTGGAGATGAAAACCATCCCGCTCCATTATCTAACCCTTACACGATATGATGATACATTTAAAAATGTACTGGTAGTCTACGATAAAGAGCATGTAGCGAATACACTGGGGGAGATCATGGCAAATACCGGGAAAAAACAGATCAGGATCGCTGAAACGGAAAAATATGCTCATGTGACCTTTTTCTTTTCGGGAGGAAGAGAGGATGAATTTGAAAACGAGAAAAGAATAATGATCCCCTCACCAAAAGTGGCTACCTATGACCTGAAACCGGAAATGAGTGCCTATGAGGTGAAGGATGCCATTCTGCCGGAACTGCAAAAACAAACAGCCGATTTCATTTGCCTTAATTTTGCCAATGGAGATATGGTAGGCCACACCGGCGATTATGAGGCGATCCTGAAAGCCGTACATGCGGTGGATGAATGTGCAGGGGAAGTGGTCAGGACAGCCAGGGCAAACAACTACTCCGTTTTGATTATTGCCGATCATGGGAACGCCGATAATGCCGTTAACCCGGATGGATCACCCAATACCGCCCATTCACTTAATCCTGTTCCTGTAATCCTTATTTCAGGTCTGAAGCGGGGGTTGAAAGACGGAATTTTAGCGGATGTCGCACCAACCATCCTGGAAATGATGGAAATAGAAATACCGGAAGAGATGACCGGCAAAAGCCTGCTCGTTTAACCCTGTTATCCATACTCGTTTGATACAGATAGGTAACGCCATAGTGAGTTTAGATATCATTGAAAAACAATTTGTGTGTGACCTTGCCAGTTGCAAGGGCGAATGCTGTCTCTATGGTGATTCGGGTGCTCCCCTTGAACCGGAAGAAGGAATCATACTGGAGCAGATCTACGAAAAGGTAAAACCCTTTTTGCGGCCTGAAGGAATTCAATCAATTGAAGAAATAGGTACAAGCATGACCGATGCAGACGGTGACCTGGTTACTCCCCTGATCATGAACAGGGAGTGCGCCTATACCCTGATCGAGGAGGGAATATATAAGTGTGCCATCGAAAGAGCTTATCAAAAAAAAAGGATAACATTCAGAAAACCAGCTTCCTGTCATCTATTCCCGGTGAAAGTTAAGAACCATTCCGGGTTTAACAGCGTGAATTATGAACCGTGGGAGATCTGTAAACCGGCCAGAATCCTCGGAGAAAAAATGGGAATACCCGTGTACAGGTTTCTGAAGGATCCGTTGATCCGGAAATTTGGAAAACAATGGTACAGGGAACTGGAAATAGCAGCACGAAGCATAACCCGGTAACAACTGTAAAATCCGGGTTAAATGAATGCGTAATATGCAGAACCCACATTGTAACAGTTAATCATATAATCTATCAATAAACAATGGAAAAAGTTACAAAATACATTGATGAGAACAGACAACGGTTCCTGGATGAATTGTTCGACTTCATCCGGATACCATCGGTCAGTGCAAAACCCGAGCATAAGAAAGATATGGCCAGGGCTACAGAATTTATTAAGGATAAACTCCTGGAAGCCGGCGCTGATAAAGCAGAGGTTTTTACAACACAGGGACATCCCATAGTGTATGGTGAAAAAATGGTGGACAAGGATGCCCCGACAGTCCTCGTCTATGGACATTATGATGTTCAACCAGCCGAACCGTTTGAGCTTTGGGATTCTCCGCCCTTTGAACCGGAAATCCGGGACGAAAAAATATATGCCCGGGGAGCAGATGACGATAAAGGGCAGCTGTTTATGCATGTGAAAGCATTTGAATACATGAATCGTACGGATGCCCTCACCTGTAACATCAAATTTATGATCGAAGGCGAAGAGGAGATCGGCTCACCCAGCCTGAAAAAGTTTTGTGTTGACCATAAAGAACTGCTCATGTCCGATGTCATCCTCGTCTCCGATACTACGATGATCGCACCGGATATCCCTTCCATTACCGTTGGATTGCGTGGTCTGAGTTATATGGAAGTGGAAGTGAGCGGACCAAACCGGGATTTACATTCTGGACTCTATGGCGGGGCGGTGGCAAATCCGGCTAATGTTCTTGCTAAAATGATTGCATCACTTACCGATGAAAACAACCGGATTACCATACCGGGCTTTTACGAAGATGTGCTGGAAGTAAGCAGGGAAGAGAGAGATGAAATGGCAAAAAGGCCATTTAACCTGGATGAATTTAAAAAATCGATCAATATCGACCACGAGTCAGGTGAAGAAGGATTTACAACACTCGAGAGAACAGGGATAAGGCCTTCTCTCGATGTGAATGGAATTTGGGGAGGATTTACCGGTGAAGGAGCAAAAACAATCCTTCCTTCCAAAGCTTCCGCTAAAATATCCATGCGACTCGTACCAAACCAGAAATCAAAGAAGATCGATAAACTGTTTGAAGATTATTTTAAATCCATTGCTCCCGATGGCGTGAAAGTTAAGGTTAAAAGCCTTCACGGAGGTGAAGGGTATGTCTCACCCATCGATACAATTGCTTACCAGGCAGCAAGCAAAGCCTGTGAGGTTACCTTCGGGAAAAACCCCATACCGGTCAGAAGTGGAGGAAGTATCCCCATCATCTCCGATTTCGAACAGGTGCTGGGAGTGAAATCCATCTTGCTGGGCTTCGGACTCGATTCGGATGCTATCCATAGCCCGAACGAAAATTATCCCCTGTTTAACTTTTTCAAAGGAATAGAAACCATTCCGGCATTCTTTCGCTATTTCGCAGAGATGATGAAATGAAAAATGTACCGTTCAAAAAGATTGACCTTTCAAAAGCAAAAAATACCAAATTACGAAGTACAAATCACAAATAAATTCCAGTCATCAATAAATCAAATTCCAATAATTTGTGTTGATTATTGGAATTTTTTTTCGGTTTATTCTTCGATTTATGGTTGGTTGAAATTTTTCTTTTTTTTTTGATGGCTGCCATCAAAAAAAAAAGGGGTATGTTGAGAAAATGTTCATAAAATAATGCTTAGGGTATAAAAAAGGGGGGGTAATCAGAAAAATATAGTCTATTTTTGGCCATACCTGAAAAAAATAAATAAAATGGCTGAATTACGATTTAAAGCATTACAGGAAGTCTTTTCCCGTCAACCCAGAGAGGTTCTGTTTCCAT